>Ga0115853_100190_pt2 | contig 13066 bp, 17 predicted proteins | sample InSIn5gowninarea_FD_83867 | JGI IMG/M metagenome (GOLD analysis project Ga0115853, IMG submission 83867)
CAAAGACGAACCCCCAGAGTAGCGACTCGTACCAACCAAGCGACAGCGGGGACCATTCGAATAGGTGCACCCTGATAGGGGATGGCTCGATGCCGCGCACTTCCGTCTCGCGAATAATCTTCAGAGCTTCTGCTGTATCATTGGAGTTTCCTGAAGCGGGCAATTTAGGCCCAAGCTCCGATATCAACATCAGGATAGTATGCAGCGGCAGCTCCGAAAGCCACCCTTCCAACTAAAGAACACGTTAGTAAATGTGTATGGTTGAAATAAGATGACTTACCCATGGAACAGACGGTGTAAAGAACTCATTGGAAGCCATTGCCGGACCGGCTGCGCTGTGCAAGCTCGTCATGCTGTTTTGCCTAGAAAACGCTGGCTGGCCCACTGGTCGCTTGCCTCGTGCCTTTTCTGACATGCCCCTTAGTTGCAAAGGTACTGAATCATCCACGGACGAGGCTATTGATGCACTTCTTGAAGCGCCTGAGGGTGACTGTGGAGGGGATCTGATTGGCCCGGATGTGCGCGACGCATCTGCTTCCTCGTCCGAATCATCGTCGTCGCCAATTGCAAAAGCACTGTCTTCTTCCGGCACATTGCCCAGGGTTGGTGTCCGCGCGACTGTCGGGCTTCTTAGACTATCTATAGAGTTTGTGCGTGTCATATCTTCTCCGCCCTCCTTCCGTAGTTGATTCTGGCGCTCGAGCTCCTCTTGGCCGCTTTCGAGTGTGAAGTCTCGGAGTGCTTGGAACCGCTTCCGTGACCGCACAATTGCGTAGACGAGATTTGGGTTGTCTGTTGATAGTTCAGTAACTGGCAAATGGTGATTGTGCTGATTACACTTACGCGGATACTGGTGCTCTATTATGGCATTTAGGACCTCCAAGAGCGAGTGCAGAAGTGTGTGATTGTTTTCATTGGCAAGCAAGAAGCTAGGTGAAGACATGGATGCAAAGAGCTGCAATAGCTTTGAGCTAGTTGCGCGCCCAAGATTCTGAACGTAGGCGGCAATGTTGTTGAGTATCGCAAGCAGTGCAGGGTATATCGCATCAAGCTTGCCTTTGCTGGTAGTGAGAAGTGTATAGATTGACTGGTATGGTTAGTAGACATATTGCGGTTGTTGGTCGGGCTACATACTGTGATGACATAGTCGGCATATGTGCCATGGAAGTTTGGTATCCGGATGCTGGCTGGAAGCGACTCTTGGCCTTCAAACGTCTTATTGAGGCTCTTGCCAAACTGTGGCTCAACGCTCAGTGTCTGGAGCACGAAGATGCACATGCGCACAAGACCCTGCTTGGAGGGATCGTTGCGCTGATCAATAGCATAGTATAAAACCAAGACAACAAAGTCATGGGCTCTGTCGGTGTCGATAATAAAGGAGCGGAAGCGCTTGTTGCATTGCAGCGCCTCCCAGAAGAGCATGATCATTTCCGGTGCCCATGTCAGCGACTTGTGACTGCCGGGGAGATAGGACGTGTTTGCTTGAAGCTAGCGAGTGTTAACCCAAATATATGTAGTAAACTTGCGTGTTACATACTGGCTGGTTGAGAATTCTTGTCATGCCATCGACGAGGAACTGGAAATCTTGCGGACGGTGCAGACGGCCAAGGAAGTGACGGAAGAAATTCTTGGGCGCTGGGCCGTTGCCAGGCTCGGGGATGGGGTACAGGACGAGTACCAATAGTAGCTGCAAACAGTACGTGACCAAAATCTGCCGCTGGTCCTTGAAGACGACGTGGTCGTAGGGCACGCGCCATGTTGCGGGGTTGTACTTGAGCGTCTGTGGGGGATCAGCGGGTACACGAGGAAGTGGCGAGGGACACACACAGTATTGAGGAGCGAGCAGAGCACAGATAAGACGACTTGCTTGTCTGGACATGTGGCAATGTATGTGATTGCCTTGACGCCTTTTACTGGCAGCACACCTGCAATTGGTTAGAATCGACTTGATGTGTGCGCATGGTAGGATGCATACCCGCTGACATATACATGGACTTGCTGGCCAGGGTGAGGAGCAGGCGCAAGATCTCAGTCCTGTTGCTTTCAAACTCCTTTGTGGATGCGACAGGTGTGTTGCAGCCGACGCCGCTCTGCCAGATGGCATAGCTGATCTTGTTCTTGCCGGGGGTGACCTTGGGTAAAGTGAAGTCAGAGAAGAAGAGCAAGTCGATGAGAGTGTCGATGATCTCCTCGGCCAGCGGCTTGGCCTTTTCAAACTCGGGCTCCTTCTCTGTGGGCGTCTGTTCAGGGTCGGCCTCGTCGAAGATGACCTCGCTGCGCACAAGCTGGCCTCTGCGACTGCGCTTGCGACGCTCAGCCCAAAAGAACTGGTCCTCCCACGTATCGAGGTGGTCGGCCTCATACAAAAAGGGCAACAGGCGAGTGAGGACACGGATGCAGTTAAGGGCATCGCGTTCCGGGGCGAGGTCGGGGTCTGGGAACGAGGGGTGGTTGCGCAGGACTATGAGGCGCGAGGTGACTGCGAGCACCAGAGTTTCGAGGTTGGCTAGGTTGTTGTCGCGGGTGCGGCGAATGTCTGCGGGCGAGAAGAGGGAGAAGACATCTTCGGTCGATTCGGGCAGCTCCCAGAACTGGCAGCCATGGTCAGCAGAGGAGCAGGATGTGAGTTGAGCAGACGGCATACACCGGTCCAGTAGACATCGTCGGCAGGGATCTGCTTGGGCTCAGACAGGCGGAAAATGCCCTGCTTGAAGGAGAGTTTGGAGTCGGATGCGCCCATTGGGAAGCATGCTACGTCTTCATGCGCTCATTCTGCGAGGGAGAGTGTCTATATGTGGGGGGTGTATGTATCTACGGGTGTGGGCGAGAGTTTATCTGTGTAGTATGTGTGTATTCTGGCCAGAAAGCAGCGCAGCCTCGCTGACAGGGACAAGGTGACGTCGGCCGCCCAGCTACACACCCACCCGACCCAATCCACCCCCGGCCATTCACATGTTTTCGCGTCTCGGCGCGTCGTTGTCTTTTACACGCACATTGTGAATTTATACATGGTGTTTGTTTCGCTGACACCCGTCATGCGTACATTTACACACTTGTACCAGCGTCCTCACTAGTAAAGTCACTGGGTTCTGGGCTCCGCTGCAGGGACAGTGCCGCTCTATCAGCCTTACATAATCACTGCACTGCCCTGCCCATGGTACATCATATCGACGACTGCTGCCTGCGAATCCCATCCGTTCTTATTTTACTTCCTTCCGTTCGTCCTTCCCTTCCTCCTTCCTTGCCCTCGCCCGTTCCTCTCCTCACCCCCGCGTCCTCGTCTCCAGCCGTCCATCTGCAAATTCCTACGCCCGGCGCGCGCCCTTGCCACCCGCACTCCGTCACATAAGAGAGAACTCCGCCACCATGCCGCCAAAACGAAAGCTTGCGCAGACGGCTGCTGACGCTGAGGCCGAGGATGGCTGGGACGATAATGACGAGGGCCCCATGAGCGACCAAGAGACGTTCGATCAACTTAAGGAAGAGTTCGATGTTAAAGCTATGACGAAGCGCGCGCGCGCTGGCCGCATCCGCGACGCCGCAGCCGATCTCTTCAGAAAGTCGGACCAGTGGAGTGCACCCCTCAAGCCGGACCACTACAACCGTCCGCTATGGGTCAATGATGCAGGTGGAATCATTCTCGAGTCCTTCCATCCTCTCTTCGATGAGGCCCAGGACTTTTTGATCAACATCGCCGAGCCGCAATCGCGTGTCTCCAAGATGCATGAATACCAGCTCACAACCCACAGTCTGTTCGCTGCCGTCAGTGTTGGTCACTCTAAGCAAGAGATCATCGAGAAGCTTGACCGCTACTCCAAAACTGCCCTGTCTGAAGCCATCATCCAGTTTGTTGAAAAGTCCACGTCCGCTTTCGGTAAGGCCAAGATTGTGTTGAAAAAAACGCTGTCCTACATAGAAAGCGAGGATCCTGCCATCCTCCAGAAACTCCTCCGCGACCCCATCGTTGCAGAGTGCAGGGCTGATACAACCGATGGCCTCATCAAAGAAGCTGCACCCAAGATTGGCCAGATGGCGATCCCAGGTACCAAGCTAGCAGCTGGTGCAAATAACATGGCACAACAGCAACAGCCGGAAGCTGCTCAAAATCCTGCTCCAAGCGACATGATTGCTACACTGCGCGAGGACGACGACGATGACGAGGTCGCCCAAGTCCACTCGTTCCAAATTAAGAGTGAGGAGCGTGAAAAGGTCGTGAAACGTTGCCGGGCCATTGGTCTACCACTGACTGAAGAGTACGACTTCAACAATGACGATACCAATCCAAACTTGGAAATCGATCTCAAGCCGCACGCCCAGATTCGATACTATCAGGAGAAGGCTCTTAGTAAGATGTTTTCAAACTCCCGTGCCCGTTCAGGAATCATAGTGCTGCCATGTGGCGCAGGTAAGACCCTAGTCGGCATCACAGCTGCCTGTGGTGTGAAGAAATCTGTCATTGTCCTGTGCACAAGTGCCATGTCCGTTGTTCAGTGGCGCGCCGAATTCATCAAGTGGTCAAACATCAATCCAGAAGATGTAGCAGTCTTCACGGCAGACAACAAGACCCGCTTCCCTCGTCAGGCTGGTATCATTATCAGTACCTACTCTATGATCAGTAATGCCAGGAAGCGTTCGCATGATGCAGAAAAGGTCATGCAGTTCATTCGTGGGCAGGAATGGGGACTCCTGATAGCTGATGAAGTGCACGTGGTGCCTGCCAACATTTTCAAAAAGGTCACCTATGAGATCGCATCACACGCAAAACTCGGTTTGACCGCCACTCTCCTTCGAGAAGATGACAAGATTGACGATCTCAACTTTCTCATTGGCCCCAAGCTTTACGAGGCCAACTGGCAAGAGTTGTCAGAACAAGGACATATTGCCAAAGTGCAGTGTGCAGAAGTCTGGTGCCAAATGACGCCTGAATTCTACACTGAATGGCTCAAGCCTTCGTCGCTACAAAAGCGTGCATTACTATCAATTATGAACCCAAAGAAATTTCAAGCCTGCCAGTTCCTCATCAACTATCACGAATCAAGAGGCGACAAGATCATCGTCTTCTCGGACAATGTGTACGCCCTGGAGAAGTACTCGCGTAAGCTTGGAAAGGCATACATTTACGGCGCAACCCCACAACAAGAACGTCTTCGTATCTTGGAGAATTTTCAACACAACGAGCTCGTCAATACTATTTTCCTCTCCAAGATTGGCGACACCAGCTTGGATCTTCCAGAAGCGACATGTTTGATTCAAATTTCATCTCATTACGGCTCACGTCGTCAAGAGGCGCAGCGACTAGGCAGAATTCTGCGAGCCAAGAGGAGGAACGACGAGGGCTTCAACGCCTTCTTCTACTCTCTGGTATCCAAGGACACGGACGAAATGTACTACTCATCCAAGCGGCAAGCTTTCCTTGTTGATCAAGGATACGCCTTCAAGGTTATCACCCGTCTCGAAGGACTGGAAAACTTTTCACAACTAGCATTCGCAACACCGCAAGAGCGACGAGAGCTACTCATGGATGTCCTGCTTGCCCGTGAAGAGGATGCCAAGGAGGAAAGAATCGAAGGCGATGCATTTGGCACAAAGTACGCTTCGAACAAGGGCAACAAGAAGAAGTTTGGGGTACGGAGAGCGGCTGGCACACTTTCTGAATTGTCTGGTGGACAGACTATGGCGTACATGGAGGTCAACAAGAGCAGGAACAAGGAGCTCAAGGGAACAAAGGGTGTCCAGAATGCTTTTATGAGGAAGCTTGCTAGGTCGGGGGCCAAGAAATAAAGCTTTTGCTCTTCTATCCTTATGTCTATCGGGGTTATTTGTTGTGTAGCTTTGTATTCAGGAGCAAACAATAGAGAAGTGAAGCTGAGCGGCTTTGCCAATAGAATATTCAATCATTTCAACCTATTGACCTTGACCGATCTGCTACAAATGCGCGTAGTAATAGCTCGTTTCTCGCCCCGCACTCACACTACCTTGGCATAACAGTACTAACATGCTCAACTCCTTCCGCCTTCGGCTGCTTGTGACAATATGGCACTCTCTAGATCACAGTGAGCTCCTCCAATATGGGCAACTGTGTTTAGCCGGGAGCGCGTTCATGTCTAACAGTTACATAAGAACAGTGAAGCCATCACCCGAAGCCAATCCATCTGCTTTAACATTCCCACTAATTTGAGCTTGCATTTTCGATATGGACGGACTTCTAATTAACTCTGAAGATATTAATACTTTTTGCATAAACTGACTACTCGATAAATACGAGAGACCTGCGAACCATTGCCTGGTGCAAACAAGCTTCTTTCTGATCTTAGCCGTGCACAAAGTTCCTCGGGAGATAAGATCAGATTAGCATTGACATCTAGCAGTAAGAGTCATAGTTTTAGATTGAAAACTTCAAGGCCGGAGACGAAGCAGTTGTTAGATTTCTTCGAGCCGAAACACCGGATTCTGGGCGACGATGCAGGATTGCGGAAGGGTCGGGGGAAGCCGGCGCCGGATATATACCTCACTGCGTTGCAATCATTGAAATCGGCGGATGATTATGCAGAGGATACTATCAAGCCTGATGAATGTATAGTATTTGAAGATAGTGTAACGGGAGTAGAGGCCGGAAGACGCGCGGGGATGAGAGTCATTTGGGCCCCGCATCAAGACGTGGTGGCTGAGTATGAAGGGAAGCAAGAACAAGTGTTAGCTGGGAGAGTAGTGATGAACGCGCTTGGAGATGATTGGCAACTAGGGGAGATTGATGATGGGTGGGCTGAGAGGATATCTAGTTTGGAACACTTCGACTATGGAAAGTATGGGATTGAGATCCTATGATGTATGTAAACGAACGAGCCTTGTCGTCCAGCCTAAAAAATAGCGACCTTGTCGAAATATTCCGTGGTCAAGCTATTCATATCTCGAGACTCACACAGCCAATAGCAAGCATAACAACGATCGACTTGGAAATATGCAGTGTAGTTTGTTATAACCATATGCACTGGATGATAGATAGCGCCTTGGCACCATCTGAAGTTCTTAAACTAGCTAACGGCTGCTTTTCCACCATTATCAATCCCACAATACTTTGTTCACTGCTTATTCTTTGATCATACACTAGGCTACAACACACCCAAAGTGCTTTACCCGCTCAGGACCTGCAACGAGTCAGTCAGCATCATCCAATAACTCAAGCATGAGGCGAGTGCACGCTTGGCAAACCCCCGGCAGTTGACAAGCGACATGCTTTTCGCCCAATGTTATCGCGACCGCAAAAAATCTTCCCCGAGTCACCGTTTACGACAAGACACTGCCAAGGAGGCTCCCACGTCACATCCCCGCCTTACCCCAAGGCTTGGCTCCTCGTATCACACACGCCATGTTGCCCAATTTTCTGTGTAACGCTGCATCCAACTGAGCTGTATTGGGCAGATGGTTTTGATCGGGTACTGTTACCCTTGTACTCCACCCCTGTGTCCAACCAGTATTGTGGGAAGTGTCGAATTGTAATGTGGTACTAAACCGAGGGAGGGCAACTCGCTACACATCCTACGTCGGACAGTTCTTACCACAAGTGTGCATATATTTAGCTTGTACGGACATATTGAGTAGGATTTCTGATGAGCCACTGTGACCTTTGCGAGATTCGACCAACACTTGGGATTGAGAAAGAGGAAATCTTTTCTTCAATACTAGAAGACATTGAGAGTAGCCTAAAGCTTGCTGAGTGAATTCAGTAGCAACGACGTTCACATTACATTGAGCCTAGTATTCTTATGCATTAATATGGAGATTAAGAGATCACTAATACGATTCAAGCTTCTCGGATCCAGTTCTGGTACCGGCTTATGGCTATTACAGTGCCAAGTTTCCATGGTGAGTTCACATGCCCACATGCATGAGGGGTTGGCAGTGGGGATAATGCCAGGCCTCGCTAATGTGTGGCACGACTACGGGTAAGGATTTGCGGTCATGTATAATGTCCTGCTGGTCCATCTTGCACTTCTGTCTGCTGGAGCCTGTTGAATTCCCCATCGACATCACTTTTTTCAACAACGGCCAAGATGGCGCGCGATGCAATGGACGATTCGGCGTCCAAAGACCATACCTATATCATGGAAGAGGTTCCTACTGAAAAGGCATCACTGGCAGGCTTGCCGGACCATCTGCACCAGGCAATGAGAGCTGGATTGAGCCAAGAAGATGCAGAGTTTCTCTACAGTATCGACAAGGCGGAGCAAAAGAAGATTTTCCACAAGGTCGACTGGCGCTTATGTCCCATGCTCGCTGTCTTGTATCTCATCTCCCATCTTGACAGAGCAAACATCGGGTTAGAGACTCTCTCTGTACTCAAACAAGCATATCAGGCTTCTGCTAACCCTTCCATAAAAGTAACGCCAAGATTGAAGGCCTCGAGAAAACCCTGGGTATGAAAGGTACAGATTATAACGTCGCGCTCATGGTTTTCTTCGTGCCATACGTTCTTTTCGAGATCCCGTCCAACATGATTCTCGCAAAGTTCAAGCGCCCATCGTACTACATGGGTACGCTGACGTTATGCTGGGGCACTGTTATGACAGTCATGGGACTGGTACAAAATCTTGCAGGGCTTTGCGCTACGAGGTTTTTCCTTGGTCTATTTGAGTGAGTTATCTGAAACTTTAGACTTAAATCTTTTGCTAAGCAATCGAAGGGCTGGTTTTTTTCCTGGCGCTATTTACCTTGTTGGCCAGTGGTACCCGCCAGACCGTACGCAGTTCCGTATGGCGCTGTTTTACTGCGCGTCGGCTACGAGTGGAGCGTTCTCAGGACTTTTGGCTGCTGCAATCGCTAAAATGAATGGTATGCAGGTTCTTTGCGGTGTTTTCCGAGTGTAACTGACCATTGTACATAGGAATTGCTGGACTTGAGGGGTGAGTGTCGTCGTGAGCATCTGACTGAACCATTGAGAACTGACATAATTCGGCATGAAGTTGGAGATGGATTTTCATCCTGGAAGGAATAGTCACTGTTCTATTGGGCGCTTCAGTTTTCTTCTTGTTACCAGACTCGCCCGATCACGCAGCCGGTCGATGGCTCACAGCCGACGAAGCGCGCTTCCTTCGCCTCACTCACATTGTCACGCGCGGCGTGAAGCGCGAGAGACAGGTCAATGCCGAGGGCAAGAAAGAGAGGGTCAAATGGGGTGTCATCGGACAGGTCGTAAAAGACTGGCAGATATACCTGCAAGCCATGGTTTTTGCGAGTAACGCTGTACCAAACTACGGACTAAAATTTACCATGCCTCAGATCCTCAAGAACAGTAAGTCATGAAACCAGATCATATCCATTCAAAAAACACTTATGTTTCCAACAGTGGGTTTCACAAGTACGACCGCACAACTCATGACTGCACCGCCGTATGCATGCGGTGCAATCTCAGCATTACTATCTTCCCTACTTGCTGATCGATTCACATGGCGTATGCCCTTTATCGCCACCGGACAAGCTCTTCTCATCATCGCATACGCCATTCTATTTGCCAAAGCAGAAGCCATCAAAGATAATGTGGCAGTTTGCTACTTTGCAGTTCATGTTGCTTGCATCGGCCTCTACCCTATTCTCCCTGGATGCAACGCCTGGACCATCAATAACCTTGCTGGGCCAGAAAAGCGAGCTGTAGGGTATGTTTGTTCTCACTCCATCCCAGTAACACAAAATTCAGAGGAGAAAATGGTCAAACTGACTCTGTACAATTAGTATCGCGACTATGATTTGCATCGGCAACCTAGGAGGCATCGTCGGCTCCTTCATCTTCCAAGAAAAAGAGTCGCCTAAATACGAAACGGGATTCGGCTCGTCGCTCTCATTTGCAGCAGCGGGGCTAGTGTGTGCTTTTACGCTTGAGCTCTTGTTCTTCAGAATTAATAAGAGGAATGCGGAAAAGACGGAGGAGGAGTGGCGCGCTATATATACCCCGGCGCAACTGGAGAAGATGGGAGATCGGAGTCCGTTGTTCAAGTATCATCTTTAGTTTGCAGTGCTGGCAGTTTTCTGTATGAAAGGGGCGAGATAATGTTAGGAATGGGATTAGTAGAAGAACCGATGGTTGTTCTTATTCAAATCGAGACAAAATCCCCGTCCATGTCGAAACGTGTTTCCTCAACGACTAACTGACCGTAAGCCTGGTGCATTGTGTGTACCGAGTACTGGTACCCTCCGAGAAACTCCTTATCCCGTATGTATATTAATTGTCTCCTTCACCGAATTCTTAGCAGAGCGACAAATTAACATGCTTCATACATTGTTTTGTACGTGGCGGTGCTTACACGGAAACGTCAGCGGCCTGCCCAGTTTCCCGAGCGCCGAGTCTCACAACTTGAGTGTCCGTGACTTAAAACATCGCCGAAGCCGTATCAATTCACACAATACTCCCAGAAATACGTTCGTGAGTTTGATACTTGCTTTTAATTCAATTGGCATCATTGCTCTTTTCCCTTCGACCACGTCGACAATACAAGAAATCTCAGATACAACATATAGACTAAACTACACAAGAACGCATCCCTTGTAATCCGCACCAACACTTGCACTATCGCAAGACACATTTATAAGAATTAACATGGCAACCCGTCAAAAAACAGCATTAATCACAGGGTACGAACATTTTCTACCCCATTCCCCTCTATCTATTTCGCAAGCCACACACCTAACATGCAACCCAACCACAGCTGCACTCCCGGCGGCATCGGCCACGAACTCGCCCTAGAATTCCTACGCCGCGGCTTCCAAGTCTTCGGTACCGTCCGGTCCGAAGAAGCCAAAAAGACGCTGCTGAGCGAGGGCGTCATAGCAATCACGCTTGAAGTCACGTCTGAGGCGAGTATTCAGGCGCTGCATGATGAGATTTGCGAGCGTGTTGGTGGGAAGCTTGATATTCTTGTTAATAACGTGTACGTATCTGGCCTTTTTTGCTACTATTTATTTTATCTTATTTGTTTTTGGGGGAGGTTGGGTGAAGAGAAATGCTAATGCAATAACCAGAGGCGTAAGCCACACAGTCCCCGTGCTCGACCTAACTATCGAAGACATGCGGAAAGTGTTCGAAATCAATGTTTTTAGTTGTATTCGCTTGGTGCAGGCGTTTGCTCCGCTGCTCATTGAAGCGAAAGGAAAGATTGCGAATATAGGATCTGTGGCTGGTATTGTGCCGTATGTATTCGGTGGTACGTATCTGTTTTTCTGCCCTTTGGGTATGCTGATTAGCTGATGCGGAATAGGATGTTACAACGCGTCCAAAGCAGCACTGCATTCGTATACGGATGCGCTTAGGATAGAGATGGCGCCATTTGGGTACGTAGTTGACATGTGTCTGGGAATCGTGTGGGAGACTGACTACGAGTAGCGTTCAGGTTGTCTTGGTCGTCACAGGTGGTGTGAAGAGCAGGATATCAGATGTCAAGAAGCGGCTTCCGCCAAATTCGCTGTACATGCCGATTGAGGAAGGCTATTTGTTCCGCCAAGGAAACTCTCAGCGTAGGTTGAAGAGACTCTTGTATTGAGTAAGATGCTAACACTGTGTCAGGAACGGCAATGCCAACCGAATCTTATGCACGGAAAGTCGTCAGCGACCTACTCAAACCAAAATCTGAAGCCTGGCTGTGGCGTGGACATCAATCAAGTCTAGTCAAATGGCTTTCGTGGCTTCTTCCCCGTGGCTTTTGGGTAAGTAATGCGTCACCTTATGTCTGTTCCCCTGGCGCATTTTCCTAACTCTCCACCAGGACCTTTACTTTTCCAGAAAATTTGGGCTTGGGAAGCTGCGTTCATAGCATTAAGAGTTTCGAGAAATTTGGCTTGATTCAGAATTTCCTGTTATGCATAAAGGCGGCGTTTGGTATGATTTAGAATAGGTTGAATTGCTATACTATGTAGTTGTACTTTGGTCGGCAGCCGTAGCTGACCAGCCACACCAGATAACATGATAAATTCCCATAGACAATACTGAACACTGGTGCAGCTTTAGCTTCATGTTGCTCTACCTTCCTCCTCCTCCAGCTGACCACTGGCTTTGCTGCTCACTGCTGGCTGGTCTGGTGAGTCTTGTTACACACTGCTCTAGCCAATCAGATCCCATTTCCTCCCGCACGAAAAACCACTGGGACCAACCGTAATATGTATTTGAAGCTTCGATCATCTACACTATTCTAATAATCGGAAAATTACTGCTATAATCTACTTGGCTGAGCACGGTGAAATAAACGTGTAGAATGTTGGCTGCTAAACAGTGCCAAGAAGCATGTGACAGATGTTCCCCGATGACTTTTGCTGCTGAACACACCTGCAATATTATTCATTAGGTGAAGATACTTCGCCCCCAAGAGAAATTATACCCGGCGATTCAGCTACGTCGAGTCGTAAAGGTAGGCGAATCGGTGCAAGAGTAATCATCTGACGGACATTTACCTTGGTTTGGCGTCGCGTTGTCCGAGTTGCCGAGGCACATGGCTTCCCCACACGACCTGCCATGCCCCAGCCGGCGCGAGCGTCTCTAGGTTGCGCTTCTACGTTTTAGATATCTTTCTTCCTACATTCTTGTCTCCAGTGGTCGCTTCATCTTTTATACCCGTCACCGACCTTTTCCGTGACCCAACTGTGCGCCCAATATGCCTTTTAACACAGAACTTACGAGGGCCCTTGGCATCAGAGGTACGCCCGCTCACCTCCGACTGCGCCCTTGACGTATGGTTGCTAACAGTAAATAGTACCCGTTGTGCAGGGAGGCATGCAATGGGTGGGATACGCTGAGCTCGCCTCGGCTGTCAGCAACGCGGGTGGTCTTGGAATAGTAGGCATCCACCATATCACCACCTCAAGAATCCGCTCCTTACCATACCTATAGTTGACCGCCCTCACCCAACCGACCCCCGAAGATCTTCGCAAGGAAATCCGAAGATGCCGAACCATGACCAACAAGCCCTTTGGTGTCAACCTGACCCTCCTTCCCTCCATGGTACCTCCGGACTATGGCGCGTACGCCCGTGTCATCATCGAGGAGAAGGTCAACATTGTCGAGACGGCAGGAAACAGCCCTGGCCCG
>Ga0115853_100429_pt1 | contig 13066 bp, 7 predicted proteins | sample InSIn5gowninarea_FD_83867 | JGI IMG/M metagenome (GOLD analysis project Ga0115853, IMG submission 83867)
ACTTGAAGTTGATAGCTGGGTCTTTCGTTAACTTTGAGTCAGATGAAGGAATAATTTTTTTTAGTTCTAAATAGTTGAGTTCTTGAGCTGTAGTGTTTGTGTGTGAGAATGCACAAGTTGTATTTGAGATTTAATTTTGAATTTGTGGAGGTTCTCAGTTTTTGGTTTGAGCATTCATGTTGCAGCGATTTTAGTTTTGGTTTGTGTATGTTGCAGTGATAACAGTGAAGAAGACAATGAAAAAAGAAAGAAAAGAAAAATAAATGACTATTGAAGAAAAAATAAGAACAATGTTCCCAAAAAAAAAAAACCCAGATAAAAATGCCAAAATAAACCTTTGAAATTTCCTAAGAATCACTCAAATCGCCCCCCACGTGTGTTAGGCATGGCACACTAACGATGCAGCTAATGTCCGTCCACCTTTAAGACAAAAATGTACCTAAAACACGAGTTTGGGGATAAAATTGTAATATTTTTTTGATTAGAGATAAAAGTGCTAAAAACGATAATGGTCAGAAGCCGTTATTGCCATTAACTCTAAATTCTATAAAGATACATCATGCTGTCACTCATAATAATTTTTTTTGTGTGGTAAATTCACTCATAATAAATTTGTTATCAGTTATTATACCGTCACTGATAACAAATTTGTTATTAGGAAAAATTAATAATTTTTTCTGTGCTCTATGTGCTAAGAGTCTACCACTGAAAAGATTATTAGCGACAAAAATAACTGAACAGCCCAAGTAGTGCCATTTGGCCTACTAATTAAGAATTAAGAATCAACCCGAATTCAATTACTATTAAAATTCAATCTAATCTCTTTAAATTAATCATCTCTGACATTTAATAAAATTTGATAAAACTGACCACATTTTAAAGACATAATTTAATATTTTTATTATTTAATAATTAATAAAAAATATCAACAAAAAAAATAATTAAAATAATTATGTTCCTAAAAAAAATATCCATCTAGATTCTAAAATAGCCTATTTTTTTTTAATTGTTGTGATCTCGAACTACATCGCAGAGTATTTTATGAGCTAAAACTTATAACACGAGTGAATGACACCTAATTTATTATTATTAGACAAGGGGGCGTATCTTTTTTGATTTTCTCTTCATAATGGTCTTGCGACGATACAATTGATATGAAATCTTCATCCGGTATTTTTTCATGGACAATTTATTCCTCCTCATCTAAATTTAATAGTGCATTAATAGACATTGAGTAATTAATTTGAAGTTGATCAGTTACAATTGCAAGTTCTTGTTGTAAACCTATAAATAGTGCCATAATTTTTTTAAGTAGCGGCATAATTTTTTTAAGTAGCTGTTCCACAAATTAATAATTTTTATTAATTAATAAATAATTACGCAACATAATGTATTAATTTAGAGAGGTTAAATTATATTTTGAGGGATAAATTTAAAAGTCTGCTAAGTCATTTTTTAATGGCCAATGCAATTGCCGCAAAAAAACACAATGATCAGGCCCAAAAAATATCATTGGGCCTAATTTCCTCCCTTCTTTAAGACGTGTGACTGAGCTAAATTTCCTCTCAATCCGTAGAGCCCACACCAAAGGCCCAGTAACGAACCCTAGAAAAATCCCATTTATATACTCGTCTCAGTTCATTTGAGCCTCCTGGACTAGAACTAGGGTTTTCTTCACGCTGCAATGGTACGTTCTATCTGATTCTCTCTTACTTCATCTTCTCCAATCTAGGGTTTCGTTCTATTTTTCCCTTTTCTTCTGCATTTGAATTTACTCAGATCGCTACTTTTTATGACTATATTTGTTTCTTATAATTTTTCTTGTTTGAACAACGACAATAGGGCAAGGGAACTGGAAGTTTTGGTAAGAGGAGGAACAAGACCCACACCCTTTGTGTGAGGTGTGGCCGTCGTAGCTTCCATCTCCAGAAGAGCCGATGCTCGGCTTGTGCTTTCCCAGCTGCCCGTAAGAGGAAGTGTAAGTTACCCATTTCTTAATTCCTCTCTTTTTTTTTTTTTTCCATAAATTTTAATTTACCGAATCGGCATGAACTGAGATTGGAATTATTTTCTTTGCAAATGGAATACCCAGGAATTGAATGTGTTTTTGATTTAGATTTCCTAGTAAAGCTGTCATTTTGTAGTGATTTGTTGCATCTTTGTTTTTGTGATCCTTCTGATCGTTTATTGTTTTGTTTTTGTGATCCTTCTGATCGTTTATTATTTGTTTTTGTTATAGATAACTGGAGTGTGAAGGCAATCCGAAGAAAGACCACTGGAACTGGAAGGATGAGGTACCTGCGCAATGTTCCTCGCAGATTCAAGAGCGGTTTCAGAGAGGGTATGTGATTAGATTCTACGATCCCATTTTTTTAATTTACACTTTTGTTTTTGTACTTAATAGTTCAATTATTGCGGTTTCCTTGTAGGTACTCAAGCCGCTCCAAGGAGCAAGGGAGCAGCGGCAGCAGCAACTGCTTAAGTGCTTTCGAAGGTCATTTGAGAATTAATTGAGCATCGATTTATAGCTTTACAAGACTTTTTATGTGTTGAGGATGTTTTTAAAATACATTGTTTGACCTCTATTAGGGTTCTATTTTGTTTTCTCTTGATTATGTAGTTTCAATTTTGGACGAGAAGTGTCGAGCTATTGCCATTTTCTGTTTCCTACCTAATGTTTTGAAAGTTTTCTTTTTTCAATGGTTTGTTCTATATTGCCCCTGAAATTTGCTTGCATCATTCTTCAATCCTTATTTAATTCGATATGTTTTAATGTTATCTGCTCTGCTGAATGTAGTTCTTTTTGCAGCTCATTTATGAGTCTGATTTTGTTGATGATTGTTGTCTAATTTGATTTCTAACTTGAAGTTGATAGCTGGGTCTTTCGTTAACTTTGAGTCAGATGAAGGAATAATTTTTTTTAGTTCTAAATAGTTGAGTTCTTGAGCTGTAGTGTTTGTGTGTGAGAATGCACAAGTTGTATTTGAACTACCAAGTATCTAGTCGAGTGCTATAGGCAAAGCATTGTTCTGTTGATTTTGTTTATCGTAAGTCCGTTTGTTGCGGTTGCCCCTAGTTGTCTTGTGACTCTTGTCCACCTCCATTCAAACCTTGTTTTCCAGTACCAGTTCTATTTTTTTCTTTATGTGTATATTTGATGCTACTAATTGGAGAATTTAGTTGAGTTCATTGTTGGTGTCATTAGTTTTTTTTTCCTTCTTGCATTGAAGTATTCTTTCGAAAAAAAAGTACAATTTAAGCTTTAATATTTCAAAATTATTCTTCTTTAGTAATGTGAAATTGATCCAATAATAGCACTAAAATCTTTGTACTTGTTTCCATCGACGAAGTGCACAAATGCTTTAATTCTCGGTACACAAAAGTGCGATTTAAGGGCGTTTGTTTTTCCATATTTGTTCAGGCTTCACCCCTGTCGTTTGCCTTGAATTCATTGCTTTCCTTCAACTCCTCCCAACTCTCCTCCATTCTCCGCTTGTGCCCTCTTTTCCTCTACCCGTGGACCTCGATGATGCCTCGAAAGCATGCTTGTAAACTAGTAAGCTAGTAATTTCAAGAGCACATTTAGAGTTTGTTTATTGCCACTTTTAGCACGATTAGGGAGCCAATAGGAAGGATGTTCTCGTTTGATCCACTAATGGCATTAAATTGGCTACATTTTTTTGGAATTGGTTTTGTGCGATGGTAGTGATGCGTCTAAGATGTTGGGGCACGGATTGGTGTGTTTGCGTACTAAGTGGTGGCTTAATGAATGATACTTTAAAATTTGTTATTTAATTAATGCTAGTGATTTTTCATTTTATTTATTTCTAATATTAGGAAATTATATATAAGACAAACAAATGAAAAAATTATAAGATATAGGTGCAAGGGCATTCTGGTCTTTTATTTTAAAAAAATAGTCAGTTCAATTTTGAGTACCAAAGAACAAATTTAGTTTTTGAGATGGGAAAATTGTTTAAATGATTTTTGAAATTTTAAAAATCACTTAAATAATTATTTTTTGAAATTACGAATTAATTTTATTTTTTACATAAAACACCAAAGTAATTCTTTATTTCAAAATTAATGAAGTGATCTTACAAGTTGTCCTTGTTAGGGTCATATTAGTCTTTATGCAAAAGTGAGATTATTTAGGTAATTTCAAAAAATATAGGATTATTTGAGTAATTTAAAAAAATTTGAGGGTTATTTAAGGAATTTACCCTTTTGAGATTAACAAGTACACGGCAATCGTCTGCAAAAAAATTCGGTTAATTTCACTTGAAATATTCAAAAATGATTTGAAATGCATATATAAACCCACCTTTTTGAAATGAAAAAAAAAAAAAAATCACATTATGACCTTTTTGTCTTTCTCATTAGCAATCTTAATTTTATTACTAATTATTAAAAAAATTAATAAAAAAATGTGAATATGAAGATTCTTACAATTCTTCCAAAAACTCATCAATAAAAGGTGTTGATGCTATTAATGGTCTTCATCAAAATTCCAATAAAATTTTCTCTCATTTAAACTCTAACCTTCATCAACCTTCTACACCTTTATTGCAATCCTTTTAGCCATTTGCAGACCACGAAACCAAGGAAAACGGAAGCCCGACCTAGGCCTCTGCTCCCTTCCTTCCCGCCGTTGCCTTGCTATCTGTGGTCCTCGTCTACCACCCATCCCCGCTGGAAAGAAGAACCGTGAAAATCATGATTCCAAAAAATCCACAAGCTATTCATATGGGTTTTAAAATTCTACCTCCAAAACCCTCTAAATTAGGTACATTCTTATTATTTAACACGGTTCTAGATGATTTGTTGTGATTTAAGTCTTGGATGTTTATATTAAGAGATGAATTTGAGTCTTATTTGAATGGGTTTTTGTTCATAAACCTTGGATTTGCCTGGATTGTTGTTGAATTTCTTGGATTTGTGTTTAATTGTACTAGTTGATGAATTTTTGGTGGCTCTGTGTGTTTGCTTTTAAACTTGCGAAATGTGTGAAACAAGTTCACACCGTTCACCTAAGACATATATTTGTTGTGATTTATGTCTTGGATGTAAGGGTTAGTGATGAGTCTGAGTTTTATTTGGATTTATTTTAGGTTTTGAACCTTGGAATTGACAGGGTTGTTGTTGAATTATTTTGTTTTGTGGTTAATTGACATAGGTTGGACAATCTTGGTTGACCTATATTTTATTGAATGAGTTTTTTTTGGACCTTGGATTTAAGTGGGTTGTTGTTGAATTGCTTGTATATGTGGTTAATATTACTGGGTTCACAATAAAATGGATGGATCTGTGTTTCTTTCTTAAATTTGCATATTGTGTGAACTAGGTTCATAGAGTTCACATAATGAAGTTCTTATCGTTTATTTATTGTATTTCTACAGCAATGGTGACATTTCCTATGTGGATACGTCATGGTGGTAAATTTGAGCGTAATTTGCAGTATCTTGGTGGTAAATTGGTTGAAAAATTTACTTCGACTGTGGTGGGGTGTAGTAATTTTGTGGAAATAGTATGTTCATTCTTGAAGATCGACTGCAATAAATTGGTACTACATATGAAGTTCAACCCTGATATAAAAGAGATGATTGATTGATATGTTATAGTAGATGATGAGAGTCTATCAATTTTCCTTTGTTATGCTACCCAAAACCCAAAAAAATACCACTTGTACATTTCTATTGATGAGAAGATTGAAGGTGTTTCATCTTTGCAGAGTGACAAGGAGTCTATGAAGGGTGACACATGATGGATACAACTTTGAGAAGTTTTTTGTTGATGACAAAGTACAAGGGTTGGACTCCAAAGATAAAGAAGATGGGGATGGTGTTAATGAGGAAGATAAGTATTTTTCTTAGAATGTGAAGAAGTTGATTGGCATGTTAATAAAGACAATCATTTTCATTCCGTTCACTCCACTGAGAATGACCTGTTCCAATAAAAGTTGATAACAATCCCGAAAAAAAGGGTAAGCGCATTAACCAATGAGTGAACACAATGGTAAGCACATTGTTGGTCCGTAAGGCTAACCGAGAGGGGGGGGGGGGGGAATTGATTATCTAGAAAACTTAGAAACTTTTTCACTTAATTTAGAAAACCAGAAATACCTTGTTCTTGCAATTTAAGAGTAAGTGCGGAAGCTTAAAAATATTAAGTAAATTGCAAGAATGGAAGAGTAAAGAGAAGAGAAATAGACACAAGATATATCGAGGTTTGGCACTAACACCTACGTCTCTGTCACTAAGCTTATCGCTTGAGGAATTCACTAACTTACCGAAAATTACAACATAAAATCGATAAGCAACTTACACTGTAGAATTTGGACTAAGGCTATCCCACGACCTCTTCTCTTGTTCGATTTGGTCAAGGCTATCGAACGACCTCTTCACTTGCAGGATTTGGTCAAGGCTATCCCGCTACCTCTTCACTTGTTCGATTTGGACAAGGCTATCGAACAACCTCTTCACCTTGTAGGATTTCGACGAAGGCTCTCCTACTACCTTTTCACCTTGATAGTTTGTGGCTCACTATCCAACCCTTAGGCGATCCTTGATGATGCAGTAGTTCCCTTGAAGAACACTCTCACTCACTTACAAGCTCTTAGAAATATTACAACTTAGTTGAGCTCTTGCTTTACAAATGAGTGTTTGATGAACAAATTGAAAACAAAAATTTAACAACAATTTGAGAATACAACAATATGTTCAAGGATGATTTCTAAGCACTTGGGAAAGTCTATTTATAGCCAAAAGATGATAAAATGCTGCAAAGTTGCATTTAATGCAACTAAAAAACAACTCGTGGAAATTGTTGACCGTGTGGGATTTTCTAGAAAAAAAGAACATTCGGTCGATCGGATGTTATGTTATCGGTCGACAGAAAAAGAAAAAAAAAAGGGTTTGGATGTGGGACATTTGGAGGAAAGTTACACCGACTTACACTCTCTTTCTTTGACCTGATTTTCCCCAAAGTAGGGACTCTATATTGGTGAGCTAGTGACCAATATATTGGCCTAAAATAGAAGCTTAGAGAGAGAATGTATTGGAGCAAAAGTTTGGGGTTTTATTGCTCAGAAAATAAGAGAAACCGAGAGTGAGAAACCAAAGGGAAAGAAGGGAAACGAGCTTGGAATTCCAATTTTCTCGCAATTTCAACGTGCCACGATGTTCCTCGGTAAGTCTACTTCGTCCTTAACTAGTTTAAACATTGATTTTGGATTGAATGTTAGAGAGAGAAGTTAGAGAGAGAGATTAATGGTGATTTTCATTCTGGTGATTTTCGGGGGCGGTGCTATATACCGTTGAGTCTGTAACGGAGAGACGAAACTAACGCCAGTCTCGAATTTAAGTTTGGTGGTCGGAATAGTGTCAAGGTGGTGTAAAACCGCCGATGTATTTTATGATCATTTGACCACCTTTGAGGGTGGATACCCACCAACCCATGGTGCTATTCGACCGGGTAATTAGTCTGGTAGGTAGGTAGGCGAAGTGTAGGAGACCACCCTAGGCTAGATGGTGGTGGTAGAGGGGAGACGGTGACGAAGGAAATCAACGGAGAAAGTAGTGGTTCGTTAGAGGGAAACCGGTTTTTGGTTTTGTTTGCTGTCCGTACGCCATATACATATATATATATATATATATATATATATATATATATATATATATATTTTTTTTTAAAAAAAAAAAATATATATATAAAATGTGTGTATATTAATACATTTTAAAAATAAAAAAGAGATAAAAAAAAGAGAAAATATAGGAAATTATGAATGGGTTCATAATTTTAGATATTTGACAATTTAGCCCATTAGGAATTTAGAAAAAAAAATTTCAATATTTTAGGATTAGTTGAATTAGCGAATTTAGATCGAATTATTGCGTTCGATTTAAACGCGCTAAAATTTGGTAATTACAATTAAATTAGTGATTATAGAATTTAATTTAACTTTTTACGAAATTAGCAAAAAAATATTAATTGCGACGAAATATTCTAATAGACGAATATTTTGTACAGGACAGTAAATTTCTCCACAAACGTGACAAGTGAGGATTTGCTTATAAAACAGTAAGTACAGATTTTAACTCAACACAACTAGACAGTGGTATGGTAGGTTATTGCGTGTACACTTATCTGTTGGACTTATATGCTGTATTGATATTTGTTGATAACATGTTGTACTGTTTACTATGTTTGCTATATCATTGGATGCTGTATGTGCTGTTTTAAATAGCAACTTACTAAATGTGTTATGAGTATGATTAGAATTTACGTTTTTGCATCCAATTATGATATTCAGTGTATCATTTGCCATGACCATGCATTATAGGTTAGGTACATGTAGTTATGCAAGTAATTGTCAAATAGAGTCTTACACGTATAATTGGAGACAAATTGTTCTAATAATTTGGCTTATGCCGTCAGGAGATTACTAATTGACAAATTACTATATAGCCTAAAATGAAATTATGTGTTTTCATCACTTTAATTTTCGGAGCATTCCTACCTAGTTAACGATTAATGAAAAAGCACCAAGTGGGATGTTTCTAGGCCAAAGGACTGGTGAAGGATTTGCCATTAGTCCACCATACTCCCTCCATTGGCTGCGCGTAAACTTACGTACTCTTGAAACCCGAGTCTAGTACACGAACTTCAGGATTACTAGACCAAAGTGTTGAATTAAGAGAGATTATGCATATGACATATTCATACATTCATGATTCATGTAAATTGTTATATGATTGTATATTATGTGGTATGTCATGTCTATACTTGCAGGGTTTTGATTCATGATATCTGCTTGTGTTGAAGACCCTGTAGATAAGTATAACTCTGGTGCATGATTTGGGATGCAAGCACAATTAATTTTGGAAGGTGAAATGGTGCCCGGTTACGTGTGTATTTTCTGCATATGTTTTATGTATGTTTTCTATATGTGTAAATTATGTCAGTTTAAAACGTTTTACGCCTATGCTTTTATGGTATTTATTTTTGGGCATGTAAATATTTAATACCTAAAATTTTACTACTTTGCTTAGGGTAGTTAAGTTTTTCTTTATGTTTTATTTTCAAAACTAGCATGCTTCGCATGCTATTCTACGTTTCCTAGTTTTTCAAATGTCGACTTAAAAGTATTTTAATTCGTACTTCACAAAAATTTGAATGAATTGACCGATGTTCCAAAAAGGGGTTTAAAAGTTGTTTTAAATAAATAAATAAATAATTTCCCTAAAATTTCGGGTTAAATCACGAGTAAAAAAGAGTTAAATATGTGTTTAAGAACCCAGGTCGTGACAATGTCAACCTACATAACGTTTAGGTTATTAAAACACACCAAAAAAACTCAAAGACAAAACTCTATGAACATGACAAACTCAATACTAATCAACACTATAATAGAAACCAACCATACCTCTTTCTTCTCATCTTCATCTTTATTTTCCATTTCTGCCTCTACATCTGCCTCTACGTCCTTTTGCTCTACCACCTCATCTTCCTTTTTTGGCTCCTCATCCTCCATTTACTCAACCTCTGACACGGCTTCCTTCTCAACCTAAACATATAAAGGATTTTAAGATGAATACATATTGTAGAAGCTTAAATCTACAATTGAATTTGTTAGAGCATCATCAAACTACGAACCAAAAACAAGAAAAAGAATGAGCACGAGAACCTTGACACTGGAGTGGTGCCGGTCAAAGTCACTCCGACACCCAAATTAGTTCTAGATATGAATATAAGCAAAATAATGAATTGGAAAAATAAATATCGAAATAATGTAAATGTTATACTGATTTAAGTAGAAATAGTGAGTGATTCTATTGGGAACAGAAGCTAAAGTGATGATCGGAGTATAAACAGGCATAAGTATGGATGGTCGGAGTATGGTGGACTAATGGCAACATAAGATTGAGATTTTGTGTTCTTGAGAGCTTTCTGTGTGAGTAACTAGAGTCTGAGAGTGTTGGATTGTTATTTCATATTATAGTCATAATGCAGCGGAATTGTATTTTAAATTTTTTTTATAACAATCTACAGGATCATCAAACACAAACTAATAAGAACATAATCACTACAAAATGACAGCTTTACTAGGAAATCTAAATCAAAAACACATTCAATTCCTGGGTATTCCATTTGCAAAGAAAATAATTCCAATCTCAGTTCATGCCGATTCGGTAAATTAAAATTTATGGAAAAAAAAAAAAAAGAGAGGAATTAAGAAATGGGTAACTTACACTTCCTCTTACGGGCAGCTGGGAAAGCACAAGCCGAGCATCGGCTCTTCTGGAGATGGAAGCTACGACGGCCACACCTCACACAAAGGGTGTGGGTCTTGTTCCTCCTCTTACCAAAACTTCCAGTTCCCTTGCCCTATTGTCGTTGTTCAAACAAGAAAAATTATAAGAAACAAATATAGTCATAAAAAGTAGCGATCTGAGTAAATTCAAATGCAGAAGAAAAGGGAAAAATAGAACGAAACCCTAGATTGGAGAAGATGAAGTAAGAGAGAATCAGATAGAACGTACCATTGCAGCGTGAAGAAAACCCTAGTTCTAGTCCAGGAGGCTCAAATGAACTGAGACGAGTATATAAATGGGATTTTTCTAGGGTTCGTTACTGGGCCTTTGGTGTGGGCTCTACGGATTGAGAGGAAATTTAGCTCAGTCACACGTCTTAAAGAAGGGAGGAAATTAGGCCCAATGATATTTTTTGGGCCTGATCATTGTGTTTTTTTGCGGCAATTGCATTGGCCATTAAAAAATGACTTAGCAGACTTTTAAATTTATCCCTCAAAATATAATTTAACCTCTCTAAATTAATACATTATGTTGCGTAATTATTTATTAATTAATAAAAATTATTAATTTGTGGAACAGCTACTTAAAAAAATTATGCCGCTACTTAAAAAAATTATGGCACTATTTATAGGTTTACAACAAGAACTTGCAATTGTAACTGATCAACTTCAAATTAATTACTCAATGTCTATTAATGCACTATTAAATTTAGATGAGGAGGAATAAATTGTCCATGAAAAAATACCGGATGAAGATTTCATATCAATTGTATCGTCGCAAGACCATTATGAAGAGAAAATCAAAAAAGATACGCCCCCTTGTCTAATAATAATAAATTAGGTGTCATTCACTCGTGTTATAAGTTTTAGCTCATAAAATACTCTGCGATGTAGTTCGAGATCACAACAATTAAAAAAAAATAGGCTATTTTAGAATCTAGATGGATATTTTTTTTAGGAACATAATTATTTTAATTATTTTTTTTGTTGATATTTTTTATTAATTATTAAATAATAAAAATATTAAATTATGTCTTTAAAATGTGGTCAGTTTTATCAAATTTTATTAAATGTCAGAGATGATTAATTTAAAGAGATTAGATTGAATTTTAATAGTAATTGAATTCGGGTTGATTCTTAATTCTTAATTAGTAGGCCAAATGGCACTACTTGGGCTGTTCAGTTATTTTTGTCGCTAATAATCTTTTCAGTGGTAGACTCTTAGCACATAGAGCACAGAAAAAATTATTAATTTTTCCTAATAACAAATTTGTTATCAGTGACGGTATAATAACTGATAACAAATTTATTATGAGTGAATTTACCACACAAAAAAAATTATTATGAGTGACAGCATGATGTATCTTTATAGAATTTAGAGTTAATGGCAATAACGGCTTCTGACCATTATCGTTTTTAGCACTTTTATCTCTAATCAAAAAAATATTACAATTTTATCCCCAAACTCGTGTTTTAGGTACATTTTTGTCTTAAAGGTGGACGGACATTAGCTGCATCGTTAGTGTGCCATGCCTAACACACGTGGGGGGCGATTTGAGTGATTCTTAGGAAATTTCAAAGGTTTATTTTGGCATTTTTATCTGGGTTTTTTTTTTTTGGGAACATTGTTCTTATTTTTTCTTCAATAGTCATTTATTTTTCTTTTCTTTCTTTTTTCATTGTCTTCTTCACTGTTATCACTGCAACATACACAAACCAAAACTAAAATCGCTGCAACATGAATGCTCAAACCAAAAACTGAGAACCTCCACAAATTCAAAATTAAATCTCAAATACAACTTGTGCATTCTCACACACAAACACTACAGCTCAAGAACTCAACTATTTAGAACTAAAAAAAATTATTCCTTCATCTGACTCAAAGTTAACGAAAGACCCAGCTATCAACTTCAAGTTAGAAATCAAATTAGACAACAATCATCAACAAAATCAGACTCATAAATGAGCTGCAAAAAGAACTACATTCAGCAGAGCAGATAACATTAAAACATATCGAATTAAATAAGGATTGAAGAATGATGCAAGCAAATTTCAGGGGCAATATAGAACAAACCATTGAAAAAAGAAAACTTTCAAAACATTAGGTAGGAAACAGAAAATGGCAATAGCTCGACACTTCTCGTCCAAAATTGAAACTACATAATCAAGAGAAAACAAAATAGAACCCTAATAGAGGTCAAACAATGTATTTTAAAAACATCCTCAACACATAAAAAGTCTTGTAAAGCTATAAATCGATGCTCAATTAATTCTCAAATGACCTTCGAAAGCACTTAAGCAGTTGCTGCTGCCGCTGCTCCCTTGCTCCTTGGAGCGGCTTGAGTACCTACAAGGAAACCGCAATAATTGAACTATTAAGTACAAAAACAAAAGTGTAAATTAAAAAAATGGGATCGTAGAATCTAATCACATACCCTCTCTGAAACCGCTCTTGAATCTGCGAGGAACATTGCGCAGGTACCTCATCCTTCCAGTTCCAGTGGTCTTTCTTCGGATTGCCTTCACACTCCAGTTATCTATAACAAAAACAAATAATAAACGATCAGAAGGATCACAAAAACAAAACAATAAACGATCAGAAGGATCACAAAAACAAAGATGCAACAAATCACTACAAAATGACAGCTTTACTAGGAAATCTAAATCAAAAACACATTCAATTCCTGGGTATTCCATTTGCAAAGAAAATAATTCCAATCTCAGTTCATGCCGATTCGGTAAATTAAAATTTAT
>Ga0115853_100432_pt1 | contig 13041 bp, 11 predicted proteins | sample InSIn5gowninarea_FD_83867 | JGI IMG/M metagenome (GOLD analysis project Ga0115853, IMG submission 83867)
CAGTCTGCAAACGGTGGCAGTTGCTGGCAGTGCACAAAGGCTGAAAAAGGAAGTGAAAAACCGAGATGAATGGAGTCGGACACAATGGAACGCTGATGCGATGATGATATCAAGGAAAGACAAGACACGCAGTAATGGTATGGTCATGCTGCAAATGATGGGTTCCGACTCCGTAAGATCCGAGAAAGAAGATCAAGGCATGCGGGCGATGGGTTGGTAGGTACAACAAAAAGGAGCGTCGTAATCTCAGACAAAATCGTATGCTTTTTTGACATCCGGGTCAATCAAGGGCCAGCCACTTGTAAGCGTCAAAGACCGTTGCGTCAAAAGACCGTTATATGGGTAGATAGATTATAGAGGTAGAATTGGTCAGGCGGCGGTCGTCTAATCGCTCCAGTCCCAGACCTGCTTCACGAAGTTCGCCATGTTCACTTTTTTGTTCTTCATGTCCAGCATCCACGGATGATCCAGCATCCGCCATGGAGTCGCTCTTCGTGGGGGTTCTTTCTCGAGGCTGTTCTGGTCAGCATTATCCGAGACAACATTTTCAAGGGCATAACATACCAGCATTCAATAAAGTATTTGAAGTTGTTGGACCATCGGATGCCACTATCTGGTTCGTCCTTGAGCTTGGGAATTGGCTGCCGCACAATGTACGTTAGCAAGTCGATAAGCCCAGCACGAGGTTGCATCTCGGTTCCGTCTGCGGGGAAGGGGAAGCGGTGTTGCGCAACTTCCAGTAGCGTTACACCGAGTGACCAGACATCGGAGGTAATGGTATATGATTGTCCTGTGATTCGTTCGGGGGCCATGTAATACGAAGTGCCGATGAACGTATTCGCGTCGCCCTTCGTGCCGAATTCTCCACTGACTCCAAAGTCGCATAGTTTCACCTGTCCGTTGCGGCAAAGAAGGATGTTCGACGGTTTGATATCTATACACCAGTCAGCATAGTGTAAAAAAAAACCCCCTCTCATAAGAGCGTACCTCGATGAATAATCTTTCTTCCATGAAGATAGGTCAGTCCGTTCAAGACGCCTTCTGCGACTTTTCCAAGCACCTTCTCCCCTGTCCGTCCGCCGAGCTTCTTGACTTCTTTGTATATACTGTCCAAACTGCCTCCTTCGCAAAATTCCATCGCAATTGATATTGTTCCAGTCGACTTATCCATGAATGCACCGTAGTAGCGGCAAATGTGTTCCGATGCGCAATCCTTATTGAAATTGAGTTCGCGAATAATCTGCTTCTTGACGTCGGGGTTGGGATCGGTGGTAATGATCTAGACAGCATCTCGTTAGCTCGAGAAGCAATAGTGTATCTTGTAAATCTCACCTTCAATGCAAATACAGTCTTGCCATCCTTAAGCTTGCAGCGCGTAACTGCGCCTCCGGCACCTTCGCCTAGGCTCCCCAACTCGACGATTTTCTTCTGCTCACTAGCAGCCAGCCAGCCTTGGTCGTCCAAGTCCTCCACATCCAGTGGTCGACCTTTTTCCAAGCTGAGCTTGTCCAAGTCAGGAATTAGACCATTGACACTATTATCTCGTTCCATCTGCGCACCACCCTCGCGGTCCGAATATACAGAGCTGATTGCTGATGACGGATCTGGCGTACCCCCATGAGGTTGTCGGAGCCCCATGGCGAACGAAAGGGTTGAATAGTTTGATGACGAGGCGGACGCCGGGCCACTGCCCTTCCCATCCAGGTGGGTGAAACTCCCCGATCGCGAGTGTCCATTTGCGTCGTTCAATCCGGTTGTCGCTAAAGGTGGCGGGGCAGGCCGCGTGTTGATCTGCGGAACGTCTTGGGTGCTACCCTTTGGTGTTGCGAGTCGCAGCTGGGGAGGAGGTGGACGATGGGCAAGTCGCTGGGGTTGGGGCTGAGGCTGAAGCTGGGGTTGAGGTGCGTCTGAAGCGATGGAAACGCCGTTACTGGTGACGGGGCGACTTGTCGCAGACGGAGGAATCCCCAAAGTCAGTTTGGGCGCTCGGGGACTATTCGAATTGCCGCGGTTGCCTGGCACCGGGGCCTTGAGGAGGGGAACGGGCGAGGAAGACATTGCGAGATTGTCCTGCCTGTCACCGGGCAAAAACAACTCGTTTGGATCCGTGATTGTAGCCACAATGACGGTTGTCTTCGATTCGATCGAGAGAAGAGGGTAGGAGAGGAGCGTTGGGGGCGGTAATCGGAACAAAGACAGACGTGGGGCGAGGCAGGCGGCGTCTGCTGCAGGTGGCAGGGAGGGGTCGACCAAGGGCGGAGAGAGGCAGAAGGAAGGTCTGGTGTGCACGGAAACGGAATTGAAGGACAGCGAAGATAAGGTGAGGGGGCGAAGAGGGGAATCAAAAGAAGAAACGACAAGCGTGGCCAGTGAAAGAGGGATCAAGAAGCGTAACGAAGAGCAATCCCCAGGGTAGCGAGTGACCTGTAAAATTGGCGATGGCGACGGCAACGACGAATAAACGTCGAAGCGATCGATGAATAAACGACCGAAGGGCGATGTAGACGAAAGGAAGGAGCAAGAGCTGAGGAGAGAGGAAAGAGAGAGAGCGAGAGGGAAAGCCAGAGATGAGGCGAGAACCAGCGTCGGGGGCCGTTCAGTCAGGCGGTTAAGCCGGCGATGCCCTGCAAACCTTCTGGAATGGGCTTATTTCGTCGTTGGCTAGTCTCATGCAAGAAGACCAAGCTGGACTACAAATGAGGTTCAACGGTTACCAGACAGTCGGCGCTTAACTTGTGGATTGCAGAGTGCTGGAATGTTGGAGCTCTTGACTCTTTGAGGCCAGCACCCGGCTCGCTAAGGCATCGCTAGGCATCCATCAAACTCTTTCGATGATTTCATCTCGAGCAGAATCACTCTGGGCTGTCTCCATATTCAAGCCTTCATTCTGAGACACCAAGCCCAAGCTGAGCGAGTTTCACTTGGGAAGTCTCGCAAGTGTGGCTTGACATCCACCCCCACTCGCCTGCGCCTCATTCTCGAGCACCACTTTCTATAATTATCAAAGACGGTCTGCTGTGGTCTACGGGGTTGTACAGAAGAGCTATACTCAGGTACCAGAGTGCAGCGATAGCGAAGCGCGTGTTAAGAGACAAAGTATGCCACAAACAGTGAAACAGAAGTTGAACAAGCGCTTGGACCGCGCTGAGCATGACATGGCAGACCCGGAGTCAGCCTTGCCAGGCCAAGCACCTGCAATCCGGGACTCCAGCTGACGCAGCATCGATTCCTGCCGAGGGTCGCTAGCGGATGCTCGCGATCACTAGTACTCCGTACTGACCACATCGCGAACAAGATCAATCGCAACGATGATGTGATTCTGTTCGAGAAATGGAACAATCCAGAGTGACGTCTGACAATCTGATTTCATCCGAATCCATCGGTTCCTGATCCAAACTGCTCGTCCTTCTTGAGTCGCGTGGCCGCGGTGTCGTTCCTTGCGACTCCCACTGCAGCTTCAGATGCCTTCCGTTTAAGGTGAATTCGAATCGATTTGCTCAGGTAAAAACTCCGATGCTTTGTTGTCGGTGAGACGGCAACTCCTTTCTTGTATACAATCCATCGCTCTGCTGACTATCTATCGAGAAGGCGAAGAGTGGGCATAGACGCGCGGCGGTGGCCGATCATCTTGTGCGATCCCCACACTCTCCGATCATTTCGCCTGTTCCTTGATGCCAGACTCGGCGTCCAGAATAGATCCAAGACAGCGACATGCGATGGGAAATATGATTCAACTTGCAGTTGGAGGATGAAGGTTTCGGGCTCAGGAGAGAGCGCTGGTCAGAGAAAACTGCAGAGGTGATGGTCTCGGCCAGCCCTTCTCCTTTACCGACACATCGTCAGTCCTCAAGTTCAAAGTCTGGACTCGACGACGACATTAATTGTCGACGATGAGTTGCCGGTTTCTAAGAATAACGGACCTCGAGAACTGGTGTCCACTGTCCACCACTATCCGGACCTCCAAGTTCCTTCTTGAGAAGGAAGTGGACTTGGGTCTTAACCCGCCGTGGGATCGGGAGTTGGTACCATATTGCAGAACTCTTTGACCAAAAACCGAACCCTTCCCCTGAGAATCGGTGGACCTTGCTTATCTTTCCTTCGCCCAAATCACCGCCACATGTTGCTCTAGTCGGCTACCGCTTCGAGTTAACAACGAACTGGCGCGGCGTGAGAACGATTTAACGATCATTTGGAAACAGTTCATCGACAGTTCATTGCCCCTGACTCTGGAGTAGAACCCCGTCTAGAACCGTGGTCGGTAGCCGCTCATCGGGGAAATACTTCCGCCAAGAGTGATCGCTCAGCATTAATTGAGGACGGAAAAAGCCAAACTGAACGTGGACAACTCTCTTGGTTCCATGGCGCTCTCAGCGAGAATAGCCGATCCTGTTTGGAGCGTCTCCGAGGCAAACGCCATGGCCGGTCGGCCGCTAGATTACACCGATGTATACCACCTGCTTCAAATCTCACACTCACAACGCGCTCAGCTGCGAGCCAGGAATTCTGAATAATTCTGGAGCAAAAGAAAGGCGGGTGTTGCCGACTTTCTTATCTTTGTCTCGGGCGTTGCAAAACGGGAAACGAAGAGAAGGCCCAGGTTTCCCACTAAGCTTTAATTAAGCAATCTATACGGAAGGATGGCGCATCAAGACCTGTCTGGCCAATCGCCAAGGCTGTGATTCTATCATGGCAGCCGGCGTACTAATATGCATGAAACTCTGATGGCGTCCATCTCCCTACCGCTCCTTCTGCCTCAGATTTGAGCGAATTTCCTTCCGAGCCGAGGGCCGCGTTTCCGCCGCGCATATACCTCTGCAGGAGCTCAAGGCTGACTGTTTCGAAGTCCTCACTTAAGGCATGACTTGTGACTTCAGCCTTCAACTTGGAGTTCCATGGGAAGAAACGAGGGGTTGGATGGAATCTGGATAAAAGCGGGCTCAGTCCGCATTTTCCCCCGCCCCGTATAATCCCTCTCCCGTGTGGAAATGACGGTTTGTCGGCGCTGTTTCCGGTTTCTTCTCGGTCTATTTTTTTCATAATAACCGCGTTTGCGCTCAAGCTGACTTGGATTCACACCTTACAATTGTTGTGTTTAGCGCCCCAGTTTATCCATGATAAAAATGGCAGGCGAGCAAGCCAGGGGTAAAGTGGACCGCTGGTGTCTGTCACAGCATGGTTGGTCAACCGGGAGGATGGCAAAACCAAGAGTGGGCTACCAGTGGAGACAGGCCGATGAATGGCGTCAGGAACGGAGCTGCAGTCTCCGCTGAGATGCCGCTGATTTGCCCAAACAGCAGGATGAAACAGGCGCCAAGACTTCCATGCACAACGTTTGTTTTCCCCTGAAAATAAGAGGATCAGGATCGGAGGATACCAGAGCCACTCACAATATCGGCTGGCACTGTGACATTGTGTCATTGCGTCGAGTCCACTGCTGAGAGGCGTTTCTTGCCGCCCTGTCCTGCGCAGGCTCGTCGAGGCCGGCGCAGTCCGATCAGCGAGGAAGAAGTCAAGCCGCTCAGGCGAGAAGACGCGGTGCCAATACCCGCTCCAAACAGCCAGTCAGAGCGCAAGGCCAATCTATTTGGCCAAAGATCAACATCCAGACTCTGGTTCGGAGGAACAGGAAACAGAAAAACAATCGTTGGAGTGGCCAGCTAATAGCTGGACTAGTCGCTAGCAGTCCAGTAGTTGTGCCGCGACAATCCCAGCTCCACCAACCACAGTGAGCGGCATTGAGCGCACGAGACGATTGCACCGTTATTTGGGTTTATTCAGGGGTTGAGCAGCGCGCAACTTCCATGCTGAATACACCGCTGCGACGCCCCCTCCCCCCCACTCGCTTGTCTCCTTTCCCGATTGCGTCCCTGAAGCGATCTCCCAACTAATCTCCCACACGATACAAAGGCCCCAGTCGCCCCCGTCCTCTCCCTCTGTTTTCTTCTTCTCTAAGCCCAGACTTCGTTCCTGCTTGAAGCATTCACACAGCTTGACTTCGGTCGTCCAGTCTTTTACCAACTAACCACACTCTTTACAACAACACTTTACGTGTTCCACCCTCCACAACAAACTACCTTGACGGTTTTTTCTTCGCACCAACACATCAATCAAAATGCGTTTCTCCGCTGCTGCTGTTGCTCTCTTCGCCGGCCTTGCCGTTGCTCTCCCTGGTGGTGACATCGAGACCATCTACCAGACCGAGGAGGTCACCATCACCTCCTGCGCTCCCACCGTGACTGACTGCCCCGGCAGCAGCACCACCGCGCCCACTGCTATCCCTACCGAGAGCAGCCCCGTCATTCCCACCAGCGCTCCGGCCCCCCCGGTCGAGACCCCCAGCGTTCCTGAGGTCCCCGCCCCTGAGCCTGAGGTCCCCTCCGAGAGCATCTCCGTCATCCCTGTGACCACCTGCATCCCCACCGTCACCTACTCTACCATCACCATTACCCCCACCGCTCCTGCCACCTCCAAGCCCGTCATCCCGGTGGTCCCTACCTCCGTTGCTCCTACCGGCAGCGCTACGTAAGTTGTCAATATCAGATGCAAGCTTCAGTTCGAGTTCTAACAGTACCAGTCCTTCTCCCTCTCCTCCCGCTTTCACCGGTGCCGCCAACGCTATCACCAACTCCTTTGGCTTCGCTGGCGCCGCCGCCGTCGCTGCTATCTTCCTGGCATAGATTTTTTTCACTTCATGTCAATAGTATAGCCCTGGATCACTCTTGATTCTCAGCGTTCGCGATGGACGGATTGTCTACCGTGGGTATATGATGATGAAACGGGGGGATTCATGGGTGTTGCAGTTAAGAGTTTAGTTGTGGTTCGGGGAGAGAAGTAATCCGATTCTGATTCTTCAGTCATATATTATTGATCCTTCATTTTCTCGCTTTCTTGATACATGTTTTTGGCTTGCCGGCTTATTGCTTCGGAGTTCTTGTGAAGCTCAGTCTTGGTGGCTGGATACGATTTAATGTAAACCATGAACGCCGTTCACATCCTGGTCAATTTCTTCGAAGTAATATCTACTAGTATCTAATCTTAATCACTGAAACTGAAGATCAATTTTTGCAAACTGTATCTGAACACTCAAGTAGGCTCTGTCTGGAATGGTACGACAGGAAAGCCATCCTTCCCGTCCACATACATAGTGACATACCTGGGGTGCATCCTGTGGCTGACGGACGGAATGCAAATCAACTTGGTCGAGAGCTGTCATCCCTGCCACTCGGTCGTGATAGGTTGTTTCGCTTCTAGATGATACCATACCACGTCCTGCTTATTTCAATACCCTTAATTCCTGCGCGGCTGCGCCAGGCTTATCTCAATCTCACCTGCAAGATTTCTTTTAGCGTTCCCGTCATTTGCTTGCTGGGGTAACCTGAGCGTATTCGTCTTCGAAGGCCGATCATCAATTGCTGAGCAGATGAGTGAGCGAGGATACGGCGTTCTGTAACTGTTCTCCATGTTCTATTATTACATCATGCAGGGTTTAGGGCTGAATATATGGTATGTATGGTCCCTGGGCTCGCAATTGACTACTGCATCGGGAAGCTCGTAACTCCGACCTAGATATTTTTATCCTGACACGGGGAGCACAACAACGACAATAACAAAGTCCGGAATAGAACAAGACAGGTGTCATAAGAACTTTGAGTCCATTTTGTATCTCACCATTATGAACAGATAACCCGAAACAGGGCGATGGCGCGGTTGCGCTAAACAAATATAGAGCCAAGGCGTGGCAGTGTTTGCTGCGCTTTTGCGACTCCTCTTTGTTTCCAACAACATCAACCTCGTCCGATTCCCAACCGCGCAAACAATGGATTGGCCCCAATTGCCAAGTCAGGAACCCATTTCGCCCCCAGCGCTTGGGTTCTCCCGCTGCAGACTCTCGACCATGCTGCTTGCGACTCCGCCATTGGGTCTTGCGAGATAGCCGAAGCTGTTCCTCGTGTTCTTCTTCCGCTCTTACGCGTGACATGGGGAGAACAAAGATGAAAGAATAACTATCTTCCACATCAATCACACTGCCATGTGGAAGTCTCCCATGCTCATCTCCTTCAGGCAACCTCCCTTATGGGCCTGAAAGGATTTGGGGCCAAGTGTTGGCTCTAGTCATTTGGTCTTGCTTCGGCGGGGCAAAATCACCATTTCACTTTGCCTTTTCCCTTAACCTCTCCATTCTTGACCCGTTTCGCTGAGACCCGGCTTATGTATCAACGTCGCCAGACTCCAAAAACCCCATAGGTACATTCATACGACGATTTGGCATTCGATCGGTGCACTTCCCCTAACAGGTACTCCATAAGTCGGCGCAGTATTGGCTAGCCCTGTTGCGTGACGGGTCCTTTATGGAGAAGTTGCTCCCTTTGTCGTCAGGGTCAAAGGATGCAAAGCACCGCCTCGGGCAGCCCATTTTGCTATTGAACCATTGATAAATATTACCTGAAACCCCTGGCATGGCCATGCCATGCCATCGCTCTTCCCCGTCTTTGCTATCCACTGTACACTCTCCCTTGAACCTTCCCACGAGTGATCGACTTATCTCGTGTGGCGATCCACTTTCGATCGTATTCGCACCTTATTTTTGGTACTGGGTATCGTCGATTGTCGGTTCACCTCGTACTCGCGCCACTCCTCGGTCCCCTCCTCTATATATCGCTGGAGAAACCCTTGCTGCTACAGTCGTTCCTCTTGGCTCTTCTCTCCACTGCCTGGTACTACAGTTGATGCTCGCAATCACCGTCCAAATGGATCTCTCCTCCCTCGAAGGCCCGCCGATGCTCGATAGCAGGTTCTCCAGTCCAGCCTTAAGCACACACAGCGTCCCTCACATTCGCCTTGAGGATGTCACAAGCCCAGTGAGCCCGCTAGACTCGAACAGTTGGGATCTTCCGCCTCGGCCCGCCTCCACGAGCGCAATCCCTCCCCGCAGCAAGTACCCAAACATTTCGTCCAATGGCTTCTGGCAAAGTATGCATCCGGACTCTAGCAGCGCCAGCAACCATGTAACAACCGCGCCGAGATCACATCCGGCTGAACCGTCTAGTCATGCAGCTTCATATAGACCATCAACGGCGAGCAATCTGAATACACACACCAACACCAGCGCCGGTCTTTCAACAGCCATATCCTCACCACAACCAACGCGATCCATCACTCGGCCCCATTCAAGCAGCCTATCCACCCCCCACCAACTCGTCTGGGTTGAAAGCGAGCAGATCTGGATCCTTACAACACGCACAACACCTCCTTCAACATTAACGCCACCTCACCACCTTCACCCGCATTACCGCTCCCATCCCTCATTAGCCCCAGTTCCGAATCCAAGTTTTGCGACTAGAACAGGCGTGCCGAGTACATCGTCGCATTCACGGTCAATGGAACTGAGTTCTTCGACGTCGATAACGGAGTTCTGGGGTGATATCAACGATCCCGAAGATCTGCCGCCGCCATATGAGCAGCATATCTTTGATCGGCCGCTAGGACCGATTCTGCCGGCTGTGCGCAGGGTGCCGCGTGAGGAAGTACAACAAATCCGGGAGTCGAGGTGGTCAGCGGTTGGGAGGAGGGTTACATAATGGTGGGTTCCGAGGTGCAATTTGAGAGTATAGCCTACTCGAGCTATACTGAGACTCGCACCACGAGGCAAGTGGCGAAAAATGCTGCTTGAATTGCTATAATTGACGATGGGAATAATACATTCGCTCGCATCTAAGGCGTTGGGTATTGATGGCAGGTTCATTGGATGCCTGGGGCATCTACTATATTCGTTTTTGTATATATATCTGACTGACTGATTAGCGTTCGGCAGACCTTATTACTCCGGTGCATTATTTAGCTCAAGATACCTCAATGAATCTTAAAGCATTCTAATTGTCTAGGAAGTGAGTCATGATTGCTTGCCTGTATGTCCTGTAAGGTTGGGTTAGTTCCGACTGGGTCCAGAGTAAGCCAGCCGGTGTTGTGATACATTGTTTGAGTGCCCAACACGGCGTCCGATACAAGCTAGCATAAGCAGGAAATTGGCCTCCCCGTTGGACCCTGATGTCAGAAAGAGTCATGACGGGACGCATTGACACTGAAAAAAAATTATCTCCACACACGAACTGCTGGGGTGCTGCCAATCTGAACTCCCAGAGCGTGGGGGCAGAGACTCTTCAGCGCCGACTTGGACTCGGATATGCCCACAAATTCAAGACAGCCGATGAGGCAAGACGACGATTCGTCGGGAGATCACATATCTGCAGGTGCCCAGGATGATAGGCACGCGTAGGATTTACCTATAGGAGCGGCAGACGAGGCAGACGAGGCCTGCTGGTGAGCAGGGAGAGCACACGCTAAGCGCCAGCCTCTCGAATTCTCGTCCTCTCAACGCCGGCCGGGGCGACTATCGGAGTTCGATGAGATTCTTTTGACAGCTCAGCGGTATTGTTGAAGAAGACTCGACTCGAGTCTTTGTTTTCTTTCCTTTCCCTCTCTTTGTGATGTTTCTGCTTCCTTGTTGAACCGTTTGCCCTTTGGTCTTTGAACTCTTTGGAACGAATAAAAAAAATAATTCCACCGCCTTCGTTCTTCTTCGATCGGCCCCGCCAATCAGCGGCTGAGCTCCCCCCGATTGAAAATGGCCCATTTCTTCTTCTCTCGCTCCAAATCTCAGTCTGCGTCGCCTCAATCCCCGAAATCTCCTACAAAGTCTTCTTCGCACAAGAAGCCCTCCTCTTCTTCTTCCTGCCCCTCCAAATCCCACTCTCGCTCCTCCTCCAACCCCTCCACCAACTCGCCTTCATCCCGTCCCCGCTACCCGCATCGCCGCTCTCACGATCCCAACTCGCACCCGCTCAATCTCCCGCCCGACGAGCTCCGTCGCCTGTCAGCCATGGCCGCCGCCGCTGCTGCTGACCCCCGCAGGTCCATGGACCTCGACACTCCTTCCTCTCCGGCCCAGGCCGCCCCCGAACAGCCTCACCAGAAGAGTCCGACCCCGCCACCTCATCGGTCCAATGGTACCTCGGATGAAGCCGACAATTTCAAGCTGGCCGGAAACAAGCTATTCAAGGACGGAAACTACAACCGCGCTATTGAGGAGTTCACCAAAGGTTTGCTTTCTGTTTGATTCCTTTTCTTTTTTTTGAATCTGTGATTGACGTAGAGAAAGCCATCGATCTAAACCCCAACTCATCAATCTACCGATCAAACCGCGCTGCGGCGAACCTGGCCGCCCACCGATACTACGATGCCCTTGAGGACGCAGAACGCGCAAACGAGCTGGATCCCGGCAATCCCAAGATTCTGCACAGGCTGGCCCGCATCCTGACGGGGCTGGGTCGCCCCGCCGAAGCCCTCGAAGTCCTTGACCGCATCCAACCACCCGCATCCGCGGCAGACCGACAGAACCCGGAGAAGATGCTGCGCTTCCTCAACCAGGCAAAGGAGACTCTGGCAGAAGACCGCGGCGTGTCCATGGTGGTGTTCTGCATCGAACAGGCGCGACAGTATCTTGGGCCCGGCGTGAAGGAGCCCCGTGCGTGGACGCTGATGGCGGCCGAGGCGCAGTTGAAGATGGCCACGGGTAACTCTTTCGGCAAGGCCCAGGATATTGCCATCAACTTGCTCCGAGAAAACAACCAGGATCCCGATGCGCTTCTCATCCGCGCACGGGCCTACTACGGCCTCGGTGAGACGGACCAGGCGCTCAAGTCTCTCAAGCTCTGCCTCGGGCTGGATCCCGATATGAAGTCGGCTATCAAACTTCTGCGAATGGTTCAGAAGCTCGTCCGGACAAAGGAAGAGGGCAACACCGCCTTCAAGACCAAGGACTACCGCAAGGCGATTGAGCTGTACACCGAAGCCCTCAGCGTGGACCCCGCCAACAAGGACATGAACGCCAAGATTCTGCAGAACCGTGCTCAGGCCTACATCAACCTAAAGGAGTACGACAATGCCATCAACGACTGCACGGAAGCCCTCCGGCTTGACCCTACATACTCCAAGGCCCAGAAGATGCGTGCCAAGGCCCACGGTGGCGCCGGTAACTGGGAAGAGGCCGTGCAGGACTACAAGGCTGTTGCTGAGGCGAACCCCGCTGAGAAGGGTATCGCGGAGGACATTCGCCGCGCAGAGTTTGAGCTCAAGAAGGCGCAGCGCAAAGACTATTACAAGATCCTAGGCGTCAGCAAGGACGCCACGGAGACAGAGCTCAAGAAGGCCTACCGCAAGCTGGCTATCCAGTACCACCCCGACAAGAACCGCGACGGCGCAGCAGGCGATGAGAAGTTTAAGGAAATTGGTGAAGCCTACGAGACTCTGATCGATCCTCAGTATGTCCCCCTTTCATATCTTCGTCGACCATTGTACACATGAAACTAACAATCGACCACAGGAAACGCGCTTCCTACGATAACGGCGACGACCTCATCGACCCAGCCGACATGTTCTCCCGCGGCGGCTTTGGCGGCATGGGAGGCATGGGCGGTATGGGAGGAATGGGAGGTATGGGTGGAATGGGCGGCACGCACATCAACATCGACCCGAGTGTTCTCTTCAACATGATGAACGGCGGCGGTGGCGGCTTCGCCCACGCCGGCGGCGGCAACCCCTTCGGCGGAGGTGGTCAGTCCCGCGGGTTCCCTGGCGGATTCCCGTTCTAAGCGCGCCGTTACCCTCTCGCCAGTCGCCACATTGGTCATCGAGGTTCCACCGAGCCACACAACTGCGTACGCCCACGACGTACGTACCATGCTATGTATCTCGCAACGCAACGATGCGACGAAAACCGAGAAAACGGAAAACGAAAACGAACCAAAAGGGTCACCATGTCTCAATCCCAAAAGTCGAAAAGAAAAGCACGCATGCATACCATACATTCTCAACCATCTCCGCCTACCTACTGATTTACTCAAATCCTCCCTCCTACATCATCATGTCCCATACAGCATCTGCTTTTCGGTTTGCATTACACGGTGTCGCCCTCTTATTCATGTTCAGTCATGTTGTTCACGTACCTTACACGGCCTCCGTACTCATACGGAGGTTCTCATCATC
>Ga0115853_100433_pt1 | contig 13037 bp, 10 predicted proteins | sample InSIn5gowninarea_FD_83867 | JGI IMG/M metagenome (GOLD analysis project Ga0115853, IMG submission 83867)
GGATCGGGAGAAGACATGGTCAAAAACCCATTTTCATATTTTGAGTTTTTCACCTCTGAAAATCCTTGTGACTCTTCACCTCCCCCGAGGCGGAACCATGAGCCCGGGACCCCGGAGAAATTTTCGAAACATGGGTTTTCATTTTTTAACCCCAATATTCCACTTTCTCTCGAAACCCGAACCAAATGCAAAATTGTTTTCTTATTCCATGATAACCCACACTTGAACTCGAAAAACCCATTTTGACAAAATTCCAAAAATTTTTCTAAGGCAAAATGCAAAAAACCCAACTTAGTTTGTCAAAACTGAGTTTTGACAAGAAATACTAACTGAATTTTTGAAAGTTGCCATTTTCAAGCAGACATATGAGATCCAAGACAAGGCTTGATATTCCATATGAGAGAATTTTCCTTCTCCCTTGGTATCCAGCTTCAGTATTCATCTGACCGGGGCAGATTCCGACACCCGAGTCAGTTTTTATCCACCTCCCAGCCTCCTGCACTATCCTAGCGCACCTCTGCCTCACTGTTGGCTGACAGTGAGGAGAGAGTGCGCTAGGGTAGCCTACAGGGGTAGAGGGAGGTGTTCTAGGGTACCCTAGCGCACCTCTCTCTAACTGTCAGCCAACAACAGAGAGGAAGTGCGCTAGGGTGACCAATTTTGCCGGGAGGTGAGTTTCGGGAGCACCGGGAATCAGATTCTGGTGCCATCAGTTTGTGAGGGTAGCAGACTCACAGGGCTAGGGGATGTTCGAAGTTTTGTAAAAAAATTCCAAATTTTAATATCCATTATTTATTTTTTCGCAGCCTCCTTTCACTGTTTCAGAAGAAAATCACCTCGATTTTTGCGAAAACCGAGTTTTGACAAAATTTGGATGAAAAATCAAAATCCTCTGATTTTGAAACGATTTCTGGGTTTTGTTCATCTCTTCTAGTGGAGATCATATAAAATTACCAATTTTTAAAATTCCATTGGATTTTTCCTCTAGAGTGATTTCAATCTCAATTTGTGAACAGGCCAGAAACCGAGCCCGGGGCCCGAAAACTCAAAAATTCAAAGTGCCCCGTTTTGAACCAAATTTCAGGGCAAGGTCAAATATGACTAGTAAAGTTATTATATGGCCTCATATCACCAAGAAACCTCACACAAACAGATTTATTCATGATTCAAGTGGAAACCATGCTCTTCCTCCAATTTTGCGTCCGAGCCTTCCAGGCTCTTCCAAATTCAGTTAGATGGCCTCCAAATTCCAGTATCTTGATTCTAGTCTCTCCTAATATGACTGGGAAACCTAAAAAGTACTTTCATTAATCAAGAAACAATCATCTCAGTCTCAATTTGTATCTCCCCGTCGATTCACTCCATGATTTACAAGGAAAAACAATAAGTTTCACAGGTAAACTTTTTCAAAATCAGTTTTGGAGATGAATTTGATTGTAATGGAACACCATGGATACATCTTGACCTATTTCATGTTTTAGAAACAAAAATCTCAATCCAGAGAAGTCAAGATGATGTCTTAGAAAGAATTCTTTCAGAGATCCAGTATGATTTAAACAGTGTCTACAGGACATTGGTTGGGAGTTTCAGTCCTCGAGATGAATAATTACTCATTCATCTTTCCCATGAACTTCATGACACAAATAAGTATTTATAAAACCTCAAGTTGCAGCAATTATGATTGAATGAATTATTTTTTGGTACCAGGTTTGTTAACTGTTTTACATTGTTGTGATGCCAATGACTAACATTGCCCATCCATCAAATCTGACAAGTTACAATTTTTAATTCAAAGTTGTATTGTGATGAATTGATCATGTATCTTATCTCTAAACCTTTGTAACAGGAAGTTAAGTGGCAATAAGTGTTTGTAACACCATTTTACTTAGTTAGAGATAAGCTTTGTTTTTCTCGAACTAGATGAATGTCTTATGGTTTGTGTTCTCTGGCAGGAGGAATGTGAAACCAAAATCCAAGAAACTTATGAAGAATATCAAAATATTGAAGATGTTATGAAGGGGATCTAGAAGGAATATGAAGATAAAGATGGCGGAGGTTCTGTCCAAGAATTTTCCAGACTCATGAAGATTTTCAAAGATCGATGATGAAAGTTCGTCATGGAAAGCCTCAAAGCCAACATACTTTCAGAAGATATGATAAAGATGTCTCCAAAAGCCAAAAAAAGAATATACTTCTCACATCATCAAGAGAATGAAGTTAGCAAATCTGAATAGGAGCAAAATTATTCCAAGTCAGGGAGGATAAATGTAATATTATTGTAAATTAGTTATTAGGTTAGTTAATTAGGGATTTAATTCTCATTAGGAGGATTAAATAATTAGAATATATTTTATGTAAAATACAAAAATGAGAAATATGAAGAGTCTTCATATTTTCCGAATTATTGTAATTAAAAGAAGAGAAATTCCAAGAGTGAGTTTGGGAAAATGAAAGGCCAAAAGCCACCTTGGAATGTGAAAAGCCAAGGGTCAAATGTAACCCAAAGGTCATCTTAGGAATTCTATATATGTAACTTTCTCATTTGAGAGAGGGGCTGGAACTTCTCTTCTCATACTTTATGTTGATCGGTTAATGAAGGCAGACTATTCTCCTCATTCTCTTTAGTCCATTGAGTTGTGAGTTGTGGAAGAATTTGTTAGTTTCATTTCATATTGTTCATAGCCATATGCAAACTATTTTCTGATGATGTGGATAATGTGGATTGCTTTGAATGTACACATGTGTTGCGAACTATTTCCTTCAGCATGTTAAGTTTGGAGCAATTGTTAAGCTAACAATAAGGTGCTTTCTTACCATAAGACTATTTGGAGCTTAGGTAATTTCGAACTATTTCACTTTGCTTAAAGTTCCTCATTTACAGTAAGTTGTTTGTTAAACTATCATCGAACTATTTCATGATCTTAATAAATGGCTTATGCTTGTGGTCAGACTTAGACTAGCTCCTGCAGGATAGGTTAGTTTTAGATTAGATTTGAATTTCTTTCTAGGAAAATAGAGTAGGATAAACCCAGTTGGTACTCTTTTTCTTGGTTGAGCTTAACCGATTCAAATCATCCCCTAGATGGTAACGGGTCCATAATCCCATCGGGCCTGCCATACCAAACGTTCGTGAGTCTAATTGGGACTTGCGGAACAGGCAGTGACCCCCTTTGTTGCGAGGGATTTTTACCCCCGTCAACACGTCCCTAGAGCAAGAACCTATCCAATAGAAAGCCTCTTCACAAAGTGCGCTAAACCAAGAGCAAAAGTGCACTACAATGAGAGAGAGAGATACATCACAAAACCGTGAGTGAATGAATTGATAAATGAGGAGTGACTCACTCCTTATATATACATAACCAACCACAAGGCCTTAAACATAGGGTTTTCTCCCAAAACCCTAATCTCCAAGTCTACAAAGGATGAAACCCTAACCCTCTTCTTCAAAATGCTCCAACATGAACAAGAAAACCTAATGTCTCCAAGATAAGAGAGATTATGTACGAAGAAGAATCCAAGACAAATATCAAGCACGCAACCTACCTAGCACTTCCTCATGAAACTCTAGTGCACCTCCTCAAGCACAAGAGAGTGACAAGAAAGTGATGTAAGAATGAGCAAGTGATATGACTTATGAAAGGGCTCTCTCTTTCCTATATATATATATATATATATATATATATATATATATATATATATATATATATATATATAAAATGTAAGAGAGAGCAACAAAAAGCATGTGTGTGTTTTTTCTTACACTGAAAGACACAATAATCACATGTAGGCTCAAACATACATGATGAAAAACAATAATTAGTTAATTAGTTAAAGGAAGTTCAAACTTGGTCATGCCAGTGGTTGACTAAGTGGTGATATGACCATTATTAAACCATGAATGACTTATGGATAAGAGTGTTTTAGTTGGGAACCATTTACGACCTTAGGGAAAACATGTCCTTGGAGAGTCTTTAGCCAGATGGACCCATTGGTATTGAGATATTCGATTATATAGGGGCCCAACCATGCTATTTCTATTTTATATGGTTTTCCTTTGATTCTATTGTCATAAAGTAGAACTACGTCTCCAACTGAGATGTTTTTGGACATGATGTTTCTGTGATGCTAGGATTTTTGTTATTCATTTTGAACCTCTTGGTGTTGTAATTCAATTGATCTAGCTTCCTCTATCTTTTGTAGCTGAAACATTCTCTCATCTTTTGTTGATCCAATGTCTAATTTGAGCACGTGGGAAATCTTTGTTGTATGTTGTTTGAAGTGGAGAGGGATGAAAAATTCTTATCTATAAACCATTAAATGATGTTTGATTGGTCGATCTTTTATAGGAAGCTATGTAGTCCCATAGAATTGCAATAATTCTATCTTCCTAGTCATCTTTATCAATGTCATAAATCTTTGTTAGTCCTTTTGTTAAAGTTTTGTTGAATGATTCAACTTCTCCATCGGCTTGAGGGTGGTAAGATAAGGTCCTATGGTGGTTAATCATGAACTCTTTTAATAAAACCCCAATAGTTTGATTGATGAAATGTGTCCCTTGATTAATGATCAGATTTAGGGGGCATCCAAACCTTGTGATTATGTTTTCATAAATAAATTTGGTGGCTACCTCTTTTGTGCAAAACTTGACCAGTTATGCTTTTGCAAACTTAGTGACATAGTCGATGGTGGCGATAATGTATCTTGCTCCTGTTCTTTTTCCTTCTTTTGGAAATGGACCGATGAAATCAATTTCCTAATTTTTGAATATTAGGCTGGGATTTATAGGTAGTAGAGGAATTTTGTTTCATTGTAGAGGTCAACCCATCCTCTTACATATATCACACTACATAATCTAATTCTTACAGGCTTTATTTATTAATGGCCACCATAATCCTGATTGTAGAATTTTATTAATAGTAGGATCAACTTGGAAGTGGCCTCTAATGGCTCTGAAATGTTATTCCTCAATGATATCATATATTTCGTGTTCTAAGACACACCGATGAAGAATGTCGTCTAATCCTAAATTGCATAGTGATCCTTTAATTAGGGTAAACAAAGCAGCTTTGATGGCTATAATTTTTTTTTTCAGAGTATCCTTTAAGTGCTTTTCCCTCAAGAAATTGAGCAATTTCATCTAAATCAGTAGGTATTGCCTCAACCCTGAATTAATGTGCATCGGGCAGGTCATTATCAATGCTCATCGGTTCCTAAGCTGACTTTATCCTTGATAGATGGTCAATGCCAATGTTGGCTTTACCCAGTCAAACAACAACTTTGAACTCAAGTCTTGAAATAGGAGAAGCCATCAAAACATTCACCCATGATGTAAAGGTTTATTAATTAAATATTTCAGGGCTTGATGATTTGTATATAATATTAAAGGATTAGCTAGTAAATAATGTCAATACTTTTGTAGGGCAAAGATCATTCCCAAGCCTTCTCATTTGGTTGTCGAGTATCTCCTTTCATCTCTGTTGAGTTTTCTTCTTGCATAGGAATTGGGTTGGTATGTACCATATTTTGTTGGCTAAGTGTGAATGGCACTGACGACTAGAGTTGAAGAGTCGATGTGCACATGGAACTTCTACTACCAGTCAGACAATTTCAAGATGGGGGCTTTGATAAGTTTTTTTTTTAGAATTTCAAAGGATTCTTGGAACTCTTTGCTCCAATAAAATGTAACGTTTATCCTTAATAGCTCATCCATGGGATAAGTGATATCAGAATAATGTCCGATAATTTTTCTATAGTACCTTGTATGACAAAGGAAAATTTTGATTTTCTTATGGTTGGAAGGGGTTTTTAAGTCAAGAATGAATTTGATCTTAGCTAAATCAACTTTAATTCCTTCTTTATAGACAACATGTCCCAACAAAAGGATAATGGGTGTGGAAAATATGGACTTTTTAATGTTCTAGGATAGTTGAATTTGTCGACATCTTTCTAGCATGAGTCTTAGCCATTTTACATGATATGTTAGCATGATGTATATGGTCCAATCATCAAAATAGATGTCCATACTCTTATATATATACTCCTGAAATGATTTGACTACAATCCTCAAAAATACTGCGGGATAATTCTTGGCATTTTCCTATTTGCAAATGAGACAAACTCACACACAAAAGTGGTCTTGTGTTAGTATTCTTTGGCTATGGGTACTTTATTATAGCCTGAGAACCCATCTGTAAATGAATAGCTACTTCATTGATAATTTCATCGGAAAATTTAGTGGGAAAAGAACCTGTGAGAGTAGCTCTATTTAACCATCTATAATCTACACAAACCCTCAATTTCTTAGGGTCATGCTTCTTGGGTTGTGTTGGTCAAATTTATCGTCATTAAATAAGTCCCAAAGCATTTAATTCATCAATCCGAGGAGTTCGTAAGCTTACGAAGAGAATGCAAAATATATACAGGATTGAAGTGAAACTAATCTAATCTAATCTTATATAATGTTGAAACACACTTTCAAAATTAAATTGTTGAAATCAAATTAATCTAAGAATGTGAAATTGCATAAAGGAAAGGCAACACAACATGTGAAGAGTCAAAACAAAAACATGTGAGCTCACATTAAAAATAAATAAATCTTACATTACAATGATTAATTCAACTTATAACAAAATAATGAAAGCATCAAAACTAAGACTATAAACCAAAGCTAACTCCAAACAAAACTTATATTATTAAAAACTAATTCAAAAATTTCTTATTATCCTCAAATGAAGAGAGGACACTCTCTTTTATACATGAGAGCTTTGAAAAGAAGATAAGCTTCTCATAATTACAGATCCACTATTCTTTGAACTAATATCCCATAATTACCAAATATAATCCCTTCAAATCTTCACACATATCTCTCACAAATCTTGGATAAGATATCCTATCCATATCCCATGATCTTTTCCTTGGAATCATCTCCTAAATAATCATCTCCTTGAAATGGTGGAGAAGATATTTGAGAAGTATTTTGAATTAATCCTTCACATATTCCTACACATTACAAAGCTCACGCATTTTTGAGATATATATGAAAAACATGTTGATTTTCTAATATTTAATCATAAATTCTCTTTTAATACTAAAATGAATAAAGTGGAAAATAATAAGGTGAAACCTAAGTATATTTATGAAAATTATATAATGAATGGTTAATGGGACGATGAAATGTGAGGAATGGAGAAAGGAAAAGAGGATGAAAATGTGACATTTCTGAGGCCCAACGGGTTGCATGACCATAAAGCTTTCCCATTTCGATTGGTCTACTAGATATATGATACCAGCTACAAGCATGTTGTCAATTTCAATTTTAACTATGTCCTTATACTTGTGAGCAAGTTTATAAGCTCTCTTATTTCCAGGTTTAGCTTATGGGATAAGGCCAATCTTCATTTCTCCCATCTCTTCAATCAATCCTTTTAAATATTTGTAATATCTGGAAAACACATCTTGATATTCCTTAAGGAGTTAACTATCTCTATAGTCCATTGTTGTGACCAATAATCACCTATAGTGGCAATATTAAACTCTTTTATCTTGATCTTGGAATCCATCCATTTTGGTTCTTTATATTAATTAATCTTCCTTTTCCTTTCCTTTATCTCTGAATAGTGGGGGGGACAATATTTTTCACCATGTTATTCTTGTTCTTGGTTATCCTTTTCTTGCTATGTTTTGGTTGAAATTTGGTAGAGTTTTAACCTGAGTATTTACAAGTGGATGATCCTTCTTCCACCTAAAGCTTTTGCCAAGAAAATTATCAATTTCTAGATGTAGTCGATTGACCTGATATTATTTGTCGGAAGTAATGTGTCAATACTTTTTCGTCGTATTTTAGTCAACCAATTTATTGTATGTTGGAACTAGATTAAGAAACTGTTGAATTTGTTGAGAAGCATGTTTCATCTCTTCATTTTCTGGTTGGAATACGAAGTCTTTGATGAAAATATCTTTCAAATATTTCTAAGTAAATATGTTGCCCTATGTTTCTTCTATTTATACCATTTGTTTGGAAAATCATTAAGTGTTGTTGGAAATAAGTGAGGCCAAACCCATTCTTCGTGATATCCTAGTCATTTCCATTCCTTCTAACATTGATCAATATTCTTTACAGGTCATCTCCTTGATGGAATTTATTGATATTGGCTTTAGTTGTTTACTTTTTCCTACCAAATCGTTCAACGAAGTAAGTGGGTGTGGTCGTCTAGCTTTGAAGTTGAGACTGATGCATTCCCCACCAATGTGTTTCTTACCCTATAAATGTTACTACTAAACTTTGTAGACGACCTTGATCTCTTATATTCTTCGATACTTCATTTACATGAATTGTTGGTGAAGTTGTTCCTTTAAATATTAGCTTAGGGAGCTTAATGTGTTCAATATCAATCATAATAAGAGTAGGATATTCCTTTATTTTTTTCTCAAATATTTTAGGTACTAAATATATGGAGTAACAAGTGTGTAATTGGGGCATATTTACCTGATACTTTGGGATAGCTTCAATGGTAAAGTATTCTTTTGCATAGGATTTGTATTTCTCAAGTTCCCAATCATATAAGCTAGAGTTGGAGTTGCGATCGATAGACATAGGGGATCCGAGGTTGAGCTTGCTTGGTCATTAGGTTCAACAGTATATGTATTTCTTTGCATAATTTGGTATAGCTAATGAGCACGTGCTACTGAATCATCTGGTTGCTCCCATGGTTTTCTTTCTTTGGCGTCAAAAGATATGATGATCAACTTTCCTTGTCCTTTTAGCTTGATTCTATATTCACTTTCATCTTTCTTTCCCACAGTCGACTGACTAAATTGGGGTATGATTTGCTTCCTTCTTTAGGCTCAATAACTTTGAAGTCGATCATGACAGGTATTCCCATTATTACAATCTCAATGTTTTTGCAAAGGTCTAATGGCTCAACTGGCCCGTGGTCAGCTAGTTTAAGATAGTAATCCGACCTTATTAGTCGTAACCAACCAAGTTTTTCCCAAGTACACTTGGTTAGAATATTTACTTGTGATCCAAAGTCTAGGATAAATTTTGGTATTAGAGAGCCCTCAATATGAAGGTTGACTTGAGGGTCAAAATCAGTTTGGCCATCTTGGAGCATATAAGAGATAGTTTTGGAGACTCTTGAATTGGTTGGTTCATTCTTTAAGATGTTCATAAGGTCAACGAGGTGTAGGACAACATATTCATTTATTAATAATTGAAAAAAATCATTTAATACATATATATTAGATTGTTCTTTGCCTCCTATTGATGGGGGAAAAACTCCCTCACAACAAAAGGGGTAACTTTCCGTTCCGCAAGTCCCAATTAGACTCATGAACATTTGGTGTGGTAGGACTGACAGGATTATGGCCCCATTAACATTCTAAGGGGACTTAGTTTGGTGTACTTTAAAGCTCAGCAGTAAAAGAAGATAGTAGCCACAGGTATCTACCTATTCTAACCAAACTATTCTAATCTAAGCTACTCTAAACTATCTTGCAAGAGCTTATCTAAAACTCTAACCACAAGCATAAGAAACCCATCAAATTCATGAAATAATTCGATAAAGTATTAATGAATGACTTAATTTTCAATTGAGACTCAAGAAAAGTGAAATAGTTCGAAATTACCAAATTACCAATTGCCTTGTGATTAGAAACACCTTATTTCTTGTTTGACAATCATCTCAAGTTTGGCAAGTAGAATGAAATAGTTCACAACACATGTTGCACTCAAAATGATCCACATTACTCAATGCATAAGAGAATAGTTTGCATATGGCAATGAACAACATGAAATCAAACCAACAAAATACTTCCACAACTCACAACTCAAAGGACTATAGAGAATGAGAACAATAGTCCGCCCTCATTAACCGATCAACTAAAAGCATGAGAAGAGAAGTTTCGACCCTTCTCACAAATGGTAAAGTTACATATATAGAGTTCCAAGGTGACCTTTGAGTTACATTGACCTGCCAATTTTCACATTCCCAAAAAGTCCCTTGGAATTTATCTTCTCTTTAGTTACATAAATTCGGAAAATATGAAGACTCTTCATATTCCTAATTTATTTAATTACATGAAATTCTAAAATAGTAATTACAATATTTTTCAAAATTATTTTACAATAATTGTACAAATTCATCTTCCTTTCTTTTGCAAGTATTTTCTCCAATCCTCATGTTGAGTCAAAATACTTTTTTCCCAAGAGTTGAAGATATGTGCTTTCTTTACATCGAGGGAAAGATTGCATTCTTTGAACTTTTCCATTGTGATCACAAACTTATGCATGAAAGTTGTGTAATGTGAATACTCCATCGACGACTTAACTAAAAAATCATGAATATCTTCCTTAGATATAACCTCCTTCGCTTCAACCTCCGCCTTGATCCTTTCATAACTATCTTTGAGCTCTTGGAAGAAAGGAAAAAGAAACCAGATGTTCATCTTTGAAGTTGATCTCAGGCCACTGAATGTATCTTTGGATATCATAGATTGATTCCTCATATAACTCAATCATTCCTGCAAGATTATGTCTAGCTTTTTCTTGAAACTTGGAAGCTAGTTCTTGACATTCATTCATAGCCAAAGTGTGTAGCCTAATGTCATAAGTATTAACTGCTTGAAGGCTACTCATAACACTTTTCTCTATGTTCCTCCGTCTATCTAGCTCCCAAATTTGGATTTGTAGGGATTCTATCTTTAAATTAATATGAGATACCATTTTGAGACGATTTTCTAGAACTTTTACTTTATGAGCCATCTTCTAGATTTCAGTGAAGCATTCCACCTTTACATCAAGTTATGTTCTTGAGTTGAATGATGTTTTATTTGTTCTCGGGTTGAAGACAAATCTTATTTTGGTTTCTTGTGTGGAAAACCATTAGTACAAGATTGCACTTGAAGGATAGTATTGCACTAATAGTGATTCTAGATAGTTTGGGGATGTTGGTTAGATGTGTGCTAGATGGTGGCCTTTATAGGTTGTTTGTTGATCTATTGGTACTTTTACATTTTGGCAGGAAGATGGATATGCCTTCTAGTATTGAGGAGGAATATATAGAGGATGAACGGTGAGATGTTGTGAATACATTTGTGGAATCATTAGTTGATTCCAAACTTGTAGTTGATAGGAGTATTGTAGATTTTAGGGATAGGGTTGATGGTTTCTCTTAGGTAGAGGGAGTTGACCATGATGTTAATCTTACTTTAGGATTCTCTCAGATAGAGAGAGTTGACCATGATGAGTTTGTTGCTAGAGGTTTTGAGGTTCATTAGAGGGATTCTCATGATTACAAATTGTTTCCAAGTTTGTGTTGAATTTTTGACAATATAGCAAGATTACGGTATTCTTTAACCATAGAAGAATAAATAAGATCACCAGTAGAATCAGATGCACAAGTACACAAGATGTATCCTGGGAAAACCCTCTTGGGGGAGAAAAACCCATCAAACCTTTTCCTTATATCAGAGTATCATCCAACTATGTCATGACGAGCCTTGGCATGCCTCTAGCAAAAACATTAGAGGGTGAAGGCAACGTCCTATTGTACCCACAACAAATCCCCCTTTAGTTTGACCATCTAATGGAAAAAATAAAGGGGCGCCTACCAAAATTTTGAATCCTACACCTATGGAGGATTGGATATAATGCAAACAAGATTGAATTTCTCCTAGTCTTTTCTCTGATGATTTGAGATATGGAATTGAATGAGCTTTATTGATGCTTTGTCTTCGATGGTTGGCTACTGGTCTTGTTTTGTCCTCGCATGATGTCAAGACATATATGGAGGTTGGTTGTACTTTATTTTGGTTGCTTTTGATGGTTTAAACATATCCAAGTTAATTAAACATCTTTTTGACCCTTCAAAAGCCTTCCAAATGAGTTCCCTAAATTGGACCCTAGTTTTCCCAAACTAGGACCATTTTCACCCTAACAAGGGTTACTCTATTTGACACCTTTATTGAGATATATTTGCCTGAGTTATTCTTCTATAATGATTATGATGTCAAGGAGAGTATACCTATTGATCGACAAGTTTTTATTCATCCGTTTGATAGGGTTTGGGGGCTTGTGGCTCTTCAACTTCCCTAGATCTTTCACCTTAACTTTTTCAACCTAAAACCTATTAGATTGACATGGTACCAAGGGGATTCCCTCCCAATGAGTCTCAAGAGATTATATTCCAAACCTCAGCTCAATACGATAAGGCAATCCAAAGTTATCCATCCACCAATGAAGGTTGCTGAAATGGGGTATTAATTGTGGCAGGGATAAATTTCTTGTAATGTTTCCTAAGGATAATGAACCATTTATTTGGTGACCCTTGAGTTTCCCTTCGCCTATAATGACTATATAAACCCCCATTTTTAACCTCTCAAGCCTCATTTGCACATTTGAGCTTTGGAGATCAAGCGAAGAAGAGTTAGAGTGAAAGTTTGAGCGAGTGTGAGAGAAGTGTGAGGATTGAAACCAAATTCAAGAATTTTGCTTTCCAACAAAGATTTTGCTTTCAAACAAGTTTTTAAAAATGAGTAAAACTTGCAAAAGTTTGGTAAAATGGATTTTTGACAAACTTTCTCGCGTAAAACCAATTTTGACAAACTTTTCCCAATTCTTCAAGCCACATGAGACTAATTTTTCACCTTGAGTATGAAGAACACATTTCCGATCAAATCTCAAAAAATACTTATCCAAATCGAATGGGACTTGTTTCATTGTAATCTAGAAGAGAAAATATTTCATATGAACTCAAGTTGATTTTTTCGAGTTTTTGACGAAATTTCATCAACCGTGCATGGATTTGAGGCTGTCTGGCCCATGTTCATCAAATTTGACAGTTCGAGCAACAATGAAACACATTGGGATGTGATACCAAGTTCATATCTTACCTATTTGAACACTCAAGCTTTCAGAAAGTTTTTGCAAGTTGTAATTTTCAAGCTATCTTCTTGTGACTCTTCACCTCCCCTCCAGCCTGTAACTGGTGAATCTTCAAACAATCATAGAATGAGTTCTACTCATCCAAATTCAATTC
>Ga0115853_100411_pt2 | contig 12895 bp, 9 predicted proteins | sample InSIn5gowninarea_FD_83867 | JGI IMG/M metagenome (GOLD analysis project Ga0115853, IMG submission 83867)
TGAGATACACTTTGTTCAATGCAGGTTTTGTGACTAGTCCAAAATCCTGTCTCAAACAGGTGTTTCGGGTAAAAAACGTATATCTGAATCTATATAGATCCAAAATTGTGTGAAACTAGTTGGAATGGTTAGGGCACGAACTGAATATTTTCTAGTATCAAGTTCAGAACCTGAAATGAAAACAATGACACGTGGCAAGCCATACAAGTTCGCTCTCCTGAATAGTCCAAAATCCTATCTCGAAGAGGTGTTCCAGGTAAAAAGTATATATCTAAAGCTAGGTAGCTCCAAATTGAGTGAAACTGGTTGGACTCGTTAGGGAACAAACTGAAGTTTCGCTGGTACTAGTTTCAGAAACAAAAGTTAAAACAATGACATGTGGTATTCAATACAAGTTCGCTATTCTAAATAGTCCCAAAATCAACACATTGTGGGAAAATTGTCACCATTTTCTCTTGGCATATTAGAATTTGACGAAACCTTCAGATTTGGAAAGAGGAGATCCAAGGCTACTAAAGGCATCATTTTCAAAATTATAAGGGCATAAATTTCAAAGTTACATCAGTTGGAAGGTCGGACAACAAAATATTCTCCCAATCGGGGTTTTTTGAAGGTGAGTTTTTTTTGAATTCTGCACATCTTTTGACTAGAAAATCCATTTGAGAATTCTTTCACTTTAGTGTTACATTGTTAAAATGCCACCAAAGAAAAATGCTACTCTAGCTAAACAACTAGAAGATTCATCTGTGACCTTTGATGAAAGTGAAGACATGTCTTTTCGGTTGTCTCAGGTGGAAGGTTTGGTTAAAGGATTGGTGAGTAAAGGAGAATTGGACCAGCGTATAAATAAATTAAGGGGAGACTTGGAGAAGAACATGAAAGGTTCTGTGAAAATAGGGGATTTGTCTAATTTACAAGTGGAAATGGCGGAAAGTATGGGGAACATGGAGAAGAAGTTGGAAACGAATATGGGGAATATGTTGGAAATGAATATGGGGAATATGGAGAAGAAGTTGGAAACAATTGTTAATCTCATACAACACCCCCAGGAAAAGCTTCCTAATGATGATAATGTGGGCCAAGGTACTCATGATGAAAGAAATAGTTCTCATTTTGAGAAACCATCCTTTAGTAAGTCTACTCCGGGAGGGTTCGATTCTAACATTGGAAGCAATCAAGGATGGTTCCCAAGGGGTATTCAACTTCCCATGATTGACATGAGGAAGTTTGATGGAAAAGACTCTATCACATGGATATTCCAAATGGAGCAGTTCTTTGATCTACACCAGGTTCCAAACTTACAAAAGGTAACTATTGCATCATTATATTTAGAACCTGAACAATTTGTATGGTACCAATGGCTTTGTGAACAGAAAAAGGACACTATTATCTCTTGGTCCATTTTTACGGAAGAATTGATATCCTACCATGATGATAAGAATAATACATTCTTTAGCCAATTGGTAAATCTCAAACAAAAGGGCTTATTTGCTGAACACATTCAACAATTTCAAAAGTTGAGTCTTAGAGTGAAAAACATCCCAACTGATAATTTATTGGATCTGTTTATGGGAACCTTGAAGGATAACATTCAACATGAATTACGTATCCTTGAACCAACATCCTTAGAGAAGGCCTTCAAGTTGGCAAGGAGGGTTGAAAGTAAAAATATGACGATGACTACTAAAAGGTTCCCCTCTAACCCCTATAGAGAAAATAATGCTCCTTCTTCTAACTTACCCAAACCTACAAGGTTGACGCCCCAACAAATGGATGAAAGAAGAGCAAAGGGTCTATGCTTCAATTGTGATAGCAAGTACAGTAAAGGACATAGGTCTGGTGAGAAGAAATTATTCTACATAGATTGTGAAGAGGAGGAAGAAAAAGAGCAAGAAACACACGAAGAAAAAGAGAACGAAATACTCGAAGAAAAAAAGGAAGAAACAATTGAAGAAATCACTCCCACCATATCTTGTAATGCCTTGGCAGGAATTACTACACCTCAAACCCTAAAGATAGAAGGATATATCAAGAAGAAAAAGGTGATAGTGTTGATTGATTCTGGTAGTACACATAATTTTATTCATTCTAAGATAGCGAAGGATTTGAATTGTTTCATATATCCAGCACCAGAGTTTCAAGTGATGGTTGCAAATGGATCAACCATTAAGTGCTCAGGTAAATGCCATAATCCTACTACTACTCATCCAACCCCTATATTGTTATTGTGTGCCCCATATAAGCCCACTACTATTGTTGTTGTGCCCTTACATTAGAATAGTTATATTAGGGATGTCAGCTGGTGTCCTTTAGTCATACCCCTTGGTCTCCTATATATACCAAGAAGGTATTCTCATTTGAGGAGCATATCTTATCTTGTCTTGGTAAATCTATTTGATGTAAATGGAGACAATTGAAAACATAAAATATACTTTGATTAGCACATGAGAGAGATACTTTATTCAAAATGTATCCTGAAATAATGGTGACCTGAACAAAATTACAATATCTATGAAATTATAGTCAACTGATCGATAATTAGATGTAACTACGTTGACAAGTTCTCTTATTGAAAATAATGGATTATGCATGAAATAAAATAAATCAAAATGCATATATACATAATGTAAAAAAAACTACCCACGGGAAGTTAAATAAACCATCACTTCAGGAACAGGGTATTGATAGGGAGGTTTTCCAAGTCTCCCTATATGGATCAAGCCAGAGCTTTTGTGCATGTTTCATTTTAATCTTTCCGACTTTCTCCCCATTCGACACCAAATTATTGATTTGAGAGCAAAGTTTGCTATATGCATAGATATGAATCTCTTCTTTATGATCATTGCTTTATGATCATTGCTTATATTTCTATTTTCAATAAATATTTGATTTGAAATTGTATAACAAAAGACTGTTCTTGGGAAAATTGAGCTAATAGGAGTGATGATAAATAAATATTTGGGGGAAGAATTAATTTCTTGCTACTGACAAGAGGAAATGAAAATATCCCCAAAAACAGTTTGATATGTCACCCTAGCATGCCAGTCTTCTTCATGTTTGATAATGATCTTTTGAGTGGTTTGGAGTAAACAGTCAATTAAATTCTTAGAAATTAGTTTCATGAACAAACGGTAAGGGGATCCAAACTTCTTAAAGACATTGGGTTGAAAAGATTGACTAGACTCAACATCATCAATCATAAAGTGAATAGTAGTGATAATAGTATACTTATGCAGGTCAAACAAATCTAGAAAGATCTTACCAACTCTATTCAACTTCCCTAATTTGGATGGATGTTCAATTGTCATGGAGTGTAGAGGCATTGAATATTTGTCCATTGGACTTTTGGTCTTGTGGAAATCTTTGTATTTGATGGCATTGGCTTGAATATACTGTTGCCATAAGTAACTATCAAAGTTCCTCTTCAACAATATGTCATCAGGCAATTGGTATCAAACGAACTTCAATTTCACAGCTCGTCCTTTTTGCGCATGGATTAAGATAATTATTCGAGTTGCTAATAACTTGTTAGGTTTCATTTTAACAACTAGTTTTGGTGATGAATATAACTTTCTAAACTCTTGTTGTAAAGACCCCTTCATTATTCCTTTGTATGTGTCCTGAAGGCCGAAATTATTCTCCAAAAGATCTTGAAGTTCAGGATTTTGATCTGATACTGGAGCCTGGAGAAAGGCTTCATGTTGTTTCTATTTAACTATCGATCCCTTGGAAACATGTTTTCATTGTGAATGTTCTAACATATGTTGGTCATCATTCGAGTTTCTCCAATTGGTTCTTGGGATCAAAGGCCTACAAGTTTCAACATTAAATTTCATATCAATGGAACTATCATCGAGATTTAAATTAAAGGCCTCATCAATTAACATGCTAATATCATAATTATTTGTATGAGGAATGAATTTGATATCGAATGAATCAAATTTATTTATGAAACTCCATACCTCTCGCTGGTAATTGTCGAGGTGATAGAAAGTACTAAACGTGGAATTTCTCACCTGTTTGATGACTAACCGAGAGTCACCAAATACCTCTATACTTTTGACTTTTAAATTGATCGCCTTCTTGAGTCCTTGCATTAGGGCCTCGTACTCGACATCATTGTTTGTGCATTTACATTCCAGGTGATAGGCAAAATAAGTTCGAATGCCACACGGCTCTACTAGGAGGCAACCAACATCTACTCCTTGTGTATTCTTGGAAGTATCAAAGTACAAAGTCCATAATTTATGGTTAGTTAATTGTGTACAAAGGTTAGTAAAACTATAATTTAATAATGTACAAGAACTAGAACCTATTGATGCATCATTTCTGTTATCTACTAATGTACAATTTAATTCGGCAATATGGTTTGAGTGAAGGAGTTCAGTTTGCTTATATGAGTTCACAGGAGGAGATAATTCAGCTTCCAATTCTTTAAAGAATGTTTCAAAGCATAAGTTACCAAGAATAGATCTAGAAAACATTACCGACTTGTTAGGATCGTTAAGTTTGGTTACCGTATGTTTCATATAATGTTCTCTCTCTACCTTGATTTTGTTTGGTTGACCTTTGTATGGTAACCATAGATGAGACCAATTGGTGGCAAAGTATCCATTAAGCTTGGCCAAACAATCTATGCTTAAAATCACCCCATATGCCTCTGGGATATCAACAACTATTATGTCAGTTGTTTGATGTACCTTGGAATTTGAAGAGAGGCGAATCAACACATCCTTTAGTTCTCCAAAAACCTCTACATGTGATCGGTCTAATTGGATAACATTTGTCTTGCTTATCCAGGGTTTTGCATTTAACTTCTTACAAACCAAATATGGAATCACATTTGATGAAGCCCCTGAATCAACAAGACAATTATGAACATTTCGATTGAAAATATAAAAGGTTAAGAGAAAGGGTGGGGTTTAAGATTGTGTTTTTCTTCAAATTAAAACCCCATCCGCTTTAGGATTAGCTCTCTTCTCTTCCATAGTTGTTTTCTCCTTACTTTCAACATTGGAGGTGTTCATGACACTCGATGCTTTAACTATTTTCGTAGCTTTCGTAATTTTTCCCTTTTGCGTCACTTTAGAGTTACCAACTACCACATCCCGAGGGCCTTGTATGTGTTGTAAAGTTTCTCGTAATTGCTCCCTCAGTTGTGTTATCTTGCATAGTTCAAACACCATAATGTTCACTTTCATCTTCTTTAAATCTTCCACCACATCATAGTCCAATTTCAAAGCACCTAAGATATTCTGTGTTTAGTCCATGCTTGTGGTGGTTTGAGCAGTGGTTGGATTCCTCCTAATATCTCTGGTATGTTATGATGATCCTGTCTTCGAACCAGATGGAAAATCACTAGTTTTAGGTGCACTCTTACTCCAAAGATTATAATCATTTGCCACACATGGTTCCTCCATTACATCATCATCTATATCATCTAATTCAATGTCATCCCAAATGAGATGCAAATTCGATGAGGGTTCTGCCTCTTCTTTCTCCTCCTCCTCATCTTCTTCTTGAAGTTCCCATGGAAGTATCATTTCATTGAATGAATTCATGAACTCCAGACAAGTTTTCTCTGAATGATTTACATCATGTGCGCGACAAAAGTTGTCCATCGCATAGTCTTCCAAGTTAATTCCTGAAGTAGGAGGAATTTGAGGGGAAGTGTTTTTATTAGTTTTTTTCTTGAAAAGTTTCTTCCCTTATCCTTTATTTCTTTTCAAATTCATGATGTCATTCTACAGTTGCAAAATTACCACATCTTTCCCGTTTAACTCTGTCTCCTTGATTTTTCTCCCATTCTTTTTTGAGGTGGAGGCTTCGCTTTCCTCATTTCCTGGATGAGTAGAAATTGCTGCTAAATCCTTTTCAACTTTGATGGCTTGCAAAAAATTCTCTGCCAAAGTTCGTATTTCTTTCCTCTTTACAAATATGGAAATTGGTGGTGGCAAGGCGGACGTATAAAACTCAATTTGAACCGCCTCTGCTGGCTTATCAAGGATCTTATTAAGGAGAGTGATAGATTTTTGATTGAACTCCTTAACCTTTTCCTTCTTATTGATTCTTAACCTTGAAAGATATAAGAACAAGGTCCCTGATGTTTTATCATCACCAAATTGAGTGATAAATGCAGTTTCAAACTGTTGCCAAGAAGTAACTGATCTTGGGGGAAGGCTAAAAAACCATGATGATGCCTTTTCCTGCAAGGTAAAACAAAAAAACCTGCATGCCACATCTTCATGTTGTACATTCATTATTTTCATAGCAAGCATGAATTTATTGATAGCGTCTTTAGGTAATATATCATCATTGAGATCAAACGTGGGAAATATTTTTTCTAGATGCTTGGGTAGAGGATTTTGAGGTCCAGGAATGGAAAGAGCATTAATAGTGATCCACTATGGGTTGGTTGCTATGCTACCTCCAAAAGTGAAATTCAATCGAGGTGATGGGATAGAATCCAAGGGTGGATTTGTCTCAGGAGGCTCAGGAGGTCCAGAACCACCTGGTTGAGTTTTAGGAAAGTCGAAGAATGTAGGATCTTCTTCTTGAAAATCCACAAGGTTTTGAAATTCAGGGTCTTCAGGAGTCTCAGAATGAGCTATGTCTATGATGGGTTAACAAATCTCAGAAATTGTATCAATTATAAGATCATCAAGTCTAGATGTAAGAGTCTCGTCGTCACCGTATGGTTGGGTTCTCCTTTGAGAGACTCCAGATCTTGGTATTTGATATATTATAGGAATTTGACCAAGAGACTTGAGGTAGGATTGAGTATGATGACGAAGTTGGTTAACTTTAGTTTTAGGAATAAGGTGCAAAGGTTCTTTAGAAAAGACACCTCGAAGCTCTTCATTTGAAGAAGAGTCTTGGAGTGGAATATCAGGTGAAGAAGTGTAAGACAAATCAAGAGCAGGTTTTGTAGGAATCTCAGGAGGATATCATTTGAGAAATTGAGATGAAATAAAATCAGATAGTACTTCTAACTGTTTCTTTGAGGAAATCACTGAATCTTTCACTTCTCGCAAATGTGGTTGGTTAGGGCCTGTTGAAATCTTTTCAGTATTATGTCTGCTGGCCATAAAATAAATCACAAAGAACAGTTAGAATCATTAGTGCAACGAAATCAAACATTCACTTTGTACATGAAATCAACAACCATTTTTAATATATGGAATGGATATGACAATTAAAGCTTTTGGTTGACCCTATTTCTAGAGGCAGTTTTGTTGATGCGGGAAAAATCCATCGCAACAAAGGGGGTCACTGCTTGTTCCGCAAGTCCCAATTAGACTCACAAATGTTTGGTGTGGTAGGCCCGATGGGATTATAGCCCCATTACCATTCTAGGGGGGTTTGTATGGTGGGATTTAAATCTCAAGAATAAGAGAAGATAATGGTCGCAGGTATCTATCTATTCTAACCAAACTATTCTAATCTAATCTACTCTAATCTATCTCGCGAGAGCTTAACTAAAACTCCAACCACAAGCATAAGCAACCCATCAAATCCATGAAATAGTTTAATGAAATGTTCATGAATAACTTACTTTCAATTGAGGCTCAAGCAAAGTGAAACAGTTCAAAATTACCAAAGTACCAATTGCCTTGTGATTAGAAACACCTAAACATTAGTTCGACAATTATCTTAAGTTTTGCATGCAAAAGGAAACAATTCACAACACATGTTGCACTCAACATGATCCACATTACTCAATGCATAAGAGAATAGTCCACATATGGCAATGAACAATATGCAATAAAACCAACAAATACTTCCTCATCTCACAACTCAACGGACTAAAGAGAATGTGGAGAACAATCTACTATCATTAACCGATCAACTAAAAGCATGAGAAGAGAAGTTTCAACCCCTCTCTCAAATGAGAAAGTTACATATATAAAGTTCTAAGGTGACCTTTGAGTTACATTGACCTTTGGCTTTTCATATTCTCAAAGTGTCCCTTGGAATTTCTTTAATTTACATAAATTCGGAAAATATGAAGACTCTTCATATTCCTCTTTTATTTAATTAAATAAAAAGATATTCTTATTTTAATTCTCCTAATGAGAATTAAATCCCTAATTAACTAACCTAATATTTACAAGTTAATTTACAATAATGTTACACTAATCCTTCTTGACTAGAAATAGGTTACTCCATGCTCCAGGACGACTCTCATAAAAGAGTTTGAGCCTCGAACGATGAAGCTCTGAGAAGGATTAAAATATTCGGGCCTCGGTGAGGATAGACCACCGGGTTTTGAAAAGGTTTCGATCCACTCTACCAAGACCTCAGGCCTCGAAAATGGTAATGGCCATCTCGAAGAAAGTCCAACCAAGAGATGCATCAAGCCTAGTTAAGAGCCCCAAAAATCAAAGATGCAAAGGTGAAGGAAGAGGAAAGCCAAACTGAGGGGATTCCAAACCGTAGTGAAAAATGGAAGTTATATGAAAAGCAATTAGGAAAGCGTTCTATTTCACTGTTCATTCAATTTTAAAACTGTCAAACTGTTATCTTTTATGGTTATAAATATTCGATGGCCCTGGACGAGGAGAGGGGGGGGAAAGAGTTTACAAAAGACTTCTCTTTTGTAAAGTTTCTTGGAACAACAAAATGAAATAAGAAAGATGGATGTTCGCTTGAAACATAGGGTGGTTGGTTGATGACTTTTCTTAGATCAATCTCTATAATGGTGATTATTGTTTTAATGATTTGATCATTTCGCTTCCGATCAGTTAAATCATGCTGTGCATTCTTATAATCATTCACTATGTTCGTTTTCATCTAGTTGATTTATGAATGAAAATATAACTTAATTGAACTATTTCGGTTAAAGTTAGCTATGATGTTGTGTGATGTTGCTAATGAACTTTTTCTAAATGTTGTGTCTTACAACTTAATTTTAAGCAATCCTTTCACCATTATGCTGTCATAAATGTTGTATGCTGCTGCTAATGAACATTTTCTAAATGTCGTGTCTTACAACTTAATTTTAAGCAATCCTTTCCCTATTATACTATCATAAACTTAAAACTTATTATCAAAATTGTGACTAAAATCCCTTTCTGAGGAAAGGCAAAGCACCCTAAAGGGTAATGGAGCTAGTAATTCCGTCGAAAATAGTAATACCAAATGTGAGAGGGGCTAATTGGGAACTTCTCATGGATTATTTTCTCTGTTGAGAGGAAACCCATCAACAAGAGGGTGGAGACACCTGGTTACCCAAACAAAACTACTACTTAATAAATATCCTAGAATATCAACCTCCATAGAATGATGGCTTGTGCTGCAAGCAAAACACTATGCTTAGGACCTAAGAAGATAACTGGAAGAGAGATTGAGCCACCAGAGAAAATTGCATTGATGATGGACTTGCATATGATAGAAATAACTCGGCAAGATAAATAAAACTATACGTGGAATCCAAATGCAATGCTGGTGCAAAAATTGGATCAGGTGTTAGGAGCGAGCATGCTCTAATAACATTTGATCTACATGGAGATGTTAAAATTTGTCTCCATAACTCATAAACAATGAATAAGAGAAAATGACTTTCATTCATTTTGAGAGAGAGAGAGGTGCGCCTTTTATTGTGCAAGGTGGCTTTTTCCTTGTCTTTATTTTGTCTATTAAAATAGAAAAGGCTTACTAAATCTTTACAATAGAAAAAGCTAGGCGTTTTTTTCCTTCTCTTTATATGATTGATAAAACAGAAAAGGATGAAACTAATTGAACTTAGTAAATCTTTATAATATAAAAAGCTGGAAGCGAACTAAACATACTAAATCTTTATTATAGAACTTTCCTTAGTGGCGAAGGAAGGTGTGGGCCTCTCTGTAGCCCATATCTTCAAGCTTAGAATGGAACAATAGTGCAATCATTGGATATATATTATAGAGGAGAATAAAATAGAATATTTAGATATTGGAGAAGTAGCTTTGATTTCTCCAAAATTTGGGATATAATGAACCTATAGTCTTGATTTGACAAAAAATTATCAATGTGGATTATTTTCTAAAATGCATATATAAAATAATTTATGCAAATTTTGGAAATGAAATGCAACTAACAAGTATAATTGTATGAACACTTTACATATACAATGCCATATCAGGGATCATTAAAGGTCAAAATTGAAGATTAAGCTTATGAGTAAGAAATATGAAGGATAGATATGATCCTTACAACTATGAAGAAGATTTCAACAGATAAAATATAAGTGTGGGGAATGAAGCGACAACGTCTAATGTGAACTAAGAAAGGATTGAGCCTTTAGAACTAGTAGAAATCGCGTGGAGATTAAAGATGGAAGTTCAGACTTGTAGAGATGATAATGAGAGGATGATAAGGCATAATCAACCAAACACTAAAATAGTTTAGAGCTTGAATCGATTACAGACGTAGATGTATGATGGATCTGGGTCAAAGAATGTGGAAGAAGGAAGATCTCACTTAGAGAGGGAGTCTCATGGAAGATCTAGACATTTAAGAAGAATTCTAGAGATCAAAATTCTCAATATTCTCCTCGCTAAGTGAATAAGGCTTATACTTTTGAAGAGCTAATGAGCAACTCAGAGTTATCTTTAGTTAGACACTAAAGAAGAAAGGATGGACAAAATATCTTTAAAGGAGAGCTTTGGAAAATCAAGCCACCTAATTTTGATGGCAAGAATAAAATAGGAGAAGATGTTGAATCTTGGTTTAAGGATGAGGAAGTATTTCCATATATACAACTACTCAATTAACTTGGAAACTAGAATTGTTATATAAATCTACAAGGAAAAGCTTCAATTTGGCGGGATCAACTGAGGAAAGTTACGAGAATCAATGAAATAAATATTTCTTGGAAGTAGTTCAAGAAATATTTCAGTGTAAGTATCTTTTTGAATACAATTATGACAAGAAAATATAGGAGTTCCTTGAAATCAAATTGGAAATATGACCATGGGAGAGTATGAGAAAAAGTTTGTAGAGTTGCTAAGATACGTTGGGTATATTTAAAATGAGAAGGCAAAGACACAATGTTTTATAAGTGGACTACGTTCATTATACAAGGATAGAATCCAATTTGATGAACCTAAGATTCTTGAATAAGCAATCTGAAAGGCCAAATACTTATATCATCATAACAAAGGTAGACTATCTTTTTAGAAGTCTTGGAAGGATAAGAAGAAAGAAAATAAAGATCAAAGGAGAAGGGTTTCAAACCTTCCTTATTTAGAAGCAGTTATAATACTTATCAAAATAATCAACTAGCTCAAAGTGGATAAGAAATGGTTGAATCTTTGGGAAAAAGGGAAAGGTAGCCAATTATATATTGGGGATGTGAAGGAGAACATTTATATAAAGATTTCCCCTAGCACGAAGATAGGATAAGGATTGTGCACAACATCCAAGAAGGTACTACATTTGATGAAGTGGAAATGAACCTTTCTTGAATTTGTGCAGCCTTGGAAAATCATCAAGCAGAACATCAATCCAACATGGATGAGGTTCAAGGTAAGATTACCAAGAAACTTGTTGCAATTTTAGTTGATCCTCGAGGAAGTTACAGTTATATTGGTCCTAATTTTGTTGAAAGATTTCATATGATGAGAAGTAAACATAATCATTAATGATTGGTTCAATTCGATACTAGAACAAAAAAGAAAATCAATGAGATAGTAAAGGGTTGTCCATTAGATATGAATAGACACAATGCTTTTGTAGATTTGAACATATTAACAGTTGGTTCCATTGGTGTATTAATGGAATGGATTGGTTAGATGGACATCATGTTGTTTTGGATTGTCATAACACAACCTTTACTTGTCTTAATGAAGACGTAAATCAGAGGATAGTGAAAGGTATTCCAAGTCTTAACTCTATAGGGCAGATTACAACTTTGAAGTTGAAGAAATGCTTTAGAAAAGGGTGTGAATTGTATGCAACACATGTAGAAGAGTCAACAAAAGACAAAGGGATAAGCCTTATAGAATTTCTAATATGGCAAGAATTTTTAGATGTGTTTGAAGAAGTATTAGGATTTCCATGAAAACGTGATATTGATTTTTATATTAATTTGGTGCATGGAGCTGCTATAGTCTCTTAGACCCCATATAGAATGAATACACCGAAATTGAAGGAGATGAAAATGTAGTTATAAGAATTTTTAAAGCATGGGTATATGTTCCCAAGTATCTCTCCTTGGGGAGAACAAGTACTTTTTATAAAGAAGAAAGATTGAACTTTGAGGTTGTATACTAACTTTATGTAGCTAAACAAAGTTACTATGAGGAATAAATACCCTCTACCTAAAATTGATGACTTATTTGATTAGCTGAGGGAAGAAAAAATATTTTCGAATATAGACTTGAGTTTTGGTTACCATCAAGTAAAAATAAAGGATGAAGATATCAACAAAACAACTTTCAGAACTAGATATGGACACTATGAATTTGTAGTGGTGTCATTGGGTTAGACAAATGCACTAGCTACATCTATGTGTTTAATGGATGGAATTTTTAAACAACATTTGGACATGTTTTCTATTGTTTTTCTTGATGATTTTCTCATTTACTCAAAGTCAAAGGAAGAACATGAAGATCACTTACGACTAGTATTATAAGTGATCACAAAACACCAACTCTATGCCAAAATGAGTAAGTGTTATTTCTACTGGAAGCAAATTAATTATTTGGGTATATTATTTATGAGGAATAGATAGTAGTGAATTAAAAAAAAAATTGAAGCAATAATGGAATGGCCTACAACCAATAATATTTAAAATGTGAGGTCATTCATGGGATTTGTTGGATATTACTAAAGATTTATAGAAGAATTTTCTAAGATGACGTATCCAATCACATATTTATAGAATAATTTTTGAATTAAATTTTAATGGACA
>Ga0115853_100440_pt1 | contig 12878 bp, 7 predicted proteins | sample InSIn5gowninarea_FD_83867 | JGI IMG/M metagenome (GOLD analysis project Ga0115853, IMG submission 83867)
TATGATGTAAAAATAAAGTTAAAAGATGGAGAGATTACTAACATAAAAAGTGATTGTCATATGCTTTTGATGGAAATCATTGCAAACATATGGCAGCTGTATTATTTTGTGCAAATGATGCAGAGTCTATTAACAAGGAGCATGCAAAGAAGAGCCAGAAAAGTCTTGCCAATCTGTTAAAAGAAGCAGATGAGGCGGTAGTACGTGATTTTTCAACAAATATTCTAATAAATGACGAAAAGCTATTAAATTGTTTCAAGAGCATTTTAAAGTGTGAACTTTCCTCAGAAGATATGAAGCGATACAAAAATCAGATAAACAAGATTTTTAATAGACATGCAGGATTACACGGGTTTATTGATTATGGCCAGAAATGGAACAACATGATTACTGTCGTGAGATAGCTATTCCGTTAGAATGAGTCATTACCACGCCTTTTAGGGTGTATCCTTAGGGTTGCTTGGCTTGGTATTTCAATGCCGAGAGGATGTCACACAGGGGCGCAAATTCTAACATAAGCCCTTTATGAAGAAGTGTGATGGGACACCAAGTATGCTCCTTTCATCCGAAATTATAAATTGAATGACAAAATCACAACCTGCTAAAACAATTAAATTAATTTATCCGGTATAAAATACAAATCTAAATTAATTCAACCACTCCAAACCATAGACAGCATACACAGCTAATAAAAATCCAACGATACCAATAATCCAAGCTGTCGTACTCTGTGCATTTTTGTTAACCATCTATCCAATCTAACAAGTATTGGTTCCAATGCTCTGTGAGCAACAAGCCGACCTGCCAATAACAGAATTGCAGGAAGTACCATAACAATACAGTAACCCAAAAGCAAAGAATAGAAATTGACCATGTAGGACTCTCTCTAAGGGCAGCACTTAAACCAGCTGGTCCTCCTCCTATAATTGCACAATCGAATAACATATTTAGTTCCTCCTTTTACAGTTATGTACGGAAAAAAGGATTCTCTCAAAACATAATGTTAAAATACAATATTTTATACCTTTTTCATGAAGTATATCGTAATGATTGCGATTTGCAAACTTGTATTTGCTTTTATTTAGGTTGCGATGAGGTGTTTATTGCGGCGGGGAGATTCTTTACCATTTAATAGAGTTAACTGGAAGTTACAACATTTTTATAAATCGTAATGATTCCTATTTACAATTTGGTTGATGTGATTTATAATGAGTTTATTCGTAATCATTACGATTTATGTTTTAAAAAATGAGAGGAGGGGCTAACAGCTGAAACATTACATAAACAGAAAGAGAGAAATTTTTTTAGTTATTAAATCGTAATCATTACGAAAAGTAAAGCATTTTTGAAAAGTATATTACTTAAGATCAAAGGTGGAACAGTTTTGAACAATTTATTAATTAGAAAGAAATGGACAGGGATCATCATCACAATTTTTACAGTTATCTTTATTGCAGCATGTCAGCAAGGTGAAGAATCACCTTCAACAGACAACCCTGCAGAGGAAAGTCAAGATGATACAAATAATAATGATACAAATAATAATACAGCTCATACAGAAGAAATATCTTTTACAGATAATATGGATAGAGAAGTAGTGCTTGATGGTCAACCAGAAAGAATTGTGGTCTTAGCCTCGGAGTTTTTAAAACTGATGTACGATTTAGACGGGGAAGCAGTTGGAAGAATGACAACAACTAGCGTACCAATTCCTGAAGAGGCAGAAGATTTACCTGAATTGGGAACGGTAAGTCAAATAAATACAGAGGAATTGTTAGCTCTTTCTCCTGATTTAGTTATTGGATCGCCGAACTTCCATGCAGAATTAGAAGGAATCTTGGAGAACAGTGATATACCTCTTGCGTTATTGACGATGCGTTCTTTTGATGATGTCAAGGAAAGGGCAGCACTTATGGGAGAAATATTAGGTAAGGAAGAGCTTGCTGCTGAGAAGCTGCAAGAAACGGAAACAGAGATGCAAGAAGTGCAGGATCAGCTACCAAGTGATTTAGAACCATCTGTAGTGGTTTTAAATGTTACGTCCGGAAGTGTTTCTGTGCAAAGGACCAATACGACTGCACTGGAGATTGGGGATTTACTTCATGTTAATAATATCGGAAAAGATATGGAAGCCAGTCCAGATTCTCAAACCTCAGCACCATACAGTTTAGAGACAATCGCTGAACAGCAGCCTGATTATATCCTGATAACGATACATGGAAGTGTAGAAGCGGGGGAGGAAAGAATTGCAGAGGATTTGGAAGGGAATCCAGCTTGGGGTTCTTTAAAAGCTGTTCAGGAGGGGAATGTACATACTATTCCTTCTGGGATGTATTTATCCAATCCCGGTCTTGATTATGCTGATACGATGAAGCATATGGGGGAAATTGTATATCCAGAAGTGTTTGGGAATGAGTAAAAAACAAGCATTAAGAGATCGAACAGGATGGAAAGGATTTATCATTGTGTTTTTTGCGATTTTACTCATCTTTTCTGTGCTTCTTAGTATTCGATTTGGCTCAGTTAATATTCCTTTAAGAGATATTTGGGTAACTTTTACGGGGGATATTCAGAATGATTATCAAAATATTATCTGGAATATTCGAGTTCCGCGCACATTTGTTGCTATTTTAGTAGGCGCTAATCTGGCAGTTGCAGGAGTATTGCTACAAGGAATTATGAAAAATCCGCTGGCTGACCCTTATATTATTGGTGTGTCCAGCGGAGCTGGATTAGCAGGGATGATCGTATTAATTCTTTACCCGCATTTACCTTATTTACTGACACCTGTTGCCTTTATTGGTGCAACTATCGTGGCGTTTACAGTATATGCTTTAGCGTGGGAAAAGGGGATTGCACCAACAAGAATAATTTTGGCTGGTGTAGCAATTTCTGCATTTTTAGGATCTGGTATTTCTGCCTTAATGGTATTTTATAGTGATAGAGTCCAGGGAACAATAGATTTTATGGTAGGAGGTTTAAGTGCAAGAAGCTGGCCACAGGTAGAAATCATTTTGCCATATTCCATTATCGGTATTCTTCTTGCTATTATAGGTATTCGAAAAATGAATTTGCTAATGCTCGGTGATCGGACAGCTAAAAGTCTTGGAGCCCGAGTAGAGTGGATTCGTTTTTCTATGACAGCTGTTGCTACGTTATTAGCTGCTAGTGCAGTTAGTGTTGTCGGTTTACTTGGATTTGTGGGGTTAATTGTACCTCATACGGCAAGGTTAATTGTTGGCAATGACTACCGTGTGCTCCTACCAGCTTCAATCTTTTTGGGGGCAGCAATTTTAACAGCTTCTGATACAGTGGGGCGTATTGTCTTTGCTCCTATTGAAATACCCGTAGGTGTGATTATGGGCGCATTGGGAGCACCATTCTTTTTGTATTTACTAAGGAGGAAAATGGTATGACTGCTTTACAGGCAACATCTATTTCTCAATCCTTTTCTGATAAACAGGTACTGAAAAAAATAAATTTGAAATTAAACGAAGGTCGGATTTACAGTATTATTGGGCCGAATGGCTCGGGGAAAAGCACATTACTGCATGCACTTTCCCGTCAGTTAAAACCCACGAAAGGCGATGTATATTGGAAGGAATATAATCTTTATCAGCTTTCCCCAAAAAAAGCAGCACAGGAGTTGGCTTTACTTGCTCAAGTGAATGATCCAATGGACTTAACAGTGGAGCAGTTGATTTCATATGGACGGACTCCACATAAATCACTGTTTCAAAGGGTAGACGAAAAAGATCAGGAAATTATTGATGAAGCTATCCATCTCACTAAATTAAATGTGCTCAGAAAGCGGAATGTTTCCAATTTGTCTGGTGGAGAAAGACAAAGAGCATGGATAGCTCTTTGTTTGGCTCAGCAGCCAAAGGTATTCTTTTTGGATGAACCGACAACGTACTTGGATATCTCCCATCAATTAGACGTACTGGAAATAGTATCTAGATTGAAAAAGACAAGAGATGTAACAGTTGTCATGGTTTTACATGATCTTAACCACGCAGCGGTATATTCTGATGAGGTAATTGTAGTCAAGGAAGGGCATATCTATGGACAAGGGACTCCCAAAGAGATAATGAACCAGGAAATGTTTAAAGAAGTCTTTCATGTACAGTCAGATATTTATGAGGATGAGCATGATGGTTTATTGCGTATCGTAATGAAACCACTCATCAATTCAAATGATAACCAGTCAACTTTTAAAGAAAGAAGGGCAAGTGTGTGAGAAATTATCCTTTTACAGCAATTGTAGGGCAAGAAAAAATGAAGAAAGCGCTAATTATAAATGGAATCAATCCTAAAATTGGGGGTGTGTTGATTCAAGGGGAAAAAGGGACAGCGAAGTCAACGGCAGTAAGAGCATTGGCAGATGCACTGCCTGATATATCCGTAGTTAATCTTCCAGTCAGTGCTACAGAAGACCGCGTTGTAGGAACATTGGATATGGAGCATATTCTAAAAACTGGGGAAAAGAAACTGGAACCGGGCATATTAGCAAAAGCAGATGGAAATATCCTCTATGTAGATGAGGTGAATCTCTTAGAAGATCACTTGGTGGATATTCTTTTAGATACGGCAGCAATGGGAGTGAATCGTATTGAAAGAGAAGGCGTATCATATGAGCATTCGTCCCGTTTTGTATTAGTAGGAACGATGAACCCTGAAGAAGGTATGCTTCGTCCACAGCTGCTGGACCGTTTTGGTTTATGTGTGAATATAGAAAGTGAGAAAAAAGTAGAAGAGCGTATGGAAGTTATCCGACGCCGCTTAAATTTTGAGGCTAATCAGGAAGCGTTTGAGAAAAGGTATGAACAAGATCAATGGGAATTGAAGGAGCAGATACAGTGGGCACAGAAGCTTTTGCCAACTGTAGAGATAGATGATGTTTTGATTGGTGCTGTGGCTGATTTATCCATTGAACTTGGTATTGAAAGCCATCGGGCTGATATAACAGTGATTACTGCTGCTCAGACATTAGCGGCATGGAAGCAGCGCACAATGGTACAACTGGAAGATATTTATGAAGCGGCAGAACTTGCCTTGCCACATCGATTATTGGAGGATCCAATGAAAGAAAATGCTTCACATCAGGAATTGACTGAGCTATTAAGGCATAAGGTTGTCGATAATCAATGAAGCGCCTAATTGGTCAAATGAAAGCAAAACGTGGCATAGCAGCTGCACTTATCAATCCGTATTTGGACAGGGTATGTATTGTTGGAGCTGGAGGAACAGGGAAGACTACTTTGCTGGAAGCTATTGTTTCTTACTTTCCGAAAAAGGATACCGTCGTTGTTCCTGCCCATGTTGCTACAGAAAAGTTATTGGGAAAAAAAGAGATTGCTTTGTTTGCACCCCATGAGAAAAAAACCAGTAATCATAGCCTTCTTTATCAAGCAAAGCTAGTTATTACAGATCAATTTGCCCTCATGTCAGAAAGTAAGCAACGTTTGCTTGTGCAATTGCTGAAAAATAAGCAGATTCAAGTTTATCAAAACTTCCATTTCTCCAATTCTCATCTTCATGCGAAATGGTTTTATTGTCTTGATCAGGAGATCGAAGACAAATCGATGTTAAAGCATGCTAAGCTGTGCGTCCAACTGTTTCCTATTTTTGACGTATCGAAACGTAGCAATATTCTATTTGCTGCAGACAATCCTGAGCGTGAATATGAAATAGAAGAAATAGAGAAAGCAAGACAACGATTGTCCTCTGTTCAAGTTTCAGATGAAATGCTGCGGTTGGCCGTGGAAGTTGTCATGGGTTCAGGGTGTAAAGATCAGGAAGCCGATATGGATGTAATAGAAACAGCCCGCGCATTAGCAGCCTTAGATTTAGATGAATCCATACAGGCAAAACATATCGAGGAAGCTGCAGGATATACAGTGGCCCATCGAATGGGAGAACAGCAGGAATCTTCTTTGCCTAAAGATGCTGAGTCACAGGAAAATGGCGAAGATTCTGAAGACCATTCAGAGGGTGAGAATCATTCACCAGCTGATAGAGAATCAATGCCACTTGATCATGGTGATGATGGTTATGATCAGGAATCTTCTGGTGAGCCCTTGTCAAATGAGGAATCACCGAATAACGAGACGATTGCAGAAGTCCCTGAAGATGAAGTGGATCAGATGATTGCATCTCTAAAGGTACAGTCAGATTTACTTTTCCCAAAAAGAAATATCCATCCACAACCTGCGAAAGGAAAGCACCGGGAAGGGACTACTGCTGGTGGTAGCGGTAGAATGCTTCGAGCGGTTAGTAGATCGACTGAAGCCATTTCCTTATATCATACATTCACAGCCGCAGCCCTATATATGAAGGTTCGTGTACCAAAAGAAGGAATAGCACTGGCAATTGAAAAAGAGGATATACGCTATAAATTAAAGGAGCGGCAACAAGGGTTTACGATTTTATTTTTAGTGGATGCGAGCCGTTCTATTGCAGCAAAAAAACATATGAAAATTGTTAAAGGGGCTATTATGGAATTACTCCAGCAGGCATATCAAAAAAGAGACCGTATCGGTATGGTTTCCTTTCGCAAGAGAGGAGCGGAAGAGGTGTTGCCTTTTACGAATAAGTTTGCGGAGGCAAAGCGAAAACTTGGCGAAATATCTACTGGCGGAAAAACACCTCTGGCAGCTGGGCTGAAAAAAGCGTTATATTTATGTGAAAGAGAAAAACGTATGCATAAACAGGCTCTGCCTTATATTGTTATTTTGACGGATGGAAATGCCAATGAAACTTTGAAACCTGGTGGTACGGCAGATCAAGCAAGGAGCGAATCCTATCAAATCGCTAGAAAAATTGCAATCGAACAATTTCCAGTGACAGTCATTGATACCCAAAGAGGACGAAGTCTATTTGGCTTGGCAGGGGAACTTGCTGCTGCCCTAGGCGGAGAATACATCTCACTGGATGCTTTAACAGATAAAAACATAGCCAAAGCAGTGCAAAGTAGACTTTCTCCATTAGCAGGACGCATGGGAAAGCGATAAAATTTTTCAAAAAGTAAGGGAAGGGAGAGAAGCAGTCGTGCATATTATTTTTGCAACTGCTTCATCGGGAACATTGGCTGATGGAGTGAAAGCACACGAGAAAGTAATCGAATCCTATCCAGAGCTAAAGCTATCTTTATTTTTAACCGAGGAGCCGTTAAGTACGGAACAATGGATGCGATTTGAAAATGACTGCCAATCTGCCAATCTATTTATCTATGATCCGCATAGAGTTGAAAATGGTGTGGTCGTGAAAATGGCAGAGATATCTAGAATGTATAAATGTGATCAAATAGCTTTGATGATTAATGGCTCGAAGTGGGAAAGACTTATTTGTTTTGGTGCCTTACGAGGGGAAGATATCCAAGTAAAGCCGCAATCAGGAGAACTTTCTCTATCTGATAAAGCAAATGAACTAAACCAGACAGAGCGTCAATTAAAGGAGCAAGCGATAGAAAATTATAATCAGATAAAAAGCTATTGGCATGCTTCTGGTATTGCGAATTGGCAGGAGCTTATCTATTTTACAGCCAAGCTTTATGGAGATACGAATGTTCCTGAAGCAAAAGCTCCTAACTATGTAGAGAAAACAGGAATTATTGATCCTAGGACTGGGGATTATTACAGCAGTGCAGATGTATTCCTACAGGAGACTGAACAGAATGCGTCAAAACCAAAGATTGTTTTTTTCTACCTTGCTTCTCAAGCGAGAGTAAAATCCGCAGATATCATTACAGAACTTATCGAACGTTTAAGACCAATTGCTACGGTTATTCCTATCGGTTTAACAAGTATTATGAAGATTGACTTGGAAAATTTGGAGCGCCTATTTCGTGGGTTATTAGATGATGTACAGTTGCTTGTGAATTTTATTGGTTTTCGTCTTGGAGCAGGGCCAAGAGGAGGAGACAGAGAAGATGTGACAGATTGGCTAGAGAAGCTGAATATTCCTATGCTTCATCCGTTTTTTCTAACACGTACTACATTAGCAGAATGGGAAGAAGCGAAAGGACTTTCTCCTGTCGAAGCGATGGTAAATGTTGTTTTACCTGAGTTAGATGGTGCTGTTGAAACCTATCCCATTGCTGCGATTCAATCCGTAGGTTTTAATGAAGCATATCAATTTGAGAAAAAAGAACTTGTCCTTATGGAAGAACGCGTCAACTATTTTATGAATCGTATCGAGCGTTGGCTGCAATTACATAAAACAAAGAACAGTCAGAAGCGACTTGCTCTCGTTGGATATAACTATCCACCAGGAGAAGGAAATCTGTTTGGCGGTTCCTTTTTAGATACATTTCGTTCTATCTCTGCTTTATTAAATAAATTAGCCGATGAAGGGTATCAAGTAGAACGTATGACTGAAAAAGAATTGGAGAGACAATTTCGTGAGCGCCAACTATTTAATGAAACAAGCTGGGGTGTGGATGAGGACTTGGATCAAAGGTTGGGGTATCCTGTTCCAAAAGCGAAAGAGGATTGGAGTGACCATCTAGATTGGAAACAGTTGAAGGAAGATTGGGGAGAATATCCTGGAGAAATAATGGCAAATGGGGAAGACTTTTTCATCCCTGGATTTATCAATGGTAATGTTTTCATTGGGTTGCAGCCAAGCAGGAATGGAGCAGATCAGGATTCATCGGCAAATTATCATGACCAGTCCATTCCACCGCACTATCAATATCAAGCTTTTTATACCTGGCTTGAGAAAGAATTTAAATCGGACGCCATTGTGCATATTGGTACGCATGGCACACTAGAATTTTTGCCAGGAAAAGAAAATGGTATGTCTTCTCAATGCTATCCTGATCAATTGGTACAATCATTGCCGCATTTTTATTTTTATTATATCGGTAACCCTTCTGAGGCTATGCTTGCTAAACGCCGGTCACATGCTGTAATTAGCAGTTACCAGGCACCACCTTTCAGAAACGGGGGATTGTATGGTGATTATGAAGAACTGGAACGTCTACTCCATGAATATCGAGAAGCTGAACAGCTTGACCCATCTCGCTGTGAAGAGATTTTGAAAGAAGTTCAAGAAATAGCAGATAAGAATGGTTTTTCCCATCAGCAATTGGATGATATAGAGCAGGAGCTACAGAGGATGCAGTATGCTTTAATTCCATATGGCTTGCATATTATCGGTGAAGGAATGAAGCATGAAGATGCCATTCTTCATACGATATACACGTTACGAAAAAAGCATAAAGGAAGTACGTTGAAGCAGTTGGTATCGCAATTGAGACCAGAACTGCAAGAGGAAGATGCAGTATTGGAGAAAGAAGCTGCTGCTTTAATGCAGGGGTATGTAGAATCCAAACGTTTACCTGATATTCAGGAGAAAGCTCTTGCAGAAGCATTTGCTGATACTTTAGCGTATGGGGAAAGTATTTATCAGCGGGTAAGAAAAACGGAGGAGCTTTCTTCTATTATTAAAGCATTAGACGGAGGCTATCTTCCAGCGAAATTGGCAGGAGATATATATAGAAATCCAGATTCCTTACCGACAGGTTCTAATGTATATCAATTTGATCCACGTTCTGTGCCAAGTCCTTCCGCAGTTACTAGAGGTGCAGAGATAGCTAAAGCAACTCTTGCAGAATTTAAGGAAGCTAATGGGGAAAATCCTCATACCGTAGCTTGTGTGCTCTGGGGTATTGAAACATCAAGAACGCAGGGAGAGACCATTGGACAAATTTTAGAATATGTTGGAGCAAAAGCAGTGAAGCATTCCGAAGCGACAAGTACAACTTTTGAACTTATCCCGCTTTCCGAGCTGGGAAGACCGCGAATGAATGTTGTAGTTAGCATGTCTGGGGTATTTCGGGATTTATTTCCGAATGTCATTGACGCATTGAATGATCTATTTGAAAAGCTTGCACGTGCGGATGAACAGGAAGAAGATAATTATTTTAAGACTTTTACATTAAAATACCATTAAGGCAGAAATACCAGATCCTAAAAATGCAGAAATTGCTACACCAGCCAAAATTATTCTTGTTGGTGCAATCCCCTTTTCCCACGCTAAAGCATATACTGTAAACGCCACGATAGTTGCACCAATAAAGGCAACAGGTGTCAGTAAATAAGGTAAATGCGGGTAAAGAATTAATACGATCATCCCTGCTAATCCAGCTCCGCTGGACACACCAATAATATAAGGGTCAGCCAGCGGATTTTTCATAATTCCTTGTAGCAATACTCCTGCAACTGCCAGATTAGCGCCTACTAAAATAGCAACAAATGTGCGCGGAACTCGAATATTCCAGATAATATTTTGATAATCATTCTGAATATCCCCCGTAAAAGTTACCCAAATATCTCTTAAAGGAATATTAACTGAGCCAAATCGAATACTAAGAAGCACAGAAAAGATGAGTAAAATCGCAAAAAACACAATGATAAATCCTTTCCATCCTGTTCGATCTCTTAATGCTTGTTTTTTACTCATTCCCAAACACTTCTGGATATACAATTTCCCCCATATGCTTCATCGTATCAGCATAATCAAGACCGGGATTGGATAAATACATCCCAGAAGGAATAGTATGTACATTCCCCTCCTGAACAGCTTTTAAAGAACCCCAAGCTGGATTCCCTTCCAAATCCTCTGCAATTCTTTCCTCCCCCGCTTCTACACTTCCATGTATCGTTATCAGGATATAATCAGGCTGCTGTTCAGCGATTGTCTCTAAACTGTATGGTGCTGAGGTTTGAGAATCTGGACTGGCTTCCATATCTTTTCCGATATTATTAACATGAAGTAAATCCCCAATCTCCAGTGCAGTCGTATTGGTCCTTTGCACAGAAACACTTCCGGACGTAACATTTAAAACCACTACAGATGGTTCTAAATCACTTGGTAGCTGATCCTGCACTTCTTGCATCTCTGTTTCCGTTTCTTGCAGCTTCTCAGCAGCAAGCTCTTCCTTACCTAATATTTCTCCCATAAGTGCTGCCCTTTCCTTGACATCATCAAAAGAACGCATCGTCAATAACGCAAGAGGTATATCACTGTTCTCCAAGATTCCTTCTAATTCTGCATGGAAGTTCGGCGATCCAATAACTAAATCAGGAGAAAGAGCTAACAATTCCTCTGTATTTATTTGACTTACCGTTCCCAATTCAGGTAAATCTTCTGCCTCTTCAGGAATTGGTACGCTAGTTGTTGTCATTCTTCCAACTGCTTCCCCGTCTAAATCGTACATCAGTTTTAAAAACTCCGAGGCTAAGACCACAATTCTTTCTGGTTGACCATCAAGCACTACTTCTCTATCCATATTATCTGTAAAAGATATTTCTTCTGTATGAGCTGTATTATTATTTGTATCATTATTATTTGTATCATCTTGACTTTCCTCTGCAGGGTTGTCTGTTGAAGGTGATTCTTCACCTTGCTGACATGCTGCAATAAAGATAACTGTAAAAATTGTGATGATGATCCCTGTCCATTTCTTTCTAATTAATAAATTGTTCAAAACTGTTCCACCTTTGATCTTAAGTAATATACTTTTCAAAAATGCTTTACTTTTCGTAATGATTACGATTTAATAACTAAAAAAATTTCTCTCTTTCTGTTTATGTAATGTTTCAGCTGTTAGCCCCTCCTCTCATTTTTTAAAACATAAATCGTAATGATTACGAATAAACTCATTATAAATCACATCAACCAAATTGTAAATAGGAATCATTACGATTTATAAAAATGTTGTAACTTCCAGTTAACTCTATTAAATGGTAAAGAATCTCCCCGCCGCAATAAACACCTCATCGCAACCTAAATAAAAGCAAATACAAGTTTGCAAATCGCAATCATTACGATATACTTCATGAAAAAGGTATAAAATATTGTATTTTAACATTATGTTTTGAGAGAATCCTTTTTTCCGTACATAACTGTAAAAGGAGGAACTAAATATGTTATTCGATTGTGCAATTATAGGAGGAGGACCAGCTGGTTTAAGTGCTGCCCTTAGAGAGAGTCCTACATGGTCAATTTCTATTCTTTGCTTTTGGGTTACTGTATTGTTATGGTACTTCCTGCAATTCTGTTATTGGCAGGTCGGCTTGTTGCTCACAGAGCATTGGAACCAATACTTGTTAGATTGGATAGATGGTTAACAAAAATGCACAGAGTACGACAGCTTGGATTATTGGTATCGTTGGATTTTTATTAGCTGTGTATGCTGTCTATGGTTTGGAGTGGTTGAATTAATTTAGATTTGTATTTTATACCGGATAAATTAATTTAATTGTTTTAGCAGGTTGTGATTTTGTCATTCAATTTATAATTTCGGATGAAAGGAGCATACTTGGTGTCCCATCACACTTCTTCATAAAGGGCTTATGTTAGAATTTGCGCCCCTGTGTGACATCCTCTCGGCATTGAAATACCAAGCCAAGCAACCCTAAGGATACACCCTAAAAGGCGTGGTAATGACTCATTCTAACGGAATAGCTATCTCACGACAGTAATCATGTTGTTCCATTTCTGGCCATAATCAATAAACCCGTGTAATCCTGCATGTCTATTAAAAATCTTGTTTATCTGATTTTTGTATCGCTTCATATCTTCTGAGGAAAGTTCACACTTTAAAATGCTCTTGAAACAATTTAATAGCTTTTCGTCATTTATTAGAATATTTGTTGAAAAATCACGTACTACCGCCTCATCTGCTTCTTTTAACAGATTGGCAAGACTTTTCTGGCTCTTCTTTGCATGCTCCTTGTTAATAGACTCTGCATCATTTGCACAAAATAATACAGCTGCCATATGTTTGCAATGATTTCCATCAAAAGCATATGACAATCACTTTTTATGTTAGTAATCTCTCCATCTTTTAACTTTATTTTTACATCATA
>Ga0115853_100418_pt2 | contig 12872 bp, 17 predicted proteins | sample InSIn5gowninarea_FD_83867 | JGI IMG/M metagenome (GOLD analysis project Ga0115853, IMG submission 83867)
AAAACTACTTTCATTGCGATGTTGATTTGCTTGTCGTTTCATTCTATTTTGCGCCAACATGAGGTTATCCTTTAAGAGTTGGAGAACTTGTTGTTGATGCTCGATGTGATATTCCAGTGCTTGAACCTTAGAATTTTCTCTTAAATATGATGTGATGGATGGTGGATGAAACCAACTCACAAAAATATAGAAAAGATAAATCAATGACTTATAAATCAACCTCTTCGAGCGGGAAACCTCCTTTACATTACACAAATGAACAATTCTTGGATGATACAAATGAAAAAACCTCATTTATATATATAGGAGTTTAAGGGATTATAATATAACCAAAGCCGACCTAGCAATAATAATATAAGGGCATAAAAATAACAATAGTGGGTTTTTATGGGGCACAATAAAAACAATATGGGAACAATAGGGGTTGAACAATAACAATAAGGGATACAATGACAATAGTAATGGGGAAGTCACTAGTATTATAGGGACCTAACAACATACTTTCTGGTCCTTTTCCTTGCTGATGCATGATGAAGAGGTGTCAATTCGTTGTTCTTTGACCTTGTTGCATATTCTTCAACTGTGTTTTTTCTTTTCTTTTGTTGATGAGTTGTTCCTTTGATGATGTAAGGGTGATGGATTTTGTTGCTGTTGGGCTTCTTGTTGCTGCTAAGCTCTAGGAGAGCTTCCTTATTCTTGTAGTCCTTGTGCTGAATGTGGGTTGAAGTTGTTGTGGCCTTTTTTGTGGAAGAGGTTGCTACATGAATTCCTACAGGATGTCCTATAGCTACCTTTTTCTTGAACTTTCACAGCTTTTCTTTGCTCTGAAGTCGAATGGGTATTGTAATAAGTGGAGGATGTAGTTATGGAGTGTCATATGAGGTATGCTACTATTGGCATGCCCCTTTTTGATGTTTTTCTTTTCTCTTCTTCATTTTTTTAAATATTTTCTAACTTGATTTTTTTTATGGATACAGGGGTGACATGGTCATGAAGGGTGTTGATTGAGGCGTGGTGAGGTCAATGGATCTTTTAATATTCCAAAATAGGCTTGTGTCACAATTTTTCCATTAGAATTCTCTTCCAGTACTTTTTCAAGACCTCATGTAACACCTACAGGAAACTCTTGTAGTATTACAGGGAATCGTGTTGAAAACACAAAATTTCTTGGAATTGGAATCTGGAGTTGATTATGGATGGAAGAACATGGGGATTATGGAAGAGATGAAAGGAAAACATAGTTTTTGGTAGGTCCTACCATCCTCTCTACCCTGTGCTCCTCATCTTCTTGCAAACCTGCAAAAATGGGATTGCTATTTTTGTATGTTTTTTTTTTCCAAATTTTCTCTTTTTTTGAAAAGACAACTAGGCTACCTTGTAGGAGATTTTCATCCTTGTTGCCTGCCATGGGTGCCTAAAAATAGGTTTTCACCCATAGATATTTTATTTTATTTATATATATTTTTAATACTCTTGGGTTGTCGCAAGAGGTTTTCAACCCAAAAGTTAGACTCAGGTGCCTCATGATGATTTTCACCTAGGTCCCTTTTTTTTTCTTTTTTTTTTTTTAATTTTCTTTTCCCTAAAAAACATGGTGAGGTGGAAGATGAGAATTCTTTAATCACCATCACTGCCTTGCTAATGATACTGATGAATTCCTTCTTTTATAAGGGCTTTTTGTGTACCTTTAACTTGTACCCATTGACAAGCAAAGGGATACCTTCCGCATCGATGGTTCTTATTTGAACAATGCCATTATCATGGAACTTTTCTATCACATATGGTCCCAACCATCTGGTCATTAACTTGCCTCTGAAATATTTTTACTGGGAGTCATACAACAAGGCCCAGTCGCCTCCTTGAAAGAGTTTGTCCTTGATATTTCTGTCATGCCATATTTTCCTCTATACTTGAGTCACTTCTATATGCAGGAGGGCCTGCATCCTAATTTCATCTAACCCATTCAACTGGAGAAATCTTTCTTGTTGTGCCCTTGTGACATATAGATCCAATTGAACTGCCATCCTTAAGGTGTTGTATTCAAATTCAATGGACAACAAGGATTTATTCCCATAGGCCAGCTTATAAGGAGTGAAGCCATTGGTGGTCTTCCAAGTAGTATTGTAGGCCTAGGTGGACTCCACCAATCTGTCTACCCAATCCTTTTTGCTAGTGCTAATCAATTTGGTCAAAATTATTTCCAATGCTTGGTCGGTGACTTCCACTTGCCCATTAGCCTGTGGGTGGTAAGGAGTGGACTTTCTGTGCTTGATATTATGTTGGCTTAACAAATTTTCAATCATGTGGGATTTAAATTGACTGTCTTGATCAATGACCAACTCTCTAGGGTATCCAAACTTATAAAACACATTCTCCCTCAAGAATTCAACCACCTTTTATTTAGTTTCTACCTTGATAGCTTTGGCTTCAACCCATTTTTTTAAGTAGTCGGTGCACACAATGATGTACTTATTCTGTCTAGCTGGAGGTTCAATGGACTCGATGAATTCCATGTTCCACTTGTCAAATGGCTCAAAAGTCACTTGAGGATGCAGAGGCATTTCATCCCTTCGGGTAGGCTTCCCCATCCTTTGGCACCGATATCACATTGGCTGGTATACCGTTTTACTTCTTGGTGGAGAGTAGGCTAGCAATAGCTAGCTTGTAGTATCTTGAATGCTGTTCTTTTGGATGCAGTGTGACCTCCACAAGGCCCATCATGATAGGTCAGAAGGATGTCTAAAACCTCCTCCTCCCTGGCATATCTTCTCAGAATTTGATCTGGACCCAGCTTGAAGAGATTTTCCCCAATCCAAGTGAATGGGGTGCTTTTTCTTATGGTTCTGCTTTTTTCCTTGAGGAAAAATTTGGAGGGAATTGTGCAGATACCAAGTAGTTTGCTATGTCAGAAAACCATGGAGAGAGAAATGAAATGGAGAATAAATGTTCATCGGTAGGTGATCATCAACCATTCCTTCCTCCCTTGTAGGAAAATTCAATCTAGATAAAAATTGTACAACTACATTCTCTTTTCCAAGCCTATAGATAATAGTTAGATCAAATTGTTGTAATAAAAGTAACCATCTAATAATCTGGGCATTTACATTAGGTTTGTTCATCAAATATTTAATTGCAGCATGGTTGGTATGTACAAATGTCTCGTAACCAGTAATGTAATGCCTAAATTTATTCAATGAATGGACAAGAAATAGGAGCTCTTTTCCATTTACTGTGTAGTTTAACTAGGCTTTCAACATATTCTTGTTGATAAAGTAAATGGCATAAGGTAGTTTGTCATCTATCTGGCCTAGCATTGCTCCTATAGATTTGTGAGAGGCATCGACATGAATGTGAAAAGGAAGAGCCCAATTTGGGCCTCGGAGAATAGGTGCGGTAGTCAACTTGTCCTTTAGGGTTTCTAGGGCCTCTTGGTAGCTTTTTGACCATAACAATTCAACATCTTTGGCCAATAATCCAAATAAGGGAGAAGCTAACTTGCTGAAATCTTTTATAAATCTCCTATAGTATCTAGATAAACCTAAGAAACTTCTGACATCCCTCTTCTTCTGTGGAGTAGAGACCCTTTTGATGATGGTTATCTTATTTGGGTCTAGTTGCAATCCTTCTTGGGATATTGAGTGACCTAGAACAATCCCTGTAGTCATCAAGAATTCACATTTTTCGGGACTAAGGGATATGTTTATTTCAGTGCATTTGTTTAACACCTTTCCCAGGTTAGAGAGAGTCTCCCGGAAATCACACCCATAGTGTGTGAAACCATCCATATAAATTTCTACTACCTCATGGACTAGCTCTGCGAAGATACTAAGGACTGCTCTCTATAAAGTAGTAGAGGCATTGCATAAACCAAAAGGAAGGACCCTATAAGAAAAAGTACCCCAAGGATAGGTGAAGGTGGTTTTATCTTGGTCCTATGGGCTGATCTGGATTTGATTGTACCCACTGAATCCATCCAAGAAAGAGAAGAACTTCTTTCCTGCCAGACCATCTAATACTTGGTCAATGAAAGGTAGAGGGAAATGTTCCTTCTTTATGGCTTTGTTTAGCTCTCGGTAATCCACACAGATTCTCCAATTTCCATTTTTCTTTAGAACCAACACCAGAGGAGGTACCCACTCACTGTTTGAGATGGGGTAAATGAATCCTACATCCAACAACTTTTGGAGTTCCTCTTTGACTATATCCTTGAGGGTTGGATTCATTCTCCTTTGGGGTTGGCAGACTGGATTGCAACCTTCCTTGATATAAATGTGGTGAGTACACACCAAAGGGTGAACTCCCTTAATTTCTTTGTAATTCCAATCAAATGCATCAAAATTCTCTCTTAGCATGTTACATAACTCCTCTTCTTGGTGTACAGAGAGAGAGGGGTTTATTTTCAATGCTCATTCAAGGATGAATTCTATTGTCTTGACATGAGTAGGGTTTGAGTCAGCAAGGCATAGATCAATATGATGGTTTTTTTTTTGGCTTCCTTCACTACTTCCTCCAAAGACATGGTGTTGGGAGTTTGATTTTGGTGAACGTGTTCAATCAATTCATTTTCATCAGGTTGTCCTCCTCATATGGCAGTTTCTAGAGAATAGATTTGGGAGGAGTAGAATTCATATTCTTCCTCTTGTTCTAGCCATAAAGGTAACTCATGCTCTAGGGATGGTTGACTAGGAGGGTATAGGACCAGTTGTTTGGACATATGCCCATTTGTTATGTTCATATTTCCAGCCCTGTAGCTTATGTAGGCATCAACAGTGGCTAACCAAGGCCTCCCAAGGATGAGAGGATAACCATTGAATTTTGTCTTACGATGGAGAACTAAGAAGTTAGCAGGATATTCCTAGGAATCAATGGAGACCATCACATCCTCAAAAATTCCCTCAGGAGCTATTGTGGATAGGTCTGCAAGCTCTAATACTGTCATGGTCTTCCTTAATGATCCCTAGAGATTTAGCTTGAGCATAGTGTCCTTAGTCATCACATTTATGGCAGCCCCAAGATAAATCAAGGTATGGGGAACAATGGTGCCATCGATGTTTACATCTACTATAGGACTCCCAAGATCTAAATACTTTGGGAAAATTACCTACCCCAACATTAAGTCAGATAGTTGTCCAATGACATTAATGGTAGGGGTGTCTTTCTTTCGCCTTATTGGATGTTTGAAACACTTCTCCTTGATAAACTAGTTATAAATGGGGACATCTTTGATAGCTTGGAGAAGTGGGATTTTGACACACATATTTTTCAACTCCCCCAAAGGTTCGGTCTCTTCTGGGGTGTGCTGAACTGGATGGGTTAACCTTTTACGAAAGGGGGGTGGATTCACTCTAGGCACACTTTTCTCTCTTTCCTCCTCACTCTCCCTAAGTGGAGATGGGGGTTGGTTATCCGGAAGCACTCTCTGATACCTAAGGTTAATTTCATGAATTTCCATAGCATAGGTAGGGTAGGATGTCTCCACTATAGACCTGTTGTGCCTATCCATTGTTTGGGTTCGAGTTTGATTGGGTAGGCATCTGAGGTTGTTTAGGTGGAGAAGGGTGTAGGAGTTGTGGTTGAGATGGAGGTGAAGGCAATAGAGTTGGACCTTGGTTTTATGGGGGCCTCCACCCCTGGGGTGATGCATTCCACTGAGGTTGTGGAGGTGAATATGGATGAAATGATTGGTTGGCCGATTGGGAATGATATTAAGGTGCAAAAAACCAGGGAGAAGGTGTAGACTGGGAAGGATGAGAATGGGGTCACCAAGGGGGAATGGATGTGTTTTTATTAGGGTTGTAATATGAATAGGATTACCCTTGAATGCCCTGATGGTATGGTTGAGGTCCATGAGGCATCCTTTGATTTATGTAGCAAAGTTGTTCATTCACTCCTTCAGTTCCCTGATACACAAGTTTTAATCCAGGTAGAGAAGGGCACTTATCTGTGGAGTGGTTATGGTTATATTGTGACCCCTTAGACTCCTATATATAGAAAGGAGGTTTTGTCATTTGTATCAACCAAAAATGTTCAGTTTTTGTAATGTAAAGGAGGTTGCCCCCCTCGAAGAGGTTGATTTCTAAGTCGTTGATCTATATTTTCTATATTTTTGTGAGCTGGTTTCATAACATATGCCATCTCACCAATACTCCCTCATAGGTATGAATATGATCAAACTATAGGAATAATGTAGGAAGTTAATTTTATAAGTGAAAGTGGCCAGTTTACTTGACCACCCTCATTCGGATAACAAGAATAAAAAGGGTTAGTCAACTCCACACGTTGCAAGGTCAAATAAAAAAGGGGAATGAATAAAAAAAGTGGTTAAGTTACAAAGAATAAAAGTGGGAGATGATTACGAGGAAAGGTGATATGATGAACTTGTAGTGGGACCAATGGTCCAAAAGGAGGTATTCGTACTCAGACAACTAGAACATCACCCAATGAAATCATCCACAAATAGAAATAATCACTGACTGACATGCGAAGTATTGGTTATTTCAAAAATCTGAAAGCAGAGGAAACTTCGAGGAGTCATCGAAGGAAAAATTTACTCTCAGCATCCTTGTAGTGGCAACCTACAAGAAACAATCAGCACCTACAACAAATAAGAGAACCTATAGGATACAAGGAGAATTACCACACATATTTGTAGGTGGACACCGAGGGAAATAAATTCAAGAGTTCTCATCACCAGAGCATAACAAAGGGAGGTAGGTGCCATACCTTCTATGTTTCTCATTTAAAAAGAAGAAATTGTTATTTCTTTTGAGTAATTGTAGTATGCATAAAGGTAGAAAGATTTCTATGAAAGTCAATGAAGGATAAACTCTAAAACCTCATCACCTACCAAAGTTCTTAAACTATAGCCACCCAAACCTCACTCAGACAAGAATTCCTAGAAAAATATGACAGGAGGTTTCAACAGAAGAGAGCCGACCAACAAAACCAGAATACACCATCATCCTCCTGTGGTAGATATCTTTACAACGCATCAATGGATGGGGTTCTTTAAGCTATTGATGGGATACGATGATGATGTGGCTAGATAATTTGCAATGTCACTCATACCTCTCACTAGAGCCAATGCCACTACTGTAGTGAAGAGTTTGTCAGTAGCAATTACCGCTATGAGTATTAGCAAGATCACTACACTCCCCCTAGGGTTGGAATGGAGAAAAGAGGACAAGACTAACAACACTCTTGCAAAGAAAGGGTTTTTCTTGGAAGGAGAAGAACCAATTGAAGACAAAAATGGGGTTAGAAGGGAAAGCATTCTATACCCTTGGAATGAGGTAAATAACCACATCATCAAGTATATTTCCTGTGAAGGTAGGTACAGTGTAGTGTATGGGTACCACTTTAGACTCCTCCATGAGCTAATATTTCAAGATGAGACACCTCCTCATAAAAATCTTAGTGTACCTTATTTTATGTTACAATCAATAATAGACAAGAGCATCAACGTACAAGAAGGAAAACATCAGCAACTAGCATGATCAAACTCATCCTGGAAGATGCTCTAAACAATTTAAGAATCCCTATTGCATGGTCAACATTTGTAGACATCCAAGAAGGAGAAATTTGAGCCATTGAGTATGACAGAAGCCCTACTAGTGAGGGAGAAGAAGAAACAGAGGATGAAAAATAAGAAGAAATAGAGGATGAAAAAGAAGAAGAAAAAGAGGATGAAGAAGAAGATGAAAGAGAGGATGAAAAATAGGATGAAGTATAGAATGATGAACAAAATTCTGAAAAACAGAGTAGGGAAGAAGAAGAATCACCAAGGGTGTCTCGAGAGCCTACAAAAAAGGAGGTAGCAGCTGCTCTAATTGCCCTAAGTACACTTGTCAAATCAAAGGGAAAGAGACAAAGGAAAACTCCCCTTTACTTCAAGACGAGGAAGATCATCGGGATTAAACAAGGGAGACCTCGAACCCCTACCAAAATTCCAATTATCATAGAGGACTCACCGAAACAACAAGAGAAAGTAGTCCCTCTAGGGAAGAAGGAAGAAGAAGAAACATTAAAACAAGCTTCTCCTAAGTCACCGATCACCTATGTTAGGAGACCTGTCACTAAGTTGGCCTCAACAAAAGGGAAAGGTCTCCTACATGAAACATAGTCATAACTACAGGAAGAAGAAACGGTCCTACATGAAACCCTATCAAAGCTATAGGAAATACAGAAAAAAGATTAGGAAGGGCTGCAAGTGAAAAGGGAAGGAAAAGAGGTAGAAATTACTCAAGAAACAATATAATAAGAGTCCCAGGAGCTAAAGATCCTATCCCACTATCAGACCTCAGCTCCTACTACAGATTCATTGAAGGAGGTAGGGCGATACCACAAAAATTTTCCATTCCTTTATTCTTTGAACTTGAAAAAGAGAGAGCAAGGACACATCGGTGGATGAAACTTGCTAAATCAAAAGGGCTGGAGGATGTAGGCCACATGGAAGAGAAGCTGCAAGAAATGGGCAGAGAATTAAGTAGCATAAGAGATAGGGAAACAATGATGAAATCTCAATTATAGGGTGAGCACACATGGCTAAGAAAACAGCTACAGGAAAAGGAAGGGAAATTGGAAATTATGGAAAGTTTATCCATGGAGGAAATTCAATGCAGGATGCCAGCAAAGTAATGTGCCTTATACCTCAAATAACAATGGCTGTAGTTTCAGATAAAAACCCTAGCACAAAGAGGAACTATGCCTTTCCAAGACTACAGGCAATTCATTAACCTCTGTGATCAAAGCACCCTGGAGGATAGAGCAAAGATATCTAAGTTTTACCTACATGGTTTAGCTCTGACAGATTTAAGTGTGTGAAACCCCAATCCAAAGCTAAGGAACTTAAAACTAATGGCCTTGGAATCTTGGGTGAGTCATGAGGAATTTAGAGCTACAGAAATGAAAAGGGAATTGGAAAGAGAGGAAGAAAAAACTCTTTTCATCAAAGAAGAACAATCTAACTCAATGATTGTCATTAGCACTCACAACCTCATTGCAAATGATCGCAAACTTTCACCATGATACCTTGTTGTACAAGAACAAGAAGTCACTAATTTTGAGGTCATGCTAAGATTGCTAGGAGACAAGATCTAGCAAGCCTGCCAAAGGAGATGGAACACCTTACCCTACAGCCTAAAGATCAAAGAATATCATTCTCCTGATAGAATGAGGGATGCACTAGAAAGAATCCCAATATATAAGCAAATATTATAGAGACTCAAAGTCAACTAGATTGGATTGAAAATCAGTCCACCATTTATTTTAGGTATGTGAGAGGGGAGAAAGGAAGAAGAATAAAGAAAGAAGTGGGAGGAGATAGAGAGGAATGCAAGGTTTTATCCACAAGAGGAGGAGACTACAATAGAAGCTTGGAATGTTAGGGAGGCCACCAAAGAAATGAACCACATGGACGTAGATTGAGTTGCTCAGAGGATGAGAAAAATTTTCAATAGGGGTGATGATGAGGCTCATCAACGGCTAAATTATATGGACCTTAATGCACCTCAAACTTACTAAAATCAACTTTTCTCATCATTCTTTACATGTTTTAATTATGTTTTGCTTAATGAGCAGGGTAAAGATGAGATGTCATGTCTAGTGGTCTAATCTGCATTGATTGCAGGTTTTGGAGCACGTTTTGGCTAATTAAAGTGTAGGAAATTGAATGAAGACAAGCAAGAGGGATTCTAAGAGATAGGATCTACCTCCTTAACTCCTCACTCACTTGAAGATTCCTCAATCGAATCTCATCAGCTTGGAGTTGCAAGCAACCAAGTCATGAGGTTCATTGGCAACCAAGATACTAACAGTTGAAGACCAGTTGATCTTGAGATTGGGATCCAAGCCTCCCTAAATTTAAGGAATTTTTGGTAACTTCAATTGTATAAATCAAGAGGCCTAGAGCCTCATTAGGATTCAGATTTTTTGTTCAAGATAGCTAAGCATTTTTCGAATTGAAGCATTGTGACCAAGAACTCTTACATATTTCTGATATTTTAATGAAAACGAGCAACATTCCCCTGATCCAAAACTGAGTTGACTCAGAGGGCTGAAGCTCTTGGGTTGGGACCCAACCCTAGTAGCATAGGTTCATAGTTAGTTGCTAAATTGATTTTGGTATTGTTCATTTGCAAGTATTGATAGGTCTAATTAGTTTTCTTCCATTTGTGGATAGTTTTAATGGTATAATTTTAGTGATAAGAAGATATTCCAAAAAAGACTAATAGAAAGTGGTTTTCACCTCATTTCTCCCTTTCAAGGATCATGGCTTGAGGAAAACTTCCCATCGAGTCCAAAAAGACATAATTCTTACTTTTTACGTAATCTTAGGTTTTCCTCCTAATTAGGTCATTAGCTTTCAGTTCAATAAGATAACCTACAATTGGTATTTTTGATCTCATAGGTTTTGCACTGATTTCATATCACTTTTATATTGGTTTCAAGCACTTCCATCCATAAACTTAGCAAGTAAATTATGACAACTATTTTTTCTTCTATTTGAATAAACCCTTTTTTTTATGAATTTATGTATGAATGCCAAAAATGATGTGTGTTGTTGCAGGAGTTTCTACATTTTAGGGAGACCTCATCTCATCAGCCTTTGCCAAGCCATCTCCACCCATGATTGCCAAAATTCAGTAAGGTGTCAATTTGAATTCTTGTCTTATGAGGAAAACTTGCAATTTCTGTTGAGAAAATCCAACCATATTAAAGCTTTGGCTTGAGTTTTTAGTAAGTGCCTACCACTCCCATGCCTTAATCCCTCCTTTTCACCTTTTCCAAGCTCCATCCCACCTTCTCGACCACTCCCCAAGATTTCGGCCTGTTCTTGTAGTAAAACAGGGGATCTTATAGGTGAACTAGTACTTCATGTAGACATCCTATACGAAAACTTGTAACAGCATGTTTTGAGCCCGAATTGAGAACAATCATCACCAAATCCAAGATTAGGCCCCTACTTGACCTCCGAACCATCATTACCGTTGTACTCCTCTCCCTCCATACCTGTCTACCCTGCCAAGGAACAAAGAAAGATTAGCATTTACATTTTTCAAGAAAAAAGATAAAGAAAAATAGGCCTTTTATATTTATTCATTCACACAACAGTTAGTACTCTCTAGATCAAATTTCATGCTTAGATTAGTTAAAACCTCACATGTGTTAAAGTAGGGTTATTTTCCAAGCAAGGTATGTTAACAAGTAGATAGAGGATTTAATGTTATTTTGCAAGAATTTCTTTGAGTCTTTCATTCTTGCAATGGGCAACATTTCTTTTTCACAACTAGGGTAAATTTCCCCTCTCCAAGTTGGTAATCAAACTTGTTCTAATCAATAGAAGGCTGGTTTGAGAAACCCTAGTGGTCTGTTGCCCTAGCTCAGCAGTTACAAAGAGTAGACTAATTACATCTATTTTTGTATACATCATTGTCACCTCCAATTTTGTACAAACCCCAGGTTGATGAAGTAAAATTGGTAGCCCCAAGAGTTGCAATATCCTTGCTGCAATAGTCGTGCTCATCGCTTGGTAAGCCCACAGCTAAGTGCGCGAGCCCCTAAAGCTATGTGTGCAAGGTCAGAAGATGTGCATATATTGAAAATCTGAAGTAATAAAAGAAATTTTGAAGCCTATCTATGCATTTTTTGTTTATTTATATGTTCTATGTCTTTATGCTCAGTTATGATTTAGCTCTCTATTATATTGTTTTAATTACATCTTGAAGATTCAGATTTACTTGGTTTAATTAATTAGAAATCACTTTAAGTTTGTGATTCAGAAGATAAGGGTTCGCAAAGGCTAGATAGGGCCCTAATTTAAGGAGATGCCTTGCAGCTACATCACATATCCTTCTGGATGTAGGAACCTCATTCTAGCATCCCCCAATACTGCCTCAGGTGAGACTGCATTCTGTGTTAAGTGGACTATTACCGAAAGGGCCGGTAGTGTAGGGATTTTTTGGTTAGCATAGCTAACTCTGAACCTAGGTCCAATCCTTTTCAAGCCAACATTAGATGAGAAGGGGTGTTGTATGACAAATTGTTTTGATTCAACTACAATGTAGTAAGTGGCATGATAAGTTAATCAGGAAAAAGTATTTCCAACTGAGAAACTAGGTGCTCCTCTATGACTCAAAGTTAAATAATTTTAAAGGGAATATCCACACACGTTGGTTGGGACCTTATGAGGTGATTAGAGTTTTCAATAATGGGTCACTTGAGATAAAAAACCATTGATGAACAAGGTACTATCTTCTTGGTGAACGGACATAGAGTCAGGTTATATCTTCATCCTATCACCAAGGAAGACTTTATGTAGCAAGTTCAACAACAGTCAAACTTGAGACTGGGAGGCAGAGTAGAACTCCAACCTCCTGTGAGTATTTCTTAATTTTCTCTTTTCATTCAATAATAAAACAAAAAGAAAATAATCAGAAAATAATATTTAAAAAAAATGCAAACTATGAAAACCAACTTGTTGGTGCAGTTGTGTAAGGATTTGATTGAAAACCATGTTATTGGTAGGGAAATTCTTTCCTTTCAATAAAATGGGATGCTACTTGAATTTTTATGCATGACTAACCTACTTCTAAGAAGAAGCAAGTTTATATAGGGACTTCTGGTGGCAGCAGAAAAGGACCAACAAAGACATAACCCTTATCAAAGTTCAGGGCATGTGGCATGTTAAATTATATGCAAGTGGCGTAAAAATCCCATTGTAGCCTAATTGTCTCACACATGTTACAACATTATTCGATAGAGATGTCATCATTAAAGGTTTGGTACTCTGTATTTCTTCTCTTCCCTTTTCCAAGAACTCTTACATATTTCTGATATTTTAATGAAAACGAGCAACATTCCCCTGATCCAAA
>Ga0115853_100442_pt1 | contig 12839 bp, 12 predicted proteins | sample InSIn5gowninarea_FD_83867 | JGI IMG/M metagenome (GOLD analysis project Ga0115853, IMG submission 83867)
ACCACACACACACACACACACACCCAAAAACCATCCCCTCCACCATCCCCTCCAAATCCCAGCGCTAATCCATCTCCCCCCACAGCCTCGACCCTCCTCACTCCCGCCGTCGCCAGCACCCTCGAATCTCTCTCGCTCCAAATCTACCACACCGCCCGCGCCTACGCGACCTCACGAGGCATCATCCTCGCCGACACCAAATTCGAATTCGCACTCGACCCCTCCTCCACCCCCTCCAACCCCGTGTTAGTTCTAGTCGACGAAGTGCTAACGCCCGACAGCAGTCGGTTTTGGCGGGCTGATGACTATGAGGTGGGCAGGGGGCAGAAGAGCTTGGATAAGCAGTTTTTGAGGGATTGGTTGACGGAGCAGGGGTTGAAGGGGAAGGAGGACGTGACGGTGCCGGAAGAGGTGGTGAGGGGGACGGTGAGGGCGTATAGGGAGGCGTATGGGATGTTGACGGGGAAGGAGGGGGCGTGAGGGAGGAGGAATAGGGGAGGAAGGGGCCTTTGTGAGGGAGATGGGATTGGGATGGGGAGGATTGAGTGAAGCGGAGTGGATGAGGTATATATGAATTACAGTGTTTGCTAGACTAGGGTCAAGGAAGGCATCTGTGATAAACGATACGGTATCTAAATGCAACCATCTATAGATCTAGCGGACTCCACCCTCACACTCACAATAGCTCTCCTTCCTCATCTACTTCCTCAATCACTTCATCATCTTCCTCCCAGTCCACATCTGCCGCGGCCAGCTCAGCTAATCGTTGCACCTCAGCCAGACCACTCAACTCTTCCACATAGCCTTTCTCATTCATAGCCTTTTTAACAAACGCCCATCCACCCTCCTGATATGCATCAACAACCTTATCACTACACGCACTACAACAATCATAGTTAGGTCCATGAATGAGCATATTATTAAAGGTGGACAGAAAACCACGTATCGAATGCGGTACGAGACCAAGAGGGTGATTAGCAGGATTGCGAGGAGCAGATGCTGTCGGTGGCGCCGGCGCCGCGGCTTTGAGAGGATGCTGGAGAAGGCTGACGAGCAATTCGACGAGAAGAGCAGAAGCTATTGCTGCTATGCCCGGCCGGGTGACTGTACATTGTTGATCAAGCGTACGGTCTTTCATTGACTTTCTACTCGTTAGCCACGTTACTTCCTTTCTAATGAATTGAATATGCTTGCTTACATCTGCAGGAGCCACGACATCGTTGCAAAAGTAGCACCCAAGCGATGTCGTGTCTTCTGATGCTGCTTTGACACCATGGCGCATCACGACATATGTGTCAAAGCCCAAAGCGGCGTTCATCACGATTTTATCCGTAGCTTTCCCAATCACTGTTGGAAGCCATCGACTCTCCCGCGTATCCATTAGCAGGAATATTGCATCATGTTCGTCTATCAATCTCTTCAGTGTCTCATATTCCCCGCGTGTCTTTTCCTCGTCCATCACAGGATGACCCAGCATCGGCACAGACATCACATAGCCGCTTGAGTCCACACCAGGATAGATCTCTGTCAACGTCTTCGCTGCACGCTCTGCTTTGTTGACGCCACCGTTCAAACAATCGTCAAAGTTGAATAATGGCTGTCGTACAGGATTCGAGTACGACACTCGTCCATTGTCGACAAAGGTAATTTTGCGAACACCCCAGCCAAGTAGATTGCGTGAGACATAATTACCAAGTGTACCAGCTCCTAATAAGAGACATTTTGTGTTCTTGATAATGTCGAGGTCGAGATCTGGAGCTATTCGCCATTTCATCAGCTTGATGTTGAGGTCAACTGACTGGTCCGCAAATTGCGTGGGATCCATGTTATTGGAAAGGTCTACTATTCTGCTATTGAGAGCACCATTCTCGTTACGCTCCCAGCCGCTGACCTTTGGCATCGTTGTGCTTTGTGAATCTGAAGTCTTACTTGAGCTCTTCAGAATGAGTATCACGGAATGTGACTGATCTCTGCGAGAGTGTGTGTCTCTGTAGCATAGCACTTGAAGCTCGTCAAGTTTCCATCGTTGTCGTACTAATGCCAGTAGATTCCGTAATGCCAGGCTTGGATATTGTTTAAATGTCGAAGGATCGGCAAAGCATACAAACCTGTCACTTTCATCTGTGGAGTACCAGCAGAGAGAGGACGAGTGGTGTTATTCTCTGGGGAGATTGAACGCTTGTGAGACTCAACATTAGAAACGTTGGCTGAGTGAGCACTTCCCGAATGCTGGTTAGTGTAAGGACGTTGGTGCTGCTGCTGCTGTTGTTGTTCCTGAGTCTCAGATCCATTCACAGTATAGCCTGAATCAGGTCGAACAACTTCACCCTCTTCCTTGACAACAGTCTCAAGCTTGCGTGATGGCGGGGGAAGCATTTCGGTCTTGCCATAACCAAGGTGAGCAGTCGGCAAAGTGTATGACGGAGGTTGCATGGAGTACATCCTGGAATCGTAGGTGGGCTGAGCTGCTGTGGAGTACTGTATCTGCTGTAGGGTGTGTTCGGGTGGTGTGTTAGTAGGGGAGGTGGGAAGCGATTTCGCGTTCGTTAACCCAGTGCCGTGGTCGACGTGATGAGCTGCAGCATTTGCCCAGTCGTATGACCCACCAATAGCAGGAACAACATTGCTGTGTGCAGTAGTTGGTGGCGTTGGAAGAGTGTGCGCACGGTCAATCGAAGGACGTCCGTGCACATGGTGACTACTGGCTGGATGAGCCAAGTTTACAGAACTGCTGGCGGAGTGCATAGAAGGTGCTTGTGAAAGTGTCGAGCTATTGCGAACGTGGCCATAGTTGGTATTGTTAGAAGTAGTTCCACGTTGAGCAATAGTTTGTGGAGGATGATAGCCAGATTGCTGCAGGAATTGCTCCACATTATGGACGAAAAGAGGGTAGAGAATGTCAGTGATCTTCTCTTTATTCGCATAGTCAAGCGCACGCTCAAAAGGGATCCTGTACAGTCATATTAGCGTCTGTTACCAGCTTTCTGTTATATTAACGCTGCTCACCAAACACCTTTCAAGTGCATGGGTCCAATCTTGACAACCTTGCGGTTCTTTTCTCCCTTCAGCAGTCCGTCACGACGCCCTCTGGTCATGTTAGCCACATTGAGCAGTTTTGTGCCATTGATATAGCAGTTGTCTTCATGACATGTTAGCGACAGTATATTCTGTCTTCGCGGTTACTTTGGTCTTCTTACCTGCACGTCTGGCAACACAGATGCCATTGGCTTCGACTTGAAAGCAAAGCGTATTCTCATCTTCCCAAAGCGTTGCAGTGATTTTCGACCTCTTATTCGGCGGGCCAGTTTGTCCTGTGGGATCGGACTCATATCCAGGATGGCCAGATGCAACAGGAGTAGGAGGCTGGGTCATAGCTATTCACTGTTAGCGTTACTAGGAGAAGCTTGATGGGTATACATACCAGCAAGACTAGGAATCGATGGGAGTGAGTGATGACCATAAGTGGCATGGGATGACATGGAGGTTGGTGTACTAGTATAGGCATAGTAGCCAGTACTTGGTCCAGTTGGTGCGTAGCTGCCCTGGACCGCCGTCATCATGGGTGTATGGTACGCAGGATAAGATGTTGCTGTAAGGGCGCTGCTTTCATGGCCGAGGTGTTGCGAATGAGTATCGAGGTATCCATGAGTTGGACCATAATGCTGGGTTGCATTCATATCTCGATAGATATATTCAGGACGACTGCCAGATCCAAGAATCTGATAGGTAGGCTGTTGGACAACTGGCCTCCGCTCAGGAGAATCGTTTCGAGAGTCCACGATGCCGATATTGGAGGAGTAAGTTGTGAAGGAGGACGTGCTGCCGCCGGCTGACGGCAGATCAAGAGTGCCTCTTGGAGACGATCCGTCAGATGATGCACTGGTAGGTTGGTATGGCTCGTACGCTGGTTGTAGCTGGCGTGGACGTAGGTTGGTGAATGGTGGTAGAGCCGCCAGTGTTGCTGTTTGCCTTCTGAGAAGAAGGCTGAAGTTTGCGGAGTTATGTCGGTCAAGCGGTTGATTCTTTTGTTCCGTCAGCGTGCATCCAAGATGTGCGAAGGAGACGCAGCTCACCCTAGGATTGAAACCGTGGAATGCAAGTCTAAAACGTCGTCAGGTTTACTCCTTGCGTCGCGTCTGCTAGGAAGCCCTTTGTTCGAAGATTTGAGAACGCGTCTGACTTCAATCACAGAAGCTTCTGAAACCTTTCAGACGTGTCTTGATAGCTCGAGTCCTGCTAGATGCTCGTGATGATTCTAGTTGTTTGATCTTGGAAGTTGCTTGGAGGCGTGCAAACGTGACAATGGAAATAGCAGAAAATCGTTGAATCGAGGATCGTCTCGGTCGTAAAGGTCGTTAGAAGAGGAAAGGCGTGGAGCACAGAGTGATGAGTGTTTGTCGTGAAAGATACACTATCTATCGGCGTGGTTTCGAGTGTAGTAGAAGTATGCCAGCAGTATGCAGGATAGTGCGGGGTTGAGATGGGATGGGAGAAAAGAAGGGCTCGAGAGCGTGTCCGATGTAGCGATGTGCTGAGGCAAAGACCAGAGCCAATAACACAGGCGATAGGATGCAAAGACTGACCTGTGTGTGATGCACGTCGGGAAGGCGATATATCTATTGCTACCTGAACATGTGCAATCATGCAACAGCAGCAGCAAGCAAGCAAACACCCTCAAACGCACAGCGGGACAGCGCCCATTAAGAGAATCTGGCACAAAACTGGAATGGCTGGTGGGTCAGCAACCCTAGTCTAAGGAGGGGGAGCTACCCAGCGAAATCTTCCGCCCTCAACGCGATTGCCCTCTTCCTTTCTTTGTTACCACGAAAACGTCTGTGCCAAACGTGCGCGGAGCCTCCTTATCACACTGCCCATCGGCGGCTGGGAGGCAAGTTTGGCAAATGTTATCAGAGACTACTGATAAATCTCATGCATACTATGTTCTTGGGGACAGGCGAGTATGTGTGAAGATGCATGATCCCGAGAATAGGCTCATCGGACGCCAGCGCTCCTAGTTCGAGAACAGCCTGCTAGCGCTTGTTAAGGGTGATCCCGTCCGTCTCGCCTGGACTTGTGCTCCAAGCTCAACTGATAGCCCTGATAACCACCCTAGTTTGATAAGATACACGCTGCTACTTCTTCCGCTACCTGTATACTTAGCGTCAGCCAGACTTGGACCGAACCTTGATAGCTCTAGTCTTTTGTCATCGTCCAATGACAGGGCACTAACGATGGTGTGCATCTACGTTGAGGCGGTCATGCAGCCTCTGACAAAGCTAGCGTCCGCGATGTAGCGGGGTTGACGAGATGTAGTCCTGAGGTTAGAAATACCTTTCTCTGCATGCTTCAACATAAAGAATTTTCTATTTCGTAAGAGATATATATATACTACTCGCCTGAACCACTCTAGCCGCCAGCTCACATACTTGTTGCTGGACGAAAAGAGGAGAAGCAAAGTCTTGTAGTGGATAGCGCTAGCGGCAAGCTGAAATAGCCAAGCTCGGCTGAATTTGATAGTGTAACTAGATCAAGCCATAGTTAGCCATAAGCCATAAGCTTACCTGAGAGAAAAGACAAACGCTTCGCCTCCACAATACGTCAAGCGACATCCACACCTTGTCTCACCTTACGTGTCATTTCTCATGATATCAGGTAGACTCGCTCATCCCTACCTGGATGGTTTCGATTAGTGATTGCTAACAGCAGCAGGATGCATCATGCAAGAAATCCATGAGCAGCTCGTGGTCATACACTTTTAAGAAATTGAAATCACTGTGCAAACGACACCTGCTTGTTTTTATAACGCGAGCCACGATGCTGGGAGGGTCTCCGTGACATCTCCTCCTGCCAGCACATACCGCCGCTCGCCTCTCACACACCTGAATAGGTAACAAATATATCTGGTAGAGCGGTAATCCTTGAGACGCGTTGAAGTCGCCGACAGTCAGCCTTTTCGCCGTTGTGGGGCTCTTCTCGGACGATTTTGCCTGGCTGAGTTCGCAGCAGCAGGTGCAAGTAGGAGGAGCAGGATCTTACATGTTTCATGTCTGGATTTCATCTTGATTTTGTCGTGAGTTGTTGTTGTTCATATATTGCTGGCCATATATCTAAGAAAAGATGAGCTCGCTTGATGTTGCCCAGTGGAATGATCTGTCAGAGTTTTGGAAGATCAAGAGTCTTGTTCATGTTGCTGATCAAGCACAGGCCGCAAACCCCTCACCTCGAAATGGTCGACATGAATCTTCATGCTCCATCACTCCGGTTCTCTATCACCGAGCTATATGAAGATGCAGGTCCTAATATCTTCCAGGTATTCTCCGGTATGCTCCTGCCTTGAGAGAAAGAAAATGGAGGTAAGCGCCGGTGCCACCCTGCCCCTCCTCCTGCACTCTTTGCCGTTTGTCATGTCGGTACAAAGGTACCGACACGACAAACGGCTTGCCTTTGCCTTGCAGTGCATAAAGTAGCATTGGTGCTCATCTGTGCTACTCTGTGTACCCTTGTCTTTTGCTAGTAGTTGTTGAGCAGGAATAGATATGTTGAGCTCCTCATGATTGTGTCACAGATATCCTATCAGAAAGCACCACGTATCACGAGCTCATGGAGGAAAAGTGAGGTGTTGAACTTTTGCATTTGTTCCTGCATGACCTGCAGCCCTTCTGCTTATCATTAGGCAAGACTTTCATATCGTTGTCTTTATGCAACTCCAGTTGTGCTCACAATGCTGAATACCCGAAGGAATGAGCTCTGTCTATTGTAGAAAAGCAGTCTCCCAAGGCTATATGTCACTATTATCATTGTGGCAGAACGTGCTAAACTTCGTAAATCCGCACATACCTGGTATCTCAATTGATCTCTATTCGACTACTCTTGTGCAGCACGCGTTAGATATGGCTATGTATCTCATCCTCAAGCAAGCTCATCCTCTCCATCTGCGTCCTCCACTCGTGCTTTCTTGCCATTATCTTTCGCATCAGCAGCAGCATCATCATCGGCCTTCCGCTTGACGCCTGCTGCTGCAGGCACGGCCTCCTTTGTTTTCCTCTTCACCATGCCAGTCAGATCATTGGCGTTCTTCTTGGCCTCTTCCAACTGCTTCTTCTGCTCTTCGGGTGATGCACCAAGCATACTACCTAGTAGCCCCCGGATTGCAGCTGCAGGACCATCCATCGACATACCATTCGGGCCTATCATAGCAGCATTCATCGCAACTGGCGGCTCACGCATCTCGATGAGTCGTGCCTCAAGATCGCTTAGCAAAACCTCCACGTCCTTAATGTCCTTCTCCTTGTCTGCTTTAGCATCTCCAGTGAGTTCGGATACCAGTTTCTTCTCATCAGTGACTCGAATCTTGGTGCTCTCTATTGACTGCTCCATATGGCTGACTGCTTCCTTCATCATGTCCTCGTCTACGCCGGCTGTCTCGCCTTCGTTTCGCCCGAGTTGGTCATCCTCGATACCCTTTGTCGTTGTTTGTGCTGCCATTTCGAGGGCTAGTGCGAGTTTCAAGTGCATTTCTGCGATCATTCTCGAGGAGTATGGAAAGATCAGGTTCTTCAATGCTAATGAAGCTCGAGCATCAGATATAGCAAGCGTAAAGTTTTCGTTTTCGAGTGAGATCTCAGATTGAAGGTCATGGATGTCTGCAAGTCGATCTAGTCGAGCACGGATCGTAGTATCTGCGAGTTGGCTATCACTGAATGGAATGGGAGGTTCACTTTTCGAGGTTGTCGGCACAGCATGAGTGAGCGTACTCGGATCGACGTTGGTAGATTCGTTGACCTGCCGCGAGAGCAAAACGCGGGCAGTCTCCAGAATCTCGTACGAGATCGTGAAATCATCGTCGTCCTCCGTAGGACCATCTTCAGCATCACCATCCTCGTCGCCAATGTCTTCGCCTTCTTCTTCCTCATCGGTATCCCAGTCTGCATCGTCTCCTTCTATTTGGAAGAACGCCTTTCCTCCTGCCTTCGTTCCACCTGGTTTCACTCCGTTCTCTGTATTTGACGTAGTTCCTGTGACACTGTCCTTGCTCTTGCTTGATGAAGCCTCCGCAGATCTGCCTTTCTTTTTGCCTCCCTTCTTGCTCTTCGATTTCTCACTCGCTACTTGTCCACCAAGTACATCACTCTTGCTCACGGCGACATGATATAGTGCGCGACCATATAGATAGAGTAGATCTGCATTTTCAGATGCCATTTCACCATTGATTGTGTCTTGTAGCTCGACAGCCCTTGAATAGTCCTCGGCGGCAGAGGCATATTGCTTGAGCGCGTAGTGATGCCCAGCAGATGATACAAGTGTCTTAAACTGGTCTCCAGGTGAAGGCTCATTGCGCGGAGCAGAGGGTGTGGAAGTGGCTTTCTTAGGTGGCATTGTCGTAATTGAAAGTTGTGGTCGTCGCTCCTGATAGTTATTGTACTCTAGTTAACACGGAGGACCAGGCTTGCGGGAATGCAGCAGGCAGAGGCAGATAGGATTTTGTGGTCAAAACGAGAAGGGATGGACGAAGGTACTTTAAGTGATTTCAATTAGTTAAGGTGACTCTTCGCGTGACGCGTGATCTTGGCGGCGCGTCTGCCTTCGTCTTTCTTCTGTCCACTGCGAAACAAGCTCGATTCTGTCATCATCACATCACAACCTTGCACAAGTCAGCGTATTCTATCACCACGCTACTATAACTACCACAGTCCTGCTCGTCCAAATCTCAAACCCCAACATGGCTAGTAATCCAGAAGCAGCCATTACCCAGGGTGGTTTGATGTCCATCTACAACAATGAACCTATCGAGGGTCCGGTGTTCCAGTGTGTCCAGCTGAAGCCGATGGGAGGTGGTGCGAATGGCGTAGAGAGGTTCAGACTGGTTTGGAGCGATATCAGGAACTACATTCAGTCTATGCTCGCCACTCAACTGAACCATCTAGTTAACGAAGGCAAATTGAAGAGAGGTTCCTTCGTTCGCCTCAAGCAGTTCACGCAACAGGAAGTCAAGGGCAAGAGGTCAGTGTTCAATATTCTTTCGTCATGGGATCTAGGCTGACTGATACAGGATCCTCATCGTTCTCGAGTGTGACGTCCTTTCTGAGCTTGGTGAACGTGAAAAGATTGGACAACCTCAAGCGCTCGAAGGTGGACCTAATGTCAAGGAGGAAGAGCAGACCCAGCAGAAGCCCGCTGTACAACCAAATGGTATTTCAAGCAACAACTTCTACGGCAACAAGCCACAAGCCGCCCCTCAACAACAGCCACAGCAACAGAAAGCCTTGCCCACACGACCGAGTGGACCGACGTCTAATGGATCACACGGCAATATCTATCCTATTGAAGCACTCTCGCCATACGCACATAAATGGACGATCAAAGCACGCTGCACATTCAAAAGTGACATCAAGACCTGGCACAACAAAAACGGCGAGGGAAAGCTGTTCAGTGCAAATTTCCTGGATGAAACTGGTGAAATCAGAGCAACGGGTTTCAATGCAGAGTGCGACGCACTTTATGAAATGTTACAGGAAGGAAATGTTTACTATGTCTCCAGTCCTTGCAGAGTACAACTAGCAAAGAAGCAGTTCTCAAATGTCAACAATGATTACGAGCTGACATTTGAGCGTGACACACAAGTAGAGAAGGTAAGTTTGGAGAGCAGTGTAGTTCATATGTCAAGCTAATACCCAGTGCCAGGCAGAGGACCAGACAGACGTTCCCAAGGTCAAGTACAACTTTACAAGTATTAGCGATTTGCAAACTGTCGAAAAGGACACAACGATAGATGTGATAGGAATCCTCAAAGATGTTGGTGAAGTGAACCAAATCACCTCGAAGACTACCAGCAAGCCCTACGACAAACGAGAACTGACTTTGGTTGACAACACTGGCTTCTCTGTGCGTTTGACCATTTGGGGAAACACTGCTACCACGTTTGATGCGGCTCCAGAAAGTGTAATAGCTTTCAAGGGAGTCAAGGTATCAGATTTTGGTGGACGCAGCCTGTCACTACTGAGTTCGGGCTCTATGAGTATGGATCCTGATATAGATGATGCCCACAAGTTGAAGGGCTGGTATGATGCAGAAGGCCGACAAGACAACTTTCAGTCCCACGCCAACATGGGTGGAGCGACAACTAGCGGTCGCAAGGAGGAGTACAAGACAATCCAGGCAGTCCGCGACGAAGGTCTTGGCATGGATGACACCAAGACAGATTACTTCACCTTGAAAGCCACTGTCATCTATGTCAAGCAAGACAGCATAGCCTACCCGGCATGTCAGACAGAAGGATGTAACAAGAAGGTGCTCGAGAATAATCCTGGCGAGTGGCGGTGCGAGAAGTGCAACAAGTCGTGGGATCGTCCAGAGTATCGCTACATCTTGTCAGTCAACGTCAGTGACCACACTGGCCAGTTGTGGATCAGCTGTTTCGATGACACTGGTAGGATGATTTTGGGCATGACAGCCAATGAGCTCATCGAGCTGAAAGAGAATGACGAGAAGGCGTATCAAGACAAGGTGACCCAGGCAAATTGCAACACATGGGTATTCAGGTGTCGCGCGAAGATGGACAGCTTCCAAGAGACAACAAGGTATGTCGATCTAATGGTGAATTACCCAGTGTTGTACTAACGACTGCATCTCTAGAGTTCGATATCAGGTCTCATCCGCCAGTGGTCTCAACTTCCCCATTGAGTGTGCAAAATTGGCTGAGCAGATCAAACAGTATAGTTTGCAAGAGGATGGAAACAGTATGTTTGTGGACTAGGTAATGACAGGAATCAAGAGCTTGAGGTTTCGGGACAATGCGTAGCTACTCCTTTAGTAGGTGATGAACGAGATGATGCACCTAGTCTGTGAAACAGTGTATTTCATACTGTATTCAATGGTGATGAAAACTGAAAAGCCGAGATGGCCCCGTGGCCCGTGCACGGCAGATACAAGAACCTTCTTGACTCCACTCCACCTCCAAACGAGTCCCTTTCGAAGAGCTAGACTGCCTTATCAATCACTTTCGCTCCCATTTTTTTCGCCTTCCAGTCACCTCGCTTCGACTCTTGCTTCAACAAGCAGCTTCACCACGTCAACCTAGCACATTCGCCCTTCCTATCAATAACCCACTCACTAAAATCCCTCGTACACCGTCACCGTGGCAATCTCTTACAATGTCCAAATCAAATTTCAGTAATCTTTCAAGTAGTAATCAACCCCGCCTCGCCATGAGCGCTACGGCCACTCTTCCGGCCAACGTCATGGCGAGCTGCTACGCTGTTGAGGCTGCCACACCCTCCGTGGCGGCTTTCCACTACTGCTCTACTTCTCGGGCAGGCGGTATGTTTATAGCTTGTCCAAGGTAGCCAAGATAGAGACCCTGTACTGACATATCTTATAGGAGCAGAGTGGTGGGTTTGAGGAAACCCGCGGCTACATATCCCCACCCCTAAGTCCCCCCCTTATCGCCCAAGATACTGCCTCATCATCAACAAGCAAGATCAACACTCCCAAGAGGATCATGATGGGCAACAGGCATGGCGGCAGCAGCAACAGCAATCACTTGACTAGTGCTGTCGTCAGCGATACAGGGGGGGGCTGCGATCCACATCCGGAAGAGTGTGATGAGACTCTTCTGCGAGACACTGCGTGCTGTTTTCCTTGGTGAGAGGGATCAGCACCTGCAGGACTCGCTGGTGATGGGAGCGCATACGAACGAACTCGGAAGTAGTGTTTCTACTGTGAGCACTATGGACAGCGCGACTGCTGGAAATGAACGGCACGAGCGACTGAGAAGACTGTCGTCACAAAGTCGTGGTGTTGTCGGGGCTGGACTAGGCGCAGTTTGGCACGCTGGATTGGGGACACCACCGCCTGATATCTATACGGCCGGTGCAGCTGGGCCTCTCCAGCTGCCTTTTGTTCAGCAGTGGCTTGAGATTTATGATTACGCGTCTGATGCCCGCTTTCGTGGATTTGTGGCTACGAATTCTTATGGGCAGCGAACTTTGTTCATCTTTTTCGAGCGCAACATTGTCGGCAAGGATCTCAAGCAGGCGCTCATGGCATTGATTGAGCTTGCATCGACACCAGCATTACCACCTTGCGAACATATGGTGGTATGCTTTGATAGAGAGGAAGGGGAGACGCCTGTTACTAAAGCGTTGTTGAGAGATCTTGGATGGGTTGGATTTGAGTTGACGACGCTGAAGGGGTGGGCGGAAGGATTCGAACTTGTCAGTGGGAAGTGGTTGTTTGTTGGAATGGAGGTTTGACGGAAGGACATGTCGGAGGGCGAGACTTTGCTGGCTGCACCATCTTTGTTTGGATAAAAAGGTGATCTCTATGCATTCTGCTCCTTAACTTGTAACAATTCACTCGTTTCACTCGTCTTCTTGCTATCATCAAACACTGCACATGCTTGTACCTGAAACTGTTGATCCACCTAAATTTATGAAACACATCTGCGACACTCATTATCCCTCGAACGTTGACAACAACAACGATACCCGCCACAATGTCCGAAACCAGTGCAATCCCCGTCGTCAAGACAGACCTCGACAAACACCTCAAACTCATCGCCACAGGCAAGGTCCGTGAAATCTACGAAATCGACGCAGAAACACTACTTTTTGTCGCGACAGATCGAATCTCTGGTGCGTGAACACACATAATCACTCCGAGTTCAAAAAGAAACCCTTTGGACACTTACTAACGCATTGCCCATGGACCAGCTTACGATGTGGAAGAAGAAGGCGAAGACATTGGCGACGAGGATGGTGATGCTGAAGATGGTCCTACGGAGGACGACGATGATTTCACGATCTCGTACGAGATTCTGGAGACTGCCCGCGTTTTGCTCT
>Ga0115853_100443_pt1 | contig 12821 bp, 14 predicted proteins | sample InSIn5gowninarea_FD_83867 | JGI IMG/M metagenome (GOLD analysis project Ga0115853, IMG submission 83867)
GTCAAGGGTGGTTGGTAATCACGTCAATCACCGATATTATTAGCCAGCTAAAATAGTAGACCTGTTGAATTACTCGCTCGATGGAAAGGTGATTTTATGAGTTTAGTAACGCTACTGGTAATCCTTCGGTTTTATTAGATTTAACTTTCTCGAAATATACTCAACGGAAACACCTAATAATTTTGCAGCTTCTTTTATTGTGTAAGATTTCATAAATCACCCTACCATTATTCTATCGCGTAATTTGATTCATTATATCATGTACAAACTAAACATTACCAATAAATTTAATAGACAATACAACTACATAGTTACGCCATTTACCTTAAAAATAAAGAGACGACTCGACTATCGAGTCGTCTCTTTATCATCTTGAGAGTTGTTTTCCGAGCGTTCTTTTAGAATCAATAGAATTGTTTTCATTTTATTTCGATGCTGCTGCCCTTGTTCTTTTGTCATTAACTTTCTTCGAACGAGCTCATCAACATCTGGGAGTTGAAGACGAAGTGTTCTGTAGTACTTCGTTAGTTCCTCATTTGTCAAATCCTCAAAAGAATCTGGTTGTGAATTAGCAGTATCAGCCAGTTCATTTGATTTTTCTACCAAGTCTGCTTCTGAATGTTCTTCGTTTCGATCTTCTGATCCAATGCCTTCAATTGGCTTATTTTGTTCTTGTTTTAACTTTTTTTGTTTTATTATATTCAGCCTGTCCTTATTTCTCACAGAGTGAATGAATATATAGCCTGGTATTGTGATAAAAAATAGGCTGCCCAGTACGATTAACATTTTATATTCATTAAAAAATGTTAGCATTCTTCATTTATCCCCTCATGTACAACTACTCCCTATTTATCGTTTCTACACTTTTTAAGGATTTAGTTGCTTTCGGTTTTATTGTTTGAGAGCCTAAATTCTTCTTTTGGATCGTGGAAAAAATAATCTCCATTAGAATCTCTTGAAACTATTGGACTATTGGATACGCCTACCATCTTTCCGTTTTCATCAACTACTATGTCATAACCATTATCTATTGCTTTCTTTATTTGCTCTTGTTCCTTTATTCTTTCTTCATGCGATACGCGATTTCCACCTGGTATGGCTTTGGATTCATTGATAATTCCTTGTTTATTTTGACCCGTTTTCTTTTTCGTGGGAACATATTGGTATCGTGGTTTTAGTGGGCCATCTATGGGCCTTATTAAAGTCTGAGAATCTTTTTGACTTTCAGGATCTTTAGGTGTCGTCTGAGTTGCTACCGCTGAAACTTCAGAATCCGAAACAGATTTTTTCAGCTGATCTACGCCTTTCTCGGGTTTTTCCTTACGAATTCCGGTCCCTTGATTTACTTTTGGTATAAAGCTATGTTCAGTTTCACTCAAATCCACTATTTTACTTGCTTTCTCCTCAAGCTCATCAGTTTTTGTACAACCAAAAACAACCATTGAAACCGTCAGAGTCAATATAAGATATATAACTTTACGCAATTGGTTACCCCTCCAATTCATCATAAAAAAACCTAGCTAAAAGACCCACATCGAAAATGAGTGGTCTTTCAGCTAGGTATTTCCTAGCAACTTATGTGATTACATCTATTTTACTATTGTTGTCGCAAAAGAAAAAGCCCCACCAGAATCAACTAATTACCTGAATTGATTCATTTGATGTATAGAACCAATATATAATGCCCCCAACTAGAAGGACTGTTAAGCTCTTAAACATTAGGTTTTTTATATTAACTATGACCGAAAATGCCATCGTACTTGCAAGAAGGATTACCAGTAGCGTTACTAAACTCATAAAATCACCTTTCCATCGAGCGAGTAATTCAACAGGTCTACTATTTTAGCTGGCTAATAATATCGGTGATTGACGTGATTACCAACCACCCTTGACTACCATGTTGATCTCCAAACCTCTCTACTTCAATACTTATTTCTTTTCTACTCAATCCATCATAATGTAAAGAAGCTGAAACCATCACTCTCATTGCCATTGGATCAGGATTTGTTACTTTTTTTCTAATCAACCCAATATCCTTTAGTTTTCCATCTTGCAGAATAAACTGAAGGTATTCATTCATCTGATCTCGCATTTTCGTAGGATCTGGGAACGATTTGTACAGTGCGTCGGCCGTGAAAGAATTATAGAATCCTTCCACATCGTTTGCTTTTGCAGCAGTAAACATATAGGTGATCGTATCTTCCGGGTAGGTTACTGCATCATCATGTTTTTCCTCGTACGGATTTCTTTCGGTAATCTGTTCGTCATTGACGAGTTTTGTGTTTTTATTTGCACTCTGATAATCAGCTTTATATTCCTCTGCGCGCTCCTCAATATATTGCTTTTCACCTGATATCAGCGAATTCCAAACAATTAATGCAATCGCCCCTAGTGCTATTACACCTAAGATAGCCCTAAAAAGTACCTTCCGTTTCATAAAGCCCCCTTGTACTTGTAAGATAAAAGGGTGCATTCGCACCCCAATCCTTTCACGGTCGGATATAGAAGCTAGGATTTGTTCTAACCCAACTATGTGGTAAGTCGATAGAAACGTGTAGATGGGGACCTGAAGAATCTCCTACTTTTCCATAACCAATTGTCGCTACAGGATCGCCCTTATTTACTCTATCGCCCTCTTTTACAAGAAGACCATTGTACTGTAAATGCCCTAACTCGGTTGTCATTCCATCTGCATGACGGATAAACACTGCGATTCCATAACCACTGGATTTTCCTGCTTTAATAACAGTACCGCTACGTGGGGCATAAACCATATGACCAGCAGCTGAAGAGCCTTTAGGAGCGATATCTATTCCTTGATGCCCTTCAAATGTACCATTTCTAAGCCGTTTACCGAAATGCGAGGTGATATTTGTAATGGTTGGAGTTGGCCAAATCCATTCTCCCGTGTTATCCAAGTTTGGTGGCCGTTGAACCACATTCCTGTCTACTCCACCCGATCTATCACCACCACTTATGCCGTCTCCGTATCCTTCAACATCTTCTAAGTTTCTAAAGTATATGTCATAGCTTTCGGATACTGCCTGATTGTACATTGTTTGCAACAATGAAAAATCGAACTTCAAATACTTCTGAGACACTAATTCATTTTTTAAATTTGTTAAATCTGGCTGAGTGACATACTTTGTTTGAAGGTACGCTTTCTGATCCATTTGCTCAGTACAAGATTCCGCACCACAGCTTACGTTATTCCAAGTACCCGAGTGGTCTCGTTTTCTATTTTCTATCATCTGTAAACTAGGATCATTACTGTTGAGCTCATCTACCGGAACTGGTTTTACCTCATATTGAAGCGTCCACGTTCCTATAAAGTTGGTTGCTCCAGTTAACAATCTAACATCCCTTTCATTTGCCTTATACGGGGAGGAACAACGTCCATCTGGGTAGCAAGTACGCTGTAAATCCCACTCTTTTACGAGTGAATATTTAAATGTCGGCTTTACAGCTGTCAATATTCCTTGTGCCGATTGATTTGAAGACATAACTCCTTTTTGGGCTGTTATATTGCTTGCAATCATAAGTAAATACTCATTTGTTCTGAAAAAGTATTGCTCTGGCTTGGTCATATCTACAGATGTTTTAGCAAGCTCCACATACGTCTGGAAGTGTTGTTCACCTTTCGCATCTTTCATACCATCCCCATCGCTATCTAGCATGATGTAAAGCGACATCGAAACAATTAGAATTACAAGGATGGCTAAAAATGCGATTAGTCCGTAGGTTCCAACAAGCCATAATATACCTTTCCATATCATTTTTCCAATGATTTTAAAGAGTACCTTTACTGCTTGCTTCGCTAATTCCTTAGCAAAATTTTTAACAAAAGATCCTCCACGTTTTCCCGCTAGGCCAATTAGTTGACTGGCAATATCTTTTGTAGTGTTAACTGCTTTATTGGTAATCTTTGAGGTATAATTCCCTTCCCCTTTCAATTTAGGGGCCGACATTAGTTTTTACCCCCAAATGCATTATTTTGTATCCATTTCGAGTGAAGATCGCGTCTAGCTCTTGTATCTCTTTGCTCAGGGTGTTTAGTATTAAAGAAATCGGTCGGTTCTACTTTTGTATATTTACTTCTGGCATAATCCCTATCAATCGCCCCTTTTTTGCCATCTCTACTAGGAACTGTACGAATTGTCTTATCTGCTTCTCTAAATCTCATGGATGACTCATCGATATGTAGCCTTCCGCCTTTAACAAAATGCGCATCCATTTCGACTGCCTCTCCATTTCTCAATACAGGATTTGCTTCAGCTACCCTTGAGATTCTTTGAAAAGTATACTTGCCATCGTCTCCTCGTTTTTTCGCGGTTAAATATGTACCTTCATTTGTTTGAATTACTCGCAAGTTTCTAAGCTCTTTCGCGTCTACTTTGGACTTCAATTCACTTGAAGAAGGCTTCAATGCACCTAATGTTTTATCTGCAACTCCATAAGAGAAGTTGTAGCCTCTCTCTCCGGTGACAATTCCCGCACCATGTGAAATTGCACTCCTTAGAACATTCTCAGTGCCACCTTTAATACCGATTCCAGACATGACACCTTTCCCCAGTTCGCTTGTCATAGCGTGGATCTGTGCAGCACGCTTCCCTATCGATTTTGATCCTTGACCAGCTTGAGTAATTGCACCATTCGCCTTGAATCCCCTGTAGACCGAAGTTACTCCTCCACCCACACCTTTTGCTACAGTTTCTGCCGTCTGCCATCCTGCTCTTCCTGAAACTGCACCAGCTGCTGACAATACGTTTGCACCCGCTGATGCACCCATAGCCATTGCCATAGGTCCTAAAGGTGCCATGGCTGTTGCACCTAAAACAGCACCAGTTGTTGCACCCAGTCTGCTCATTACCCGGCCTGCTTTCAGACCTCTATTCATTGTTCTACTATTGGTTAAAGCATGGTTACTAAATGGATTTATAGTTCCCAATCCAGGTGTGCTATTTGGAAAACTACTTGCCGCAGGTGAATATCCCCCTGTACCTGGGGTACCCGGAGCACTTGTACCTCTGGAATTGCTTCCCCCACCGAGAGGAAGCTTATTCATTAAACTCGATACATTATTTGATCCAGCTGCGGAAGCGATACTTCCGGTTAATGCCGCTGCCCCAGCCAAAGCTGATATACTTGATCCTGTTGCCATTTTTCCTGTATCTCCAGAAGCGCCTATTAACGATTTTATAGCTTCGGAAAGCGGGATAAATGTAGCGAGAAACACAATTTGCAATAACCATGATTGTTGTGAATTTGACATTACAATGAATATCCAAAGCATTATGGCGTGAATTGCTTGTGAAATAATATTGGAGAATAACTCTTTCCCCCAAGTACTCGTCACTTGCCGTAAATGCGGATAGATAGACAAAGTAATAAAGATGGGCCCTGTTATCATCAACAATATGATCATGAGCTTACGCATGATATAGTAGAAGTTAGCCCACAAGGACAGGCCTATCATTATCAAATTAAGCACCAATGACAATATGGCACTCGTATTTTCGTCTACTCCGGACGTAAAATTTGCTCCTCCCAACTTTTGAAATGCCATTCCTCTAAACGTGTGGACAATTATGTCATTAAAGAGGAACATCATGTCATATAAAACCCACACATTCCCTAATAGGAACATAGCGAATGCCATCGTGAACAACATTGACATGTTCTCACTTCTTAATCGTTCGTTGGTTCCTTGTCTAGCGAGTCTTATTCCGAAGAAAATGACACCAACCAAAAGCAATAATGCACATATTTTCATCATTCCATCGACGCCTGGTTTGATAAGCGTTTCAAGCTCAGAACTTGAGAATAAGCCATATAGTAAATTAGTTGGTCCACTGCTTATTACTTCTCCAGTCCGCAAATCTTTCTGGACATCAAAATTAAACACCAATTCCATAATTGAATCAGTATGGTTTGAAATAAAGTCTAGTATCGGTTGAACTAACCCGATAATCGCCTCAACAAGGAGGTCACCAATATTAAAATCCATTTGTTAACCCTCCTCCCCCTAAGAGGCTGTCCTTCTCATTTCTTGACGAGCTGCGGCATTGGATTCTAAGAACGGCATCTCTTCAGGACTTGCAACAGTAGTCATCCATACGCTAGTTTTACCGACCCTCAAGATACCCTCTCCTGGTGGAATATCTGCACTAAGAAGGCTAATTTCGCCTTCTGTTAGCTTGAAGGTTTCAGCAACGGAATCCCTACTCTTATCATCCTGTTTCATGAAAAAGACTGTATGACAATTGGATACAACCGCCCTTGCTTTCTCGTTATTCGCTAGACGCTGGAAGTCTTGAGTTGCGATCGTGAGTGAACAATTCCTTTTTCTTGCTCTTCGTGCCGCTTTTTCCAAGAAGTTAACTGATTGTTCATCATCTACCATCCTCCATGCCTCATCGCACAGTAAACGTTTCTTGCGGATCGGATTCCCTTTAATAAACTTTTCCCAGCACCATTTAAAAATGACGTGGTATGCAATTTCACTTAAGCGCTCATTTGATTCGAATGAGGAAAGATCAAATCCAACCAGCATTTGATCTTCCAATGCCGTCGCAATTCCTTCCCCGAAGTAACTCTGGCCGTCAAACATAGACATAGAACCACGAATATCAAAATTTTCTTTTGTTTCGTAATCTAGAGATTGTCTAGAACGTAAGCATGGTCTTATTGCAGCAATTAACTCTTGCGCTTCTTTCCTGCCACCAAAGTCACCAACTAACTGGTTATAAATATCACTAATTGTTATTTCAGGTTTCCTTACTCTTCCAGTATGAATTTTCCCGAATCCATCTGTATGACCGTCTTCGAATAAAGAGTCAGGATGTTGAGTAAATCCTCTCTTCTTGAAAACTTTCATGATTGCGTCTTCTAGGAAATCACGCTCAAATGCATTCAGACCGGCCTTCACCTTTGATTTTGCAATCATTTCAAAGAAATCGATAATCTCGTTCATCTTCTCTTGAATGTTCACGAAGCGAATGAATGTTCTACCTTCACTATCTCGATAAACTTCACATTTTTCTGGACTAATGTTACTGAGCTCATCGTCGTCCTCGCCATCGAGCTCAATCTCAGTTGGCCAAAGAGCACATGGATTGATCGTTATTTGGAACTCATCAGATACAACATCTTCCACAAGGGAAATGTAGATCCCACCTAATTGAAGAACCAAATCTTTGTATTCTTTTTCAGGATCAATAAAAACAGTTGCAATGTCGTCTATTAATCCTCTTGCAGCAAGCAACTTAACCGCGAAGCTTTTTCCTGCTCCGCTCGTTCCAAAGATTCCAAAATTGTAGTTCGTGTTTCTTCTTGAATAATTATCAAAAAAAACTACCTTTTCACTTATCTTGTTTGTTCCTAGCGGGATACTATGTGGTCCTGTGTATTCAAGTTCATTGGTAGCAAACGGGAAAATAGACGCTGCTGCATAGCGGTCTAAATTTCTCCACGATTCCCGAATTTGATTTCGTCCTAAAGGTAAACCTGAGGTAAAGCCCATTTTTATACGGGAGTAAGTTGTTCTTAGATTGAACCCATCACCTGCCATTTCATTTGCTAGATGTTGTGTCACCGCCTCTAGATCATCCTCAGTATCAGCATAGACATTAGCTACGACTGCAACTAAGAACTGATCGTTCAATCCAATAGCGATTTCTTGCTGTAACATCTCGCAATCTTGTATCTTCGTTTGCAATTCAAAAACTTGGTCGTCGTTGCCACGCCTCTCTTCGAGACGAAGATTTGATTTAAGAATTGTTGCCTTCTTCTTCAGTGATTTAACCGCGTCTTTTCTTTTAGATTTTTGTAAATAGAACATTACATCTGTGTCCGGAGCATTTATCAGGAGATGAAAAGCGGCTGTTTTAATCTTTCTCGGCCATCCTCCTTGTGTTACGTACAAAGGTTGAAATACGCGTTCCTTCCCTAACTTATCTTGTATGTATCCAATATCTCTGGCTGTCGGATCAACGCCATCTGGAAGAATGGCAGACCAAATACTCGCGTTTCCTTTTCCAAATAGGTCTTTCAATTCCTCTTCATTTTCTTTAAGGAAGGCATCTGCATGTTCTTCTTCCTCTTGAGTTATTTTTTCTTTATTTCGCCAGTTCCATATTTTTGCTAGCATCCCCTTGAACCTCCCGCAATATCTCTTCTACTAGATTCAATTGATGTTCATCCCTATCAGCTGTTACAAAAAGTGCGTCCATCTCTCTTTTCAAGGCTTCTTCCAGCTTAAAGTGCCTTGCATCACTTCTTCTCATTGCATAGTGAAGCATTTCATAGATTCTTAATGTAGTGGCTACTTGAACATTGCGCACACCCGCTCTAGCCAAAGTATCCGTTAGAATTTTCCCTTTCCTCGAAAGGATGATAAAAATACGTTTATAAAGTTGGTCCTCGTTTTTAAATTTCTTCTTATCCTTTTGACTCAGATCATATGGCAGTAATATGTACCTATATTTGTCGTAAACTTCGGTATTCGATTGCCAAACATCAACGAAGTTCAAAACGTTGTAACAATATCCTCGTTGCACTTCATTCAGATTTCGATTTGTATTCACTTTGTTCAACTGGAACAGTAAGTGATCATCAAAATCTACCCGACGACTCTGAGTGTACGTGATCATCTCAGAACCGTCATAAGCGGAAATAGCGGCCTCGTAAGCTGCATCAATACCTTCTTGTTCCGAAGGGCTCTTTAAGTAGTAGTTCACGCCATCTGTTTTGATCACTAGTAGATAACGATCATTCTTTAATTTCATTAATCCATGCTTAACATCTTCAACTTCTAGGAGTTCGCGGATATTAACCCGTTTCTTTTTCTCATTGTCTTGATTCGTTCTTTTCTTCTCTTCTCTTACTTCATCTTCTTCATTACCCAAATACGTGGTTTTTTTCTTCCTATTGGCAAATGGATTAAGTGGTTCGTTTTTTCTTGACCGGTCCCAACAGTAAAAAATACTTCCGAGCATGAGTATCATCACTATTGCCGTGAAAACACCGTTTCCGTCCACTAGTCATTCACCTCATTTTCTTGGTAAATATATAGGTTGTTCTCTTTTTTTCCTAACAACCAATAAACTAACCAACGATCAAAGTACATATCCGGTTCTTCCAAGTATAGAAAACCAAGTGACCAAACAATTAATATGAGCGGGGTGAGTATTGACATGATAAGGATGACGAGCAGTTCAATGGAGAAATCCTGCATTAATAGTGGCTTTGCTATGTTGTAGAAGATAATCCCCCCGACAGCACAATAAGCAAATTGTCTCCAGCTTACTAACCCCATAAAATCTTTCTCTTCACTGACGATATCTACATGAACTACATTTATCTTCATCTCATCTTTCCTTTCTATTTATGGTTCTTCCAGATACCAATCATTTTTTTCTTTGCTGTGCTCTCTACTATTTGAAGCTCTTTCTTTAATGCTTCTGTTATGTCTTTGCCTTCGCGTTTGAATTGACTCACAATTCCTTCACTTACTTGCGCTAGACCACTTCTAATCATTTCTTCATTTGCGATTTTTCCGTTTGAAAGAATAACATATGCGATCAAAACCCCCGGATTTTTCACCTGGCTTTTTATAGCCGTATCCAGGATAAGTTTTACTTTTCCATCGGATTGCTGAATCAATGTCTCATTGTATTTTTTAGAATGAGCATTTAGTTTTGGATCATTCTTATTCGGAGGCTCAACCATCGCGTATCTAATCGTTTGTTCCTTTCCATTCATATCCACAACAATTGTGGAACCATCGATTATTCTGATCACGTTGTATTTAACTATTTGAGAAGATGTATTTGCAGCTTCTAGCATAGGAGGTCCTTGCGTTTTAAAAGGTGAACATCCACTCAATACCATAAGGAGCAGCATTAATATGAGAAGAACCACAAATCTGTTTTGCCTCATAGACTTCTCCCCTTGTCTAATGCGAAACCGCTAGTGTAATAAACACTAGCGGTAATCATTTATTACGTCCCGATTGATGCAAACCAACTAGCAATCATGGATGCTTGCATGATAATGAAGACTCCAGCAGCAACACCAATGAGAGATAGGAATGCACCAGATCGTCTCTGCTCGTTTTTCCCTGATGTGGAAAACAAAATACCTGTAATGACGAGCATAATAAAACAAATACCCGCTCCGACAAGTCTTACTACCCCAACAATCTTCGCAAGGCTTGATTGTAATTTTTGATCGTTAAAGTTTGCATCTTCTGATTTAATTAATTCATTCCCCAAAATCTCACCGATACTGTTACTGTTACCAGCATTACCTGATGCAGCGAAAGTCGCTCCAGTAAATGACAATACAAGCACCATCATTGTCACCAGCACAAAAAAATAACGAATCATTTTCAAAACTTCTCACCTTCCTTTCTCTTTTGGATTACTGTAGCTCTTCGAAAAACACAAAAAGGCGTTAAACTCTCTATAGCAATAGCTGTAGAAAGTTTAACGCCGGGTATTTCCTCGGCTACATTCATTTGTCTTCCATAGATTAACACCAAATTTGGTTTATGGAAAGATACTTTTTGTTGTACAATTACTGGTCTGCGGTTATAATGGATTTACAAATGTAGGTAAAGAAGGTGAAATGATGCTTTCATTTTTAAACGTTTTTTTCGAGTCTGGTATCGTAAGAATTCTCTCTTTTGCACTCATTCTCTTATTATGTTTAGCGTCTCCCTATTACCTACCATGGATTGAATCATCTTATTTTGGGCAACGTTTAATTGAAACTGGAATTTGGCCGGAAAATATGGTGTTCTGGCCTCATGATACTGGAATGAAGATCATTACTCTCGGTACTATAGGAGTAATCCTAACCGGTTATCTCAGCGTCGCATTGATAATAGTGGTTGCCTTACTATTTTTGGGTATGTTTATTGTCGTACCTCTTCTCCTGTTAAAAAGGAAAATTCTCGCATTAAAAGCTGATTGGGTTAGCAGCATTAATGAAGATAAAAAGCAAACAGAGATTCCTCCTGGATTCAGAGTTAAAGGTAATGGAAAGATCGTTCCGATAAAATTGAAATCGTAGGTTTAGTACCATCTCATAACCAAATAAAAAAAGAGAGAGAAGAGGTATTGTTTTTATACCCCTTCCCTCTCTTTTTCAATTTCTTGATATTGCTTGTCGAACTCTTCTTGAAAATGTTGCTCCATATATTTTCGTACAAATTCACTTTTTAGACTTTCATTCTCAATTCTCTTAAAGAAAACTTTAATAGTACGTTCTGTTACAGGTTTTTCATTCCATAGTCTGATTGCTTGTTCTCTTAGTTTCGTGTTTACATCAAATGTTATCCTTGCTCTTAGTTTCTCTTCTTCACGAGCTATTTGTCTTATCTCATCATGAGTTGGTGGAGGTGGTAACTTTTGAACCTGATCCTCAAAACCCTTAAGTTCAAGTAACCTCTGGTCAACCTTTTGCAATTGAGCAAGAAATGGTTCAAGTCTTTCTTTGATCTTCTGTTCTACTATATCATCTAGTAGATTCTCAGTTGATAGACTGACACCCTCGTCTTCAATAACCGATTTTTTATGTATGGGGCTTAGAATAGTCTTCCTCTCTTCCATTACTTTAATTGCACAAGTCGGAAGACTATAGTTTAAATCTCGATATTTTTTAAACGTTTGTAATACCTCTAGGTCTGTTTCATTAAAACGGTATTGCTCTTTGCCCCCTACCTCATCCCTCTCAAACTCATACCCTACTTTTGTTAATTCATCCGCCCACCTTAAAATAGTGGAGTTTGCAGCATTTACTTGCTTTGCAATTTCATTTGTATAGAAATAAACCGATGAGGTTGAGTTATTCACTCTTCTCCCCTCCCCCAAAGAACATATTAACTCTACTTTTCCATATATTATACTACTTGTCAATGATCTACCTTGGTGGATATCGCTATATCATGATTGATTATGCTATATAAGAACGATGCTAATTTTGATTCAGATCGATTCAGACTAATTGACTTCGGAAATACATCGATCAATCTCAATCATCCTTTAATAATTGTCAGACTAACTCATCTGACAAACATATATATAAATATATCTCTATTATGATTATATTTATATTCATATATATATTCGAGATTGTTTTAATAACAATACTCACTTCAAATCGATTCAGTTAGATCAACCATACCCACTCAAACCAAATCACTTTAATTCGAAGTATATCGGATATCTCCCCAACCACACTCGATCACTCTCAACCTCAGCTCAATTGAAGCATACAGTACATCTAATTGAACATATATATATTTATATATATAACCTATACATGTATATAACTATATGTATAAAAACGCACCTCGATCTAAATCGATGTAAATCAATCAATTCATCAAGCATACTCGATCATAATCCTTTTCCAACAGTCACTGGTGGTCCATTGTTTTTTAATCTACATCGATTCATCTCGATGCACATTGAGTCATATGTATGGAAATCCTTATAAAATACACACTTTGCCATTACGATTCACATCGACGTACATTGATTGACTTCGAAAACGACTCGATCATAGTCAATCAATCAGTTATATAGCCCGCAGGGAGCTTTTTCTGACATTCATTTCGCGGTTCATGGCATTAAATTTTCTTATTTCAGCATCTAAAGCAAAGGAGGGGAGGGGAGGGGAGTATTAGGAAGAATTAGATCAGGCGATTTTCCGGAATTCTCTCATACATAAATAGCAAAAACGCGATATGACTGTTTTAAAATCTCAAAGAAGTACAAGCTGAAAGAGGAGATGTTATGAAAGATACAATATTT
>Ga0115853_100039_pt1 | contig 12811 bp, 12 predicted proteins | sample InSIn5gowninarea_FD_83867 | JGI IMG/M metagenome (GOLD analysis project Ga0115853, IMG submission 83867)
TTTATTTTTTAAATGTAAAAATAAAAAAAAAAAAAAAAAAGAAAATATAACAAATATTAAAATAAATTTTTTCATTTTTTTTTTTTTTTCTTCTTCAATACTTTCAAAAAAACACAAACAGTAGAGTTGAAGATCTTGAAAGAGGAAGGAAAAGAGTTTTATTTTTTGTGAAGTTTGATTTTTAAAAAAAAAATCCAAAAACAGTCTAAAGGATTGAATAACAATTCTTCAAGTTTTTATCATTCTCCTTTGTTTTCTCTTTATTTACAAGATCTCAAAAAAAAATATATTATTTTTATTATTTTTTTTAAAATACAGGAATAGGGGCTGTTTTTTTGACATCATTCGAATATAGTTTGATAATGGAGAAAGAAAATACAAGCTCAAACGAACAGCAAAAGCCAGAAAAGAAAAAAGTTCGAATTAAAGCTGTTATTGTTGATATTGTGCAGAAGAGAGTAAAGTCCAAAGATTATGACGCCTTCATGATTGAAATACAAAGCAACACGACAGTTCAATACTTTATATCGAGAAGATATACCCAAATAGTAGATCTCCAACAAAAGGTATTTCTCTTTTCTTCCTTTCTTTTCTTTGTTTGTTGTTGAGTAATTATTTTTTGAGTCCTTTTTTCTTTCTCCATTTCTCCATTTCTCCATTTCTCTTGTCTGTTTTGAAATAACGATTTTATTTATTTATTTGGAATTAGGTCTCTGCAGAGTTCCCCGAGAAGGCAATAGTGATTCCAATATCGAAACAAGGAAAAAAGAAACAGCTGACAGAGGAAGACAAGAAATTGTGCCAAGAATTTTTGAATTCCTGTTGTTTTGACCCCAAAATTGCAAGAACTTTTTTCTTTGGAGAATTCATTGATCCCAGAACAACTGTTTGGTCCATTATTTTTCTTTCTTTTTGATTTTGGATTTATATCTTTCGTTTTTTTTGATAAAATAGCCCAATCTGGGATCTATTCACAACGCCACAAAGGCTGGATTCCTAGAGAAGAGAAAAATAAATCAAGAGGGTCTTCAGAAAGTGAAAATGAGAACATTCAAGGTCCGTTGGTGTGTTCTTTATTACAGCAGACTCTACTATTTCTCTTCAAAAGAGGTAACTGTTTTTCCCTTTCTTTCTCAATTAATTCTAACGAAAATATCTTCCAACAACCAAAAAAAACAAAAAATAGCCAAAAGAGGAACCTCTTGGCCAAATTCGTGTGGAGTATTGCAACGTTAATTTTGTGGATGACTCGGAAAGCGAGAAGAAAAAGAGTGGAAAGACCTTCGAGATTGTTTTGTGGGGAAATTCAAAATTAACATATCGTTTCAAGGCTATTTCCCCTCAAGAAGCAAAGGAATGGGTATCACTCCTAAGGACCGGAAAAGTGAACTTCATGAACCAAAGATGTCTTGGTTATGCTCCTCAATTTGTAAACTCTATGATCCAAAAAGAGAAAAGACTTCCCAAACAGAGCAGCGCAGTGAAGAACACAGAGCCCAACAAAGCTATAGACTTCAACCCTTCGTTCAATCCTGCCTACTATAAAGATGACAAACCAAATATAAATATTGTGATTGACAATAACAATCAGAGAACCAAAATCAAAGGCGGAACTGCGGAGAAAATTGTGGAGAAGTTATTGGACGAAGTGATTGCGGGTTATTATTTTTAAATAGCTTTTTTTCATTTCTTTTTTTTTTACAAACAAAAAAAAGATATGCAGACGATAAATGCCTTTCTTCTCACACTCCATTCCATTTTGGAGCCAATCAAACTGTTCGACCAGCTTGCTTCCTATTATTACAAGCCTCCAAAGTCTCTCTCTCTTGGTGATCAAAGTTCTGTGGAGAAAGGAAATCTCAATAAAGTTCAACTGAGGATCATAGTCGTTCTCAACAAGTGGCTGGAAGTCCACTTGAGAGATTTCGTAAAGGACAAGGTGATGCTCGATCAATTTGTGAGCTTTTATAGAAAAATAGAAAACGAGAAGATTTCCAACAAGCTCAACAACACCATAAAGAAGGCAATCGCTCTCTCCAACACCAAGAAGCCCACGGCTCCCATCAACGCTCCTATCTCCTTGCTCCCCGCTTTACATGGAGAGACGAGTGTGGATTTCTTTGACTTCCCAGCTCTGGAGATTGCCAGACAGATGTCCCTGCTAGAGTTTGAGGTGTTCAAGAATGTTCATCCCAAAGAGTTTCATAACCAGAGTTGGAACAAATCCTCAAGATATACTGAAGCTCCAAATATAACGAAATTGATCGACAAATTCAACGTCACTAGCAGGTGGATCACCAGCACTGTGGTGAGGACCAAAGACCTAAACTGTCGCAGCGCGGTGATTGCGAAATGGATCCAAATAGCAGATGCATGCAAACAATTGAACAACTACAACTCTGTGATAGAGATCGTTTCCGGACTCAGTGCTGCCCCAGTTGCGAGGTTGAGAAAGACGTGGAAGTTGTTGGAAGAATCTGTGGATTCAGAGACAGGTATGAAAGAGATGGCCACTTTCAGGAATTTGTCGCAGATAGTTTCCCATGAAAGGTCCTACTCCAAGCTTAGAGAAGCTCTTCACAACACCAATCCGCCATGTCTTCCATACATTGGCGTTTATCTAACTGATTTCACTTTCATCGATGTGGGAAACAAAGATTTTCTCACCAGCACCAATCCCTCCGCAGAACCTCTCCACAACTTTGAAAAGAGGGTTTTGTCGGCCTCCGTCATCAAGGAAGTCCTCCTCTATCAGAACAATGGATATTCATTCCATCCAATTCAAGAGATACAGAACGCAATTTTGTTTGGAAAAGCGCTTAGCGAAGACGAAGCTTACAACTTGTCTTTGGTTATCGAGCCAAGAGAAAAATAAACAACTTTTTTTTTTTTTTTAAAAGTTTGGAAATAAATTTAAAAAAATGGATCCAAAACTTTTGTTGGAGAGTTCAAAAAGGAGAATACATCATATAGTGAGTGTACTGGAACCGAACAAAAGAGAGCAAGACAGAAGGATAGTTTATTTTAGAGCAACGAGTTCAAATGAAGAAAATAAACTTGAAATAGACTATTTCGACGAATCTACCCTTCCAAAAAGAATAATAATTGGAGACGTGGCTGTAGATATTGTGAGGCCTTCTAATCCAGAGCTTATTCCCTTTGATTTAAACGACATGAGACTATTTGTGTCTGAAAATACTCAAGAGATGTTCTTGCATTTGAAGTGGATGTTACAGAAAGATGTCCTAAATCAGGACATGTTTTTGATTGGTCCAGCAGGTTTGAAAATCTCTTATTTTTTGAGAAAAAAATCTTTTTGGGAATAATTTTTGAACCAAACTTCTTTCCTCCTCTTTACTTTGAAGGATTGTTGAAGAGATATTTGGCTTTCAGATTTTGTGAAATTTGTTGCCGAGAAGCAGAGTATCTTTGTCTTTCTGGAGATATAACGGAAAATGATCTCAAACAGAGAAGGGAAATAAGAAATGGGACTCTCATTTATGAAGACTCTCCTGTTGTATCTGCTGCCTTGAAGGGAAGAGTTTTAATTCTCGAGGGGATTGAGAAATGTGAAAGAAATATTTTGCCTGTTTTGAACAATCTCCTTGAAAACAGAGAAATGAATTTGGAAGACGGGAGATTTTTGATCTCTTCAGAGAGATATGACCAACTGGTGAGCGAAGAGGGAAGAGAAAAGCTTGAAAAGTTGAAATTGGTGAGAGTTTCCAAAAGATTCAGGGTGATTGTTTTGGGAGTTCCCAACGGAAAGCTAGATCCTCCCTTTAGGTCGAGATTTTGTTGTCTCAACGTTCCCTATCCTTCTCCATTGACCCAAATTTATTCATTATTGAATTTCTATCCAAATTTAGATATAAATTTGGTAAGGAAACTTGTGAGTTTGGCCGAAGCCATTAGAATGATGAGCACTGGAGCTTTTGTAAAGGATTCTATCGTATCCTCTCTTCCAAGTCTTCCTGATAAGGCATTATTTTACATAGCGAAACATATTTGTTTGTTTGAAAGTTGTAATGAAAAGGAAAAACCAGAAATATCAGTCTACACGCTACTGAAGAGAGTTTATCCCTTCAACTTTCTTGTTTCAGAGAATGAACAAGATATAATTGAAAATAGTTTGGAGAATCTTGATTTGCTCAAGAAAAACGAGGAAAAACAGAAGACATATCTGATATCTGCTCAGTTTAAGAGTGGAAAAGTATTTGTTGAGTTGAGTGTGAATGACAGAGTTTTCCATTTGGAAAATGAATTTCAATTCAACGGAATACCTTTCAGAGCTATTCACTTTCAGCAAATTATTCAACACTATATGCAAAGAAATCCTAATTTTGTTCTCCTTGAACACCAAATTCAGTTCCTCTCTGAAATACTAATCGATCATTTCCTTGGATATGATGTTTGTGTTGTTTCTGAGAAAGGAGAAGGAAAGACTCTTCTTATTAGAATGTTTGCTAATGTATTAGGATTCAACGGTAAACGTTTCCAAATCGTTCATCTTTACAAAGATATGAGCTCGAGAGATCTGTTCCAGAGAAGAGTGACGAACGAGAAGGGCGACACCAATTGGGAACTAAACTCACTCGTTAAAGGAGCGATTGAAGGAGGACTTGTTGTTTTGGATGGATTGGATAAAATGAAAGCGGAATCTTTGACTGTCTTGAAAAGACTGCTTGAAGACAGAGAGTGTGAGTTATTTGATGGAACAAAATTGATGAAGTGGGACAAATATGATTTCATTTTGAAGAAAAAAGGATCGAACTGGATGGAGGAAAACAAAATCCTTCGCGTCTCTGAATCGTTTCGAGTGATTACCACTTGCTGTCCTCCAAAAAGGCCCAACAAGAAGGAATGGCTCTCTTCTGAAATTATTTCTCTCTTTTCTTTCCACAAACTGGAGGCTATTGAAGATGAGCAGAAAGTTGATCTTGCCCTCAAACTGTTTCCCAAAATAGACAAAGAGAAACTCTCCAAACTCACCGCTTTCCAACAGAAACTGAAAAGCTTTGGAAAACAACAATCTTCCGTCTCTTCTCAATCCCCTCCATTTCCTCCTCTCTCCACAAGACAGTTTCTTAGAATTTGCAAGAGAATTGAAATCTATCCTTCAGATCTCTATGAATCTCTTCAAAGAAATTATTTGACAAGTTTTCTTCCAATGAACTCCAGAGAATCCTTTGAAAGATTTTTGGGAGAGAGCGGGATTGTGAAGGAAGAAAATGGAGAAATGAAATTCGAATTTATCGTTGACGAAAACAAGAAAGAATTGATTATTGGAGATGTGAAAGCAAAGATAAATGAGCCCATGAACAGGGCATTAGTTCCCAATGTTTTGTTTTATGAAATTCCAAAACATACATTCTTCCTAAGGGAACTCTTGAAAGACATCATTCTAGGAGAAAACGCCTTGTTGTTGGGAAATCAAGGAGTTGGGAAGAACAAGCTTGTGGATAAATTGCTTCAGCTTTTACAGAAAGAAAGAAATTACATCCAACTTCACAGAGATACAACCGTCGAGTCTCTTTGTTTGTCTCCTTGCCTTAGAGAAGGTGTTATCATTTGGGAAGACTCTCCTCTCGTGGATGCTGTAAAAACGGGGAAGTGTTTGATAATAGACGAAATCGATAAAGCAGAAACTGAAGTCGTTTCTGTTTTAAGAGGACTTATTGAAGACAAGGAAATGACTCTGTCGAACGGAGAGAAGATTGTTCACCCAAGTTTGATGAGTGAAAATGAATTTGACGAGTCTATTACTCCAATTCATCCAGATTTTTTCGTTATTTGTTTGGGAAATAGACCTGGGTTTCCTTTTCTTGGAAATGCATTTGTCAATGAAATTGGAGATATATTTAGCATTCATGTAATTGACAATCCTGACATAAATTCAGAGATTGAACTTTTGAGATCTTACGCCCCAAACGTTTCTGAAGATATTCTAAGAAAGCTCTGCCTCCTTTTCAACGACTTGAGAGAGTTAGTACAGAATGGAGTTCTTTCCTATCCTTTTTCTTCGAGAGAATTGGTGAAAATAGTTCAACATCTTGAGAAATTCAGAGACGACTCTGTCTCTAATGCTCTAGAAAATGTGCTTTCATTTGATAGCTACGACAAGCAGCTGATGGAGCATCTTACTGCTGTTCTGTACAAACATGGAATTCCATTTCGAAAATCTATCGAATTTTCAATAAATCTAGCCAAGGAATTTCCTCTTCCAGAACCATTCACTTCTCAAATGTGGAGGCTATTTGATAGTGCCCAATTGGTGAGAGAAATAATTGGCGAGAAAATGGAAATGGAGATAAAGAAGACCTGGAAATGGCAGAACGTGAGGAGATCAGAATTGAAAGGAAGAACTGGAGAAAGAATAAACAAATTCAGTGAGTTGAAACTCTCATGGAACGTTGTGACGAAAGGAAATGTTTGTGGAATGGTATTGTTAGAAGATTTCGTTGTCCTCACAAGAGATCCTCTCGAGCTCCATATTTACAAACAAAAAACAGATCAATTTGTAGTAGTGGACATTTCTTCCCATCTTCCTCAATTTTCTTCCCTAAAAAGCGATCCATTCTTGTTTTCTCTTCCAAAGTCAGGGAGAGTGCTCATATTCATTCCATCCTATGACTTAATATTATTGGCTGATATGCGTGCTCAAACATTTTCTCCCATAATCTTTCCTCCTTCCATTACGAAGAGAATTCAGATTTACAGTGAAAAAATCTATTTTGATCAACATTCCAACAGAAATGACTGTCCCAGGTATTCTCTTTTGGGAAATCTTTGTGAGGAGGAAATATTAATTGCTTTTCAATGCAACTCTAACAAGATATATTTGTTGGACTTCAATAATTCTCCTTTTGATTGTTATTTGATCCAAATCCCTCCAATACAAGAGAAACAGATTCACATTACTTCCTTGCTTATATTGAGTGAGAGTTTTTGGATCATTCAAACCGAAGATTCATCTCTTTTTTCTATTCATATTGATTTTTCAAGGCAGGAAAACAAATTCAAGTTATCGTTGGTACAAAGGATAATAACCTTTGATCATGAAGTTTGGCAACTCAGAAAAAACAAACATCTCTCTCCAATCTTCTTTGAAAACATAAATTTAGATCACAAAAACAAGAACACCATTCTCACAACCAAAAACACTCTCCTCAACAAAATGCAGCTCATTCCTACAGAACTGCCTAAATCTTCATTCGAGGCCAACTTGCTCACTTATTTGAGAAATGAAGAGGAAAATATGGATAAAATCCACAAAACCTTTTTCCTCACAAAATCTAATTTCATTTTGAGAATTACTAGCTCGATTGTTGACAACAAAAAGAAAGATTTGAAGATGGAGGTGATAGATTTAGCAAGAAATACAATCAAGATTGTGAAATTTCAGAATCCTCAGTTTGAGAGGAAGAGAGTAATGGAACTCAACGAAGTTTTATCTGTAGAGGAAACATGTAATGGAGAGGCGGCAGTTTTGCAAAAGGATGGAACGATTTCTATTTGGCAATTTGAGGTTGAGAAAATAAACAAAGAGCTCCATTTCTGGAGACAATTGATTGGACAACAAAACTCCACTTCTCTCTCACTATTCTATGAATTTTCGGATCCAAAGCAGAAAATCCACAAGAAATCTCCACCCAAATCGAAAGGACCCAAAAAAGGAAAGATGGATGAGAAGAACGAGAGACACGCTGGAGGAAACACATGGAGTGGAGGGTCTGGAGGAACAGACACGGAGGGATTGGGAGGAAGAGGAGGAGCAGAGAGAAAATATGGAGGACATCCAGTCACTCAACTTTCAGAGAAGGAAAAGAAAGAAGTGAGTGAACAGGTGTTGCAGACACAGAAGGAGATGGCCCGGAAAGCCCTTAAGAAGAAGTTGGAAGAGATTGACATGACGGAGAGCGACATGAAATGGCATGAAAAGTATTTCGAATCTGTAAGCCAACAGATCTCCCAACTCCAGCTCGTCCTTCAGAGTGTGGAGGCCAGGGGCAATGAGAGAGTTTGGTTGAAGCAAAGAAACGAGGGAGATCTCGATGAAAATAGATTGATAGAGGGAGTAATAGGAGAGAAAAACATCTTCAAACAGAGAGCATCACAGGACAAACTCCTCCCCTCCTCCCAAAGAAAGCCCATCCGCGTGCTCTTCGTTGTAGATCTCTCCGCTTCGATGTATCACTTCAATCATGTTGATGGGAGATTAGATAGATTGCTTTCCAGCGTTCTGATGGTGCTTCATTCCTTCAAGCCATACCACCACAAGTTTCAACTTGGCCTCTATGCACATTCTGGAGACGCACCCCTCATCCCCTTCGTTCCTTTTGGTACATATCCCAAAGATCCCCAAGAGATGGTGAAGATCTTGAAGAAGATGCAAGCCCACACTGAATATTGCTCCAGTGGAGACCACACTCTCGAAAGCATCTCGCTATCTGTCGACCTTCTCACCAGAGAAGAGGCCGATGATTATTATCTTTTCGTCGTTTCAGATGCCAACCTCCAGCAATACAACATCACTCCCCAAAGCATATCCAAAGCCCTAATCAAGAACGAAAAGGTCCATGCCTTTGTCATCTTCATCGCCAGCTTCGATGAGGAAGCCGATAAGCTGAAAAAGATGCTCCCAGTCGGAAAGGCCCACATATGTCTTGACCAATCAAAACTGCCCATTGTGTTCAAGCAAATATTTACCCAGCAAATGCTAGAACAAATCTGAAAGAGAGAATTTGTGCATTCTTAAAAAAAATTATTTCATATTTGACGTCATTTTAGCAAACTTCTCCTTGAACGGTATGTCTTCACTACAAGGATAAATTGAGATACAGCATCTTTCGAAAGTCAAAGAAAGAGAGCTCACATATTTATCCGACATAAAATAGGATGTCTGATGACTGTTAAGTTCAAAAAGGACACAATTAACGGACAGATACGCATCCAACATTTATCCATTTTTCTTTCTTTTTTTAAATTTTAGAAATGGAAATTTCAAATTTTTCATAATTTTGATATGTTTGGAACTGGACCATCGTATTTCTCTTCTATGATCCAAGCCAACACGTCCATTCTGTCTGATCCAAAGAGAATGATCTCCTTCTCTCCTTCCTTCTGTATCGAATAGCTGGGAAATCCAAAGATTCCTTTGTTCTGCACCAAATCTGTCGTCACGTCAGTCAATTTTTGTTTTACTTCTGCTTCATTTGACATTTGAATGTATTTCTCTGCCTCCTCCTTGCTAAACGTCTTCTCCAAAACTTCTCTTATCACTTCAGGCTTGCTTATGTCCTTGTCCTCCTGAAAGTATGCCTTCCAAAAGTTTCTCGACACTTCCTCGAGGACCTCTTCCTTCTCTCTCATTTTAATTGCAGTCAATATTCTCTGATTTTGCAGTCTTTTTTTTTTTAATTGATTTAGAGTATTTTTTTATGTATTTTCTTCTTATTTGTTTTTACGTCATTGTTGGAAAGGTTGAAGGAACTTTCAAATCAACCTTGAAGAATTTGGTGAGCAATTTCAAGTCATTTATCAAGTATTTTCCCTTGAGTGGATTGGTTGCAGGAGGTTGGTTGGAGGAAAGTTTCATGACACCTTCATATTTTGAGAAATAAAAAGAATAAGGAAAAATCGTTATAAAAATTATTTTCCACGTAATACCTCCAAGAAATCCTGGAACCAGCTCTATTTCTGTCTTCCAAATCTTTTTGTATCTCATGAGAGACTCAAATGCAAAGAAACTGTCTTTATAAATTTGGAAACAGAGAATATTTGTCAAATAAAACAAAAAGAGAAAAAGAATTTGTTTGGAAATAAGTATTACAAGGAGAAACAACGTCATAGTAAAACTTTATCTTCTTTGAGGTTTTCATTTTTTTTTTTTTGAAGCCCAAAAAATGAAAAATAATAAAAAAAAACTGTATTTTGAGAGAGGAAAAATGAATCAAAGTGGTGGAATGGAACTATCTGACAAATACAACTTTATAAAATCTTTGAGGGATTCTGAAGACGAGGAGATGAGGAAATATTCTCGATTATATCACATTTTTTTGAGATCTGAAAACATTCCTCCTTCTTGCAACTGCATGAACGAACTCAAGTTCCACATCTTCAAAAACGCAACAGAAAGGGTCAGAAAGGGATGCAAACTTTCTGAATATTTTCTTCAGATTTTTGAACAGAAAAATCTGTTTGTGAATTCAGACTGGAAAAGTTTTTTGAACGAATCCAAAAACTCTCTTGATGGAAAAAACGCCATTTTCTATTCTCTCGCTGGATGTTGTTATCTTGAAGGATTAGGTTTGTTTCTCTTTCTTTTCTTTCTCTTCCTCTTTTTATTCATTTCTTTGTCTTTTTTTATATTCATTTTGTCTTCTTTTCCTTTCAATTTGTTTTCTTTACTATTATAAGGTGTAAATATCGATTATAAAGAGGCTTTTGGATTTTTTGAAAAGGGTCAAAATGCAGAGCCCGAAGAGGAGAGGTGGGTGTCTTCTTTTGAAAATATGATTCCATTACTTTGTCTTTGAAATTGAATCTTTTCTTTTTGGAAAAAAAGTTGCTCATTTTTGTTGGGAAGAATGTATGATTTTGGACATTATGTGAACAAAGATCCCAAGGTGGCTTTCAGTTTATATCAAATCAGTGAAAAGAAAGATTTTAGATCAGCTTTAAATAATTTGGGTATTTTCTCTTTCCTTCGTTTTTCAAATCAATCTCACCTTCTACTACACACTCAATTTCACAATGTCTTACTTTTTAATTATCTTTCAATTTCGTTTCTGTGAAAGGAATTTTGTATGAAGATGGAGATGGTGTGGAAAAAAATCCCAAAAAGGCCCTCCAATATTACATGCGGAGCGCCACCCTCGGCCACGCAGTGGGATACTACAATGTGGGTCTGGCGTATCAATTCGGAACAGAAATCTCCAAAAATCTGCCCAAAGCGTTCGAGATGTTTGAAAGCGCGGCCAAACAGAACTACGGAGATGCCCTCTTGAAGGTGGGCTATTTCTATATGTTTGGATGGCACGGTCAGAAAGATTTCAATCTTGCAAAATTGAATTTCGAAAAATCTTTGAGTGCAGGAAATGTGGGCGCCTATTGTGGACTCGGACAGCTCTTCATCCTCGCCTCCGATATGCAAAGGGCCGTCGGTTGCTTGAAGAAGGGAAAGGAATGTGGAGATATCGACGCCATTTTCGAACTTGCAAGAATATTTGAGCAAGATGACACTGACAATGCCCTCACACTCTACCTTCAGGCTTCTACGATGGAGAACGAGGGGTATGCTCTTTTGAGGGCAGCCTGTTTGGTTCTGCAGAACGATGTGGGAGATAAATTGACTGCCAAAGAAATGCTCAAGATTTCGGCAGAGCAAGGTCAGAATTTCGCAAGGAGACTTTTAGTAGAGGCATATGGAGAACAGATGGACGTGATGGGAGAAATGGAAGACGAAGAGGATGAAGAAGACGAATAAAAATCGAAAATATAAACCAAAAAATAAATACCCAAAATATTTTGCAAATTTATTTTTTTTTTCTTTGCATTTTTCCTTCTTTACTTCTTAAATCTCACTTCGTTGAATCCCTTGAACATGAACTTTATGATTTCGTAAGAAATAAAGCGAGGAATGAAGACGATCTTCTTCTTCTTCATTCTGTAGATGCTGAGAAGCAAGACCAAAGTGGCGCTCTGGAAATTTGGATGATAAAACCTGTGCTCCTCAAGCACCCACTCATGTTTGAGGGAAATGGCATATGCAGTGACATTCTGAATAAATCTGTAAGGTACAGTATCGCTCCTTCCGTTGATGGTGACGCAGTCGCCTGCACCCTTACGTTTGTGGGCCACCAAGGGAGCTACAGAGTCTCCCAGAACGATTTCCGCATCTTCCGCAAGGCGAGTGTAAGTTGGGGACATTCTTATGTTCCAGTCCTGAGAGGAGCCCTCCAATCCCTTGAACAAAGGATCCTCCAACACCACCTGCTTGTCTTGTTTGATGAGGCACTGCCATTTGCCTCCATCCGTATTTACGTGCAAAATGAGAGGCTGAAATTCGTCAGTGAATCTTCCTTTGAAGCCATACTTGCTGGCCTCGAACGCAGCCCAGCCCAAGATCACCAACTTTCCTCCCTGAAGGACATAATCTGCCAGATCATTTCCCGTAGCATCTAATTTCCGCAAATTTGTGAGTTTTTCATCAAATTTCTTCATTTTTTAGAAACACTTAGTAAAAGTTTTGATCTTTTGCACTCACCTGCTTCGTCTTGAGTCATGTAGTTACCTCCATCAATCACTACAACATGATATTGTCTCAAATCCAGTCCCTTTTGCTTTCTCTCCATGTAAGTCTCTCTGTCCTTTTCGTAGGGGTTCACATTTATCATGTCTTTTTGTTTGTTTTTAAATTATTTTCGTTATTTTTAAAATTTTAATTTTTTTGGTTAATTTTTCTCATTTCTTCTCTCATTTCTTATCCTCTCTTTAATTTACTCACCCCATCCCCAAGACTTTGCCTCATCCTTTTTATATTCAAAAATAAAATTTTTTAGAGAAATAAAATATTCTCAAAAAAACAAAGAAAAAGACAAACGCGAATTGAATAGTTTGCGTTGGTTAGGAAGAGTATCCTAAAATGCTTCAAAAACTCCAATGTATTCGAATAATCGCACATTTTCCCTTTTTTTTTTTTTTTTTTTTTTTTTTTTTTTTTTTTTTTTTTTTTTTTTTTTTTTTAAAAAAAAAAACACCATATCTTTTTTTAAAAAAAAAAATTTCATTTAATATGGACCAATTTTTT
>Ga0115853_100444_pt1 | contig 12765 bp, 11 predicted proteins | sample InSIn5gowninarea_FD_83867 | JGI IMG/M metagenome (GOLD analysis project Ga0115853, IMG submission 83867)
TTTAACATGGATTACAAATAATTATGAAAATTTTAAGGTCTTGGTCATTAACATTATGGTCTGCAACAATGTCATCCAGTGTATCATTGTCAATGTTCATATGTTCTTTCAAGAAGTTAATCTTATCATCAACCTCATCTTGACCTGCATCATCTTCATCATCATTGAAATTTGATTGTACATCATCCATATTTTTACCAAATGTATTTGGATCATCAATTTCTATACCATCCATATTGTTCTCTTCCATAACATCATCTAACTTTGGATTGTTGTCTTCTAGTTGTGCTTGAACATAACTATCTTCAACATCATCATAGATTTCAATTTCTTCGATGTTCTCTAATCTCTCTTTCTCATTTTGTTGGACACCATTGTTATGCTCAATATCCACTAATGCATCATCAAATATGTTGGCACTCGGGTCATAAAGGCAGGTTGCAGCCTTCAGTGCACCTAAGGAAACCATTTCAACCATTCAAGGACATGGAAACTAGGCTTTCCAGTCTAGAGAAGGCTCTCTCATTCAACTCAGTTGCCCATTGTCACCACAACAAATGGTTGTTATTGGGTCAGTTCAATGGCTAGATCTTTTGTAGGGTGGGATATGAAACATGTTTTGGTTGATAGGTCTTGAGGGATAGAGGCCATTGGGCATGGAGTCATGTAACTCGGTCTTTGTATGGAAAAACTAGTGACTAGTCAGGTTGTCCCAATTTGTCAAAGGTAGAGAGGTGTTGCTTATCAACAGGTTTGTGTCATTGTTGTAGCATAGAGGGAGGGAGAAGAACAGTCCACCAACAATAGGAGTACCTTTTGAGGGGCTAGTTCCTGAGGCCAGCTTTAGTAGAAAGATGAAGTGGGAAGTTGTGGGTGCACAGGGCATCAAAGATGAAATACTGAGCACACACTTTTGTTTACAGAAGGTAGTTAGTGAAGGAGCAGCATGGGAGTGATTCCAGACACTAACTATAACATACTGGTTTGATGCTTAGGCAACCAACATAAGAGAACCCACAAGAAATAATAAAATGGTCTTTATGCATCAACTGAAGAGTAAACATCAACCTAAATAGGAATGAGATAATACTTTGAAATATGGATGTAGGTGCAACCAAGTGTCCGATACATCAATCGCTTTCAAGCATTAGAAGAAGTTATTGATTTAGAAACAAAGATTATAGATTACATAAGAAAGGGGACAATCATCAAAACGTCAAGACTGTGGATCTTTGACAAGGAGGCAAAATACTTTTGCATCTAGCATATAAGCTTAAAACTGATTACAATGTCCTGTCTCACAAACTTAGAGTGTTGTATACAATGGGGGCCATCCACATAAGGCACATCAACCTGGTATAACAGATCAAAATCCCAACTGAGAACCAGTCTGGTTTTACAATGAGAATTCAACAACTGCCAACCTTTACAAAATTCCATTAGACCAGACTATATAGGAAAGAGAAAATATCTCCACTGCCTTACTTATGACTGACCTGCAACATTAAAAACATCATTTGCAGGTCTAACCTAACGCTATTTGTACATTTAAAGCCTTTAAGGCCTGCCTGACAGAGGCATGGCTTCTTTGGAAAAAACGACCCTGTGAAGCAATACCTGGAACATTTGGGCCTTTGCTGACCTTGGGGTCGCTTGGGAGTCTTCAATTTCCACCTGCAATGGGGCACAGGCCTTGAAGGCACCCGATCCAACTTTAAAACCCCCTGCAAAGATTTGATCTGGCATTGATGGCCTTGGGGTTCTGCAGGGGTCATCCACCGCCATGCTAGAGTTAAATGCGATCAGTGGGTCTTAATGACCAAAATGGGGGAGGGGCACCCTCCCCTTGGAACTGTGAAGATGAAAAGGGGGTGGCGCAACTCCTTCGTCGTTGTCACCACCCTTCACAGAGCAAAAATGCGAAGCTACAGATAGGAGGATCTTAGGCCATTGGATGATGCCTTTTGAAGATCCGATGATGAAGACCAGGCGCAGATATTTGGAGAGTCCAGGTGGCCAAAAGTGGGAAGGAATACAACACAGAATCTCCCGTCGGCCATGCGTCAACCAATGAATAGAAGCGGGCAAGGAGGCGGGTACAAGCGAAAAATTTCACCCCAAACCCCGCACTAACCTGGACCATTGATCTTGAGCGGGCTCGGGTGCGATCGGACAATGATAATGTTGTTGGGGAATAGACATGCCTAACAATGGGAAGAGTAGGCCCCTCAGCTTTAATCCAGGCCGCCGATGTGAAAAGATTGGACGACTGAGTGCCCATTGTTGTTTGACATGCGCAGCGAATAAGAAATCGGCCACCCTCCGATGGGATCTAGACCATTGGCTCAGCGGAGCGATCCGATGGTCCATCACCCATTGCTAATTCAACTAGCGCATTAGATAAAAACTTGGTGCCCAATGATAATATCTCGACCGTCAGTTGGGGTGCAACGTGTCGGGCGATCCTTGTGCCTGGAGGGCGCCAAATTTGGCACTCCGGCCAACTAAATTGCCCACCTGCCACCTTTGGAAGGCCACTAACTGACTGCTAGGGGTATTTGGTGAAGTTTTTTTAGGCTTGGTGCTATGGGCACTCCTGTGACCAATGAGAGCTCGGACCTTGGTGCTGGGGTGCTCACCGCACCGATGGGATTAGGGGGGTTAGGTCTGAGCTCTGAGGGCAGAAGAATTTAGTGACCCCGATAGATTTGGCACCTTCGGCCATCTTTGGCCCTTAACCAAAATTAGAGGTGCCTAGCCAAATTTGCAAAATTTGCAAGTGATAACAAAATACATGCCCTAATCTTGGATCATAATGTATGACAAATATCCATTTCGGGTCCAAAATATCTTCACATAAAAATACCTACACATGAATGAGTACATACATATATTAGACGTATGTTATAACAAATTAATTGATTAATAAACACATGTATAAATTTGCAATAAAAAATGCATTAATAGATTATTGATCACTACCACTTCTTGTTTGAGTTAAAGAAATACCTGCTCACAATGAATGGGTAGAACATAAGGCTCCTTATCCTCTAGTAGGAACCTTGAGGAATCTATAGAAAACAATCCGCTATGGGTATCATATCTTCATGTCCTATCAAATGCTTCATACCATCTACACTTTGAAAATACAACATTTAAAAGAGAGGTAATCCAACTCAATAATTTCTTGTATTTTCCCAACATATTGTAGATTCCCTTCAATAATATTCTTATCTTTTGAGCTTGCTCGACTGGATTGCTTGAAATCAACCATGATGCCATAATCAAAGGACTGTGTCTTTACATCAATACTTTGTACACGATAATGTCGATCATATGCCCACATTGCAGGATATTTCCCCGCCTTTGAATTAAGACCATTTATTTCAGTGAAAACAAATATAACGATGAATATTAAAATTGTTAATAAAGTCAAAACTATAAGGAAACAAGATTTTGTAAAATTCCAGTTGTACCTTTCTTTCACATCCTCTACACATGTTGATTTCATCTTCTATTATGTTTGAATCTATACCTGCATCTTCTATTTGATTTTGAATTTGTTCATTAACCCATTCTAGTGGGCAATCTTTGCCCCATTTCCCAAGCATATTAGTGGGAAGTGGAGTATTCCTTGGATTCAATCTTTTAAACTGTCTCCTTGCTTCTAACACTTCTTCTCTCTTTTTATCATACAACTCAAACCATTTGTTCATAAAGTCCATGTGGTGCAGAATGAACTTGTCGAGTATAGCACTTTTGTCTACACCTATTACATGTCAAAGTTTATTTCAAACTCCAATTGTAATGATGTTAATTTGAAAAATAGATTATAGAGTAAATTAATGATTGCAAGAAAAACAACTACAATTATCATGAATTTACTTACTGATATCTACTTGAACTCCATTTGATTGTGGTTTTTCTCCATCAATAATATCTGATGCTTGTTCTTCATCCCAGATCCGTGGCCCATCTTGAAAATCCTTACCAAGGAATTTACATAGGAAGAAAAATGATTCATTGAATACATACCCCTCAGCCATGCAACCCTCTATACGTGTCTTTTGTCGGACGTATCTTTTTAGAGTTTTCATATACCTCTCAAAGAAAAACATCCACCTCATTGATATGACACCCGCCAATTCAATGTTATCCACTAGGTTTATAAGTTTCATGGACTTGTAGGTCCATGAAACTTGCAGGGAGCTCCTTCTCAGATACACATACAATTTATGCAATTTACTTCTTCCATTTTGTAACTTCACATTCGTGGATCTCCTTGGAAGTCACCCACCTAATATAAGAATAGTAAATTAGTATGAACATTTAGTCAAAAATTAAAATGCAATTATATAATATCTCCATGTCTCTCACACATGAACATTTCATACCACATACCTTGCAAATGCTGACAATCGACTTATGGCATTCCTTAAGTTGATGGTAAGACATGAAGTCCCCCTAATTCCCAATGGCATTATATGTTATCAAATACATTTATCAAATGTCATTAGTAATTTTTCTCACATAATAGAATATCATAATATATTTAGTACTTAATCAATGTTACCAGTAAAAGTTAAATGATAGCATATAATACCTTCATAAAATTATGTTTTAAATCCCGTGATATGTCCATCAACTATAAAAGATTTATCCAATGATGATCCATATCCAGTAGGTGTCCTTATTGAGCGGATGACATTTTTTAGTTGGTCTAGCTCTTTTTTTTTCAAAATCCATGGAGCTTCTACATATGTTTCTTATTCCCTGTTCGGCCACTAATGCTTTCTATCAAACTTGGTATGCGAAAGAGAAATATCTCTCCTCAAAGACAAGGTGTCCTTCTCTTTTCCTTATATATGTCGAAATATAGAATCTGGGACATTTTTGAATATGTGCATAGGATCTAATAGGTGAGATATCAATAGATCCTTCCAATAAGGGAGCTCATAAAATATAGATTTCCATTTCATTCCATTTGGCATATTAGCTACAACTTGTTCTATCTCTTGAATTGAATAATCTTGATCAAAAAAATCCTCCCAAGCTTTCAATTTAGCATCTTCATACTTCTTAAGCCAATCACCTAGACCCAAAATCAATGGAGGACCTCTATTTTCAACTTTTCCATCAAATTGATTCTTTTGGCAATCTCTAAACCTATGATCTAGTGGTAGAAAACCCTATTGTTTGTGTAAATAAATTTATGTAGATCTTTAGAATACCTCCCTTGAAATTGTTTTGCACATCTTGGACATGAAAATATCCCCTTTGTTTGAAGCCCTGCAATTCAATAAGCAATGCTAATAACATCAAAATAATAGTATATAACTAAGTATGAAAGTTCTAATGAACATAAATTATGAGTGTAAATACGTAAATATTTTATCTTACCAGAACAAACACCAAGTCCTTAGAAATCATGAATAGTCCAACATAGCACACCATACAACATGAAGGACCTATTTGATGGAGGATGTGATATGTCATACATTCTTATTCCTTTCCATAGCAGTTGCATCTCATCAATAAAACGCGCAAGAAAAGCTTCCATGTTTTTATCTTGATCTTTTCCTGGAACAATGAGAGTCAGTATAAGGTGCTCCTTTCTAACACTCATCCATGGGGGAATATTGTTTACTATCAATCTAACTGGCCAAACACTATATTTTGAGCTTAGGAAAGAGAATGGGCACACTCCATCATTTGCAAGACCAAACTTGATACTACTGTTGGCCAAGTTGAGTCTTGCATGGTCTGGTTGTGTCTTGTGTTTGTCATTGATGTCAACTGAGTCCTTGCTTGAGGTCTTGTCTTTTGTTTTTAGCCATTTGTGGAGCCCCTCATGAGTGCTTTTTGTTGTGGTGTCTGGGAGACCTTTTCCTCAGATTCAATCCCAAGTTTGAAGCCACTTGGAGCCCTTGAAATGAGTCAAAAGCCCCTCTGGGTTGGGTAAAAGCCCCTCTGGGTGTGTGTGTGGGCTGTCCAGTCATTATTTTATTATTTCTTATGATCAATATTTAAATATTTTCCTAAAACCCTAATTCCTCCTAGAACACTATAAATAAGCCTCTCATTCTTCATTTCTCCTCATCCTTTTGCTCTCTCTCCTGTGTTTTGCTTGGTTTTGGTTTGTGGAGAGCAAGAGTGTCTCTTGTAGGAATTGCGTTGGACTTTTGGCTTGGTTTGTTGATGGAAAGGAGCATTGCGCTACTCAAGTTTTGTTTCTTCTTATCAGGTGTGATCCTTCCATTATTTTGAAAGTTTTTGGTAACGTTCATTTTGAGTTAGCCTTCTTCTTTATCTTGTTAAACCCTAGCAAAATTTTTTGTTGGTTTGGTCTCTTGTCTAAAACCCTAGTGCTACCTTGCCCTAGTTTCTAACCTAGTGAACCTCTTGACCTAGGTCTTCTACCCTAAAACCCTAGCGTTATACTCTAGCCCTAAGTCTTACCTTCCTCTCAACCTAGTGAACTTTCTAACCTTAGATTCTACCCTAGCAAACCCTCTAAGTTCTTGCCCTAGATCCTAAAACCCTAGCGTTAGTTGTCTCTAAGCCTTAGACCACTCCCTAAGCCTAGTGTTAGTCATCTCATAGCTTATTTAGCTTTGCCTAAGACCTAGCGTTGCCTTTTCCCTCATCCTTTAGCTCCTCTCCTATCCTTCTAGCCCTAGCATTAGTCCTTCTATATATTCCTAGTTCTAGGTCTACCCTTTGTTAGTCTCTATTCTATCTAGCATTAATCCCTAGTATCCCTTGCTAGTATCGGCCCATCGTTAAGAGATTTATCCCTTGCTAGTTTCGGCCCATTCTTAAAGAGATTTATCCCTTGCTAGTTTCGTCATTCCCTAGTGCTAGACTTCCCTTCTTGTTTCGGTCCTTGTCCCTCTTAAGGTTTTGGCCCTTCCTACTCTAGCCTTCTTTTAGTTTCGGCCTAGTAGTCTGTTTCTCTTGCCTTCCTATTTCAGCCCTTCTTGATCCTTTTTGTCTTCTTCCCTTAGATTTGGTCTCTCCTCTTGCTTGAGTCTTTTGGTTGTTTTATTTGGTTTTCTTATTACTTATGGTTGAGTCATCTTAGTCTTGCATAGTCTTTCCTCTTGGTTGACTGGATCTTGTATTGTTGAGTCTTCTTAGTCTTCCTGTTGTGAGGGGTTGGTCAGTCAAAGTGAAGTTTCACTTTGAGTTTGTGCAGTACCTTGGTACTGAGTTTGTTTGAGTCAGTCAATGTCATTGTCAGTCTATCAGTGAGATCAGAAAACCTTTGAGAGTGAGCTGAGCTTCTCTTGGAGTCCTTCTTATTCTTAACATTTCAGGGTGCTAGGGTGGTGCTAGGGCCTACTCAGTAGGCTTAAGGGGTTGGTGCCCCTCCCAGTTGGTGCCGAAAAGTCAAACTGTAATAAAGGAGTCATTGTTCTCCATAAGTAAATTCTAAGGGGTTGATTGCCCCAACCAGTATTTAATCCTGGTAAAGGAAATTCTGAAGTTAGTGAAAAGATTCCGTGGTTTTCTTCCCAGTCACTGGGTTTCCACGTAAAACTCTGGTGTTCATGTGGTTTGTGATTTTCATGGTTTGTTGTTTATAAATGTTAATGATATAATGTGTAAATGATAATGTATGTAAATGTTAATAACTGTTTCATTGATTAAACTGTTCATTGGTTAAACTTGTGATTAATAGTCTATATATCATTTGATTCATTTATGGTTTTGTAATTAATGGTACATACTTCATTTTGAACAAGTTTATTTTGTATAAATAAGTGCTGCTAAACAGTTTGGTTTTTTGAAGGTTAAAGTTAAGTAAAAACAAGTCTACATTGATTCACCCCCCCCTCTCAGTGTCAACAACTACGTGGTTCATCTTTGAATTTTCTTGGCCATTTTCTTCTATGTGTTTCATTGTTTTGGAGTCAACTGAAATTCACATGAATCCATCTTTACTCCTATTCTTTGCATGCCAGTCCATCAATTGTGCAAGTGAGTTGCAACGAAACATTCGTTGAAGTCTAGGTATAATTGGCATGTGACGCAAAACCTTATTTGGAACTGTAGGACCTTGTACATCTATACGATATCTCTTCTCTTTGCATACAGGGCATTCTACCTTATCTTGATATTCATCTTTGTATAAAATTCAATCATTTTTACATGAATGGATTTGCTTATAATCAATCCCCAACTCAACCAACAATTGACACGCCTCTCTGCAAGTTGATGGCAACACGTTCTCTTCAGGGAATATTTTAGTTTTTAGTTCCCTGTAAGATTGCCAAAGATCAATTGAATGTTTTACTTATGATGAACATGTTTGATATGTCAATCTATATTAGGACTATTTATATACAATATATTGTTTTAAAATCCCCTTGAAGAAATATAAATGAACTTGACGAATGTTTACGAATTACAAACACCAGTTGATAATGCAAAATAAGAAATAGATTTCAACTCACTTTAGTAGCATGGTGAATCCCTTGTCTGACCAACCAAATAGTGAATTGATTTCTAATAATATTAATGTGCAGGCTAGTTTTGCGGTTCTACTTGCACTCAATTTGAACATAGGTGTCTTTGTTGCTTGCTTGATGGAGTCTTTCAGGTTGTTATCATCAACATAATGATGGTGGTAATTACCCCTTCTATCATGATTACTATCAACCATATGATCATTATTGTCATCATTGTTTCCATCCCCAAAGAAAATTGTAAGCATTTCATTCATTCCTTCTTCATGCAATACATTTCCAGTATCATCATTATCATCATTAAGGCTAGGTGGCATGTCATCAGTGTATGCTAATCTCATCATATGTTCAAATTTGTCAGGTGGTAGTGTTCTCTTCAATGATGCTCTTTTCGCCCTGGTATGGTTTAAAGGATGGTTTGGATCATCTCGTCCAAATCTTAATAGCCTGGTTGGATCTTACATATTAGTCGTCAGTGCTTCATCATCAGTTTCTACCTATCAACAATGCCAGTATTATTTAATGTTTAGCAACAAATAGATAAATCATAAAGGTATCAATTTCAAAGAAATATAAAAATATAAAATGTATGAACATATATACATCAATTGAACAATGGAACATTATTTTATAGACTACTTGTTTCTAGAATAATTAATATAAAACACAATAGTGAAAACATTATGTATGGAACATCAGTCCGCACTCATTCATTATTCTTAGGTTTTCTACCCTTACGAACATCTTTAGGTAGACCTTGTTCTTCTCTTTTCTTTCGTGCAAGAGTGTGTTTTAAGAAGGGGTAATCAATTAATAACTCATCCCCAGTGGTAAGGTCCATAATAACCTCAACCATTATCAACCACTCTTTCCATATCTCCATCTCTATCATTTATAACCTCGACAAATTGACAATTTGGTCTTACATTAGGGTCCCTTCGCCTATTACTATTTATAAATCCTGCAATATTTTTGTGTGTGTATGCACGACCATCTATATACAAAAAATGACCTCTATTCATTTCTTTTCCACTTTCCAATTGTAGACGATGTGTATACATATTCTAATTTAGACCATATGCTAACATGCTAGGCTTATATTCTGCTAGCCTTCTCCATTCACCACTGTAATATGATGGACCATAATATGGCATTAATCTCCTACTGGTTTGTTGTGAATTGTTTATATGTTTAGATCCCACATGTACATTTTCGACAATAAAGAGGCCTATATTCACTCCATCAATATTTGAGGGTCGTATCATGTAGATGTATCCCCAAAACATCTCATACACTCTAGGTAGTTGTTGATCACTAGGCCAAACACGATATAGTCGACGATCAAATGTCTCTTTGTAAATTGATCTCAAACTTAGGGGCAAGCCATCATATGCATCACATTCATTCTCATATGGTATGTATTCCACCTTCCCCTTGTCTTTAAGAAAATTATGCATCTTTAAACCAGTTCTTGTTCTGTTACTTGTTTTCATCAACTCCTCATCTTCTGAGCTGGTATATTGGCACATATTTTTTTTAGATGTATCATTTGATAAATGATCACCACCCTCTAGTATGAAGGTGGGTGATCCAAGATACTTCAAACCAAGAACTTTATCCTACAAGTATCCATTAAGAAAAAATCAATTATTTAAATAATATAAAACAATGTTTAAAAGAAGTATGCATGTTATTAATATGAAATTGGAAAATTCCTTACCACAATTCCTATTGGATTTTAAATCAATTGTAGGAGGCATACTACCCACTGGAAGCTCATCATCTATGTAATGTCTTTGTACAATCACTCATTTGAATTATTTTTTTCCACAACATTTAGAACATCCACAAACAACAATTTTCTCAAAGTATTCATCCCATGTACTATAGTCTTGACTAACCTCTTCTTCAGTGCAGTCATTTGTTGTGTATGGAGGATCAATTGTCATATCCTCTTCCACCCACTGTCTTTAATGGTTTTAGGTCCACGTCCATGTACATATGTTTTTATTCTTTTTCTAGTTGAACGCTCAAGCCGTGCATTTGCTCCAATCTCCATCTGAAATAATCAACAACATGCATTAATTTATGTCAATATTGGATAATGCACTATGAATTTCAATAACATTGTAAAAAAAAATGGATGTATCACAAAATGCTTCCTAAGTTAAGTCAAAATTTGAGTACTTGATGTCATGTGACATCCATTGTGTTCTCATTTGATATGATATGATCTTTTGCCATGGCCTCATATGGAACCTATAGTACACAACATAGTAAATGATGTTTAGTACGCCAATTATATCATTTCATCCAATATGCTATCAAACACAAAACCTCACTTTAGTCATATATTTCACATAATGATATCATGTTTTGGAGTTAAAAAAAAACAACCTAGTTTTTTAAAACTTTATCTTCTCTATGTTGTAACATTTGTGAATTCATAAACGCCTTCCTCATTTGGTTGTGGTTGCTTTGTCTTCTTACCTTTATTATATTTGCAGATTTTGTATCTGAATCTATGGCCACCTAATTTCCTCTTTGTGATTTAGTAGTTCTACATCGTCCACATCCTCTGTCCATGGCCTCTTTTGGATCCTATAATACACAATAATGACAACCACCGCTTGATTTTATTGATTTAATTAACGGAATAAAAGAAAAATATATCAATTACATATTTATCCATTATAAAATAGTAAAAAAAAAATCAAGTAAAACAAAAAAGCACCAAAACTTGCAATTGCATTTTTCCTTGCTTGGAATGCCATGTCAAATCCAAATAATACAATGACCATAAAATACATCTATATGTATTTTTGTATGGTGGTGTGTTCTTGTCGATCAAGCACCAACCTCTAAACATATGTAAGGAATCATTCTAAAACAATGCCATCAAAACTTAATCATGAGATTTAAGAAATACTAAGGTTGAGCTAGAGTTGTGTTGCACAAGTAGACAATGGAGCATTTTTTCATTTTCTTAATTGTTCATGTCAAAAAAATGCCAAATGATTATGTTTCACACATTTGTTTTCATCAATGATATAAAATTCATATAATTTCTTATGAGGGTTTAGTGTTAAGTCATGTCCTCAACTTAGATAACTTAAGCATGGAAACAAAAAGATGAAGGTCCTTTTAGATCCCAAGAAAGACAACCTATGTCTTCTTCTATCCATTCTTTCATGTGCTTTCCAAGTTGGGGATTGATTCCCCAAACCCTTCCCACAAATTAGGTGAGTACCTCAAATGAACACTTGAAAGGGTCTAATGGGACCAAACTAGCCACCAAGGGCAAAAGAACAAGGGAGAGGAAAAGAGGGCAACCTTACCATAAGGAAATTAAGCAACAACATATCTGAAATGGTGAGAAGTCATATTGAATTAGGCCCTACCCAAGAGAATGACCAAGAGGGGAGAAATCATTAAAGATGTGACTAGGAGAAGGAAGGTAATAGTGTCACTAATTTCTTAGAGAATACTAGCAAAAAAGTCCCAATTTGGTAACATCATGATTCAATTTTCAGGTGGGGCTTTATTTAAATTAGCAATGCATATTAAATCATAGGAAGCATTTAAAGCTCGTATAAACATAACATAACAACAATTTTTTTTTGTTGGATATCTTGGCACAATCCATTGCTTTGACCTAGAAAGCTAAAGAAGGAGCCTATTACCTTGCAAATAATTATTTAGTGGATCAATGCAATGGTTTCGTAAATATCTCATGTTCCATTCCTAAGAATCATTACTAACTTACCATCTCATGTCTACTTAGATTTTATTCCTAAGAATCTATATTTACCTACCATTTATAAGTAGCTATAACAAACACTTAGCCTTTAAGAAGAATGACAAAGTGTTTGTTCATTCAAGTGCTTCTATAATGAACATGGGAAAAATTACCACTCGTGTGTGTTATATACCTAGGGGGATATAATAGGGGGTACCTAGGGAGGTACCTAAGATGAATAAATAATGTAATGGATACCCAAAAGGGGAATAAATTATGTAATTTGTACCTAAGGAGAATAATTAATGTAATGTGGCCATAAATAATGGAATATGGTCCACTTGGTAGTTATAAGGATATAATATTATAATAAGGCATTACCCCTAGGAATACTCATGAGAAACTATATATACATGAGTATCATTGTCTGAAGGACATGTTGAGTATTGGTTTGTATTGTACAAGCATGGCTTGTGGAGTGATTCCTTCCTTAAGGATTATTTGATGGTGTTACCCTACCTCAAGGGTTTTCTCTATATTCTTGTGTCTCTATTC
>Ga0115853_100447_pt1 | contig 12743 bp, 15 predicted proteins | sample InSIn5gowninarea_FD_83867 | JGI IMG/M metagenome (GOLD analysis project Ga0115853, IMG submission 83867)
AGAAGCAGAGAGGGGCACGGGGAACGACGTGCGTCTCGAGCTTGGTTGTCGTTGGAAGGACATTGGTGACAAGCCTTGAGAAGGTGATCTTAGTGGGGGAAGTGTTGTCAACGCGCCATTCAAACCCGGTTGGGGTCGTCTTGATCTCTTTCTCTCTTCCTGCTTTGGGAACTATGCTGGAAAAGATGCCACCAGCTTTTGGCTTCGTGTGAATCTTGTCGAGGGTTCTCCGTGACTGCCATATCTTGACATTGTCTGGAATATCCGAGTATGTCAACTGTCGTCGCCGCATTTCGTGCTCGGTGACCTTAAGCTCTTTCATCGAGCGCTCCGCTGCCGCTATATTCCCGGCACTGGGTGCTGCCTGAGGGCGGAGGTAGTGTAAGGGGTCGTTCATGGCATTCCATTTCCTCTCGATGACACTAAACTCTGTGCCAGCCTTAACATCCTCAAACAAGGTCGATAGAGCACCAGACCGCAGCTGACTAAGTGCTTGGAACCATGTAGCAGCTGCAATGCGCGTAATGAGGTTGGCTCGTGTTTCGGGAGTCTTGGCTTTGTCGAGTAGCTTGTCGTCGTGGATTCCTAGCAGCAATCACGTGATTGCAGCGAGGTGATGGGAGGCGTTGTGCAGCTTGTCCCCTTTGAGTAGCCGATGCGCTTGTCAATGCTGTAATCGTCAAGAACTTTGGTAAGCATCCTTGTCGCATCATCAGTGGCGAGCTCAACAACTCCTGGAGTCCTCCTCTTGAGGCGACTGGCAGGGAAGTTTAAGAAGAAATGGTGGAAGTCACCTGTTGTTTCATTCCCGATGCACATGTCATTCTTCTGCACCTTGAACTCCCTCTCTATTTTTGCTTCCGAGATGAGTTTCTTGACCGCCCGCACTGACTCCAGGAGATGCTCGGGGATAAGGTCATCATCATCAGGCCATATCAGAGCTCCTAGTGTGCCATCGTCCTGAACCTGGACGAGCTTAGCAAGCCGCCCGAGTGTCGATTCACAGCATCTACAAGACCACCACGATGCGAGCTCTGGGGGCAACTGTGTGAAGAAAGCTTCCCAAATAGCATCTTTGTCTGAAAGAGCCACAATGAAGATGGGATTAGCATCATTTTCAAGCCGCGCTCGTGCTAGGATCGCGATTTGTTGGAAGAAAGTATTCTCTGTCTCGAGCAACTTTGGGTCGTCCTCAGTAGAGAGGGTAACACTGCGGATGGGGATGTCCATGTCGTCCCAGTCATCGTTCACGGACGGGGAAGATGTGGCAGGAGCCGAAGGCTTGAAGTAGAAGGGAAGGTTCTTGTTGGACATGATATCAATATTCGTATATCAACGATATGCTTGCAGAGTTATTGTTATGTTTGACGTTAGTTGGTAAAACAGAATTGGTGTGTTGGCCGATGCTGATGCTGGATATAACGTTGAAGTTGATTCTGATGCTGATGCTAACGCTGATGCAAGTAGTTGATGTTCTTGAGCTGTGAGGTTTACTGGGACAGTGAAAGTGGACTCGTCTTCAACAAAGGTTATTAGCGAAGCCGCTGACATTGGTTGTTTGGCTTGGCACGGTTAACACTTGTTCTGAACTCGAAATGGAAGGAACGACAGAGATCCGATGCGATGTTTATATGCTCTATATATGCACTGAGCGCACTGAGCGCACTGAGCGCAATGGACAAAGTCAAGATGAGTCAAGGTCATGCAAGTACGTACCACAGCCACGCTACTAAGTTTGGGCTCTTGACTCTTGACTGATCTGAGCACACATTGAGCGAATATCGTTGACGAATAGTCAGTCACATCCTCGGCCGTCCTTGTAGCACAAGAAGCGGTACTGGTGCTCGTAGTCGTGAGAAGTGTTCGTCTGGGAAGCGTTCTCGGTATTTGACTTGCGTTTGCTGGCATCGTTGCGCTGTACGTGTGGGTCCTTGATCGAGATTGGTCAAGCTGAAGGATAATCGATTTCAGAAGTTGATGCCATTGATTCCTTGAGACCCATGATCATTACAGCAAGGCTTTCTCAATGACAGATGCTAAAAGACACCTTTTGTTCGCTCCTCCCACCTACGACAGTAGACCTTTTGCAGATCCTGGGCGTCGCCGAATGGCAACTGCCCTTCGCTTTCATGATTTTGGGCACCATTGCGGTTTTGATCTGTTCATGCGTATGATGACCTTTGTCGATGGTAATAATAGTGCAGTGTTGCGAAAAGAAAGAGGTCGAAGTCGCTCATCAATTTGATGCGTCCGAAGTCCGCCCGCCAAGTGCAACCTCGAAGACGTGTACTTATTGTTCCTTCTCGACCTTGCGATCTCTACATCTTTCTCTTCTGCTGCTGTTATGCAACACTATCGGCCGTGATATTTTTTTGCTTCGCTTTTGTGCTCGCATTGACCGAAACTTCATACCTATCTGTATAGCTGCTTTTTGTTATCCTTGTTGGAAAGAAGTAAAAGGAGATATATCGTGATATTCGAGCATAACAGATGGCGACATGGTGACTAGGACAAAGTCGAGCCCTCGGAGATTGTAAGAAGTTCATGAGCAGACAGTAAAAGGAAGGTCGACTGTGCTGCGCTACGAGCTGAGAATTCTCACACTCTTGCGATCACAAAGCACTTCCCTGCTGTCTACAGGGAGCGAACAGATACAGAAGAACGAAGTTATAGGTTGATTCAACCAAGATGTCATTCTCATCCTACCCAACCAACACAAAAGACCATTTCCACGAACCAGTCTGGGCGCAGAACCATCAGACACGTTCACTAATTCGACGACGACTCTGGTTTGGCCGATCAGGCTGGCTTCTCGCCTTTATCCTTGGCAGTCTTTTATTCTGGCGCATGAAAAGCCAAGAACGAGAGGTGGATGTTCTACTGAGTCAACGAGTAGCACTCGAAGAAGATGACAGCCGGCACATATGGGACATCGCACCCCCTACTAGGTTTCGTGAAGATAAGGCTGTTGTTGGTGAGAAGATTGAGGGTTCGGGGAGAGAAAGTGGGCACGGGCTGTCGGAGAGCTTCGGTGGTGATGGCGAGACTGGACTTTTGGCGGATGCGGGAGAGGACAGACAGGTTGTGCTCCAAGAGGCAGGGAAGCTCGCTCGAAGAAGATCGCGGGCAGGTATCGATACATTGTTTGTCTTGTGAGTTCAAACAGCATCGATAAGGGCTTGTAAAATGGACATTTGACTAACGATGAATGCAGCGGAGATTCGTACACAGCAACTGGAGCGCTCACGCGAGAAGAGTCGGATCCGGTCGAAGACAATCCGCTGGATGAGCATGGACGCTTCAGCATGTAAGTCAGAACCCCGCTTCGTGGTCACTACGATGCATTGCTAATTGTCCTCATAGAGTCAAGCCGGTATGGATGTAAGTCAAGCAGTCCCGACCCACACATAATTTGGTTGGTGTATTAATCACAGCTCTAGCGATTTCGTCACTCAAGTCTACAACTCCACGCCTTTCACCACCTCCAACTTCGCAGCCGGCGGATCTACAGTGGATGAAGACGTAGTGGCTCCATATCTCGCAGGCAGTTCACTTCGTCGCCAGATGCGAAACCTCTTCCTCCCCCGATACTCACCAGACCGTAGCACTACCGCCAAACCACTTCGCGCATGGCGTCCATCAAGCACACTCTTCACGATCTGGCTGGGTGTAAACGACATTGCGATGTACTATGGACGCAATCCAGATCCCAGATTACCTACCGTTCCCCTCGCCCAACTCTTTGTGAGCTATCGAACGCGTGTGCTTGAGCTTTACGAGGCTGGAGCGCGCAACTTTCTGTTCATCACAGTACCGCCTTTCGATCGTAGCCTGAAGTTTCCAGCAGATGGGGAGGAATTGGAGAGACGAAATCAGCTTAGTGCAGACATAGCGGCTTTCAATGCTAGGCTGTACGAGATGGCTGAAAACTTAAGGCATGCTTCAGGACATGATGGGAAATTTGAAGACGACAGGGATAGTCAGGTGCAAATTCACGTCTTCGATGCACATCGACTGTATAGCCGGGTTCTGCAAGAGCCAACAGCGTTCGAGCAGACAGAAGGTATCGTGGATACGGATAGTATTTGCGAGGAGATGGAGATGTGAGTATTACACTCTTTTCCGATCGACTATCGCCTCCTACGATATACTAACAGTTGTTCGTTTCTTCTTCACAGCTTTGGTACACCAGAAGAGAAAGCGAAGATGGACAGACGTTATTGGATGGCCGAATGTATGGATGGGGATAAGGTACTGGCGCACGCCTGGACATTCCTGCATGCGACGAGTAGAATGCATGACATTACGGGTGCGAAAGTGGTAGAGGACTGCTTGGGTGAGGGAGGGTGGAGAGGGTACTGTGTTTGACCATGGCAGAACTATTGTATAGCATAGCATAGCGCAGCATTAGAAATTGAGTACCTTGATGGCTAGCCCCTTTTCCTGTTCTATCGCGTTCGTTACACGAAATCCCAATGAGGCAAGTACTTAACGCGCCTCCGGACTTCACCACGCTTTCCTTGAAAGTGACTTTTCGATACAGCATGTCGAAAGCACTGCAAGACGCACGAAGTCTGCTGGCAGGCAGCGCGCCATACTCTGGACATGCCCTCGATCTTCCCGACGTACACGACGAATGGGAATGGGTGTACGAAGACGTCCTTGAACCAGAAGAAGAAACGCCGAAAGTCGGGTCACCATCTTCCTCCCGAAAACGCAAAGCAGCAGAAGCATTTCACTCCGAGAACAAGAAGCGTATAGTCGGCGCAAAGAGTGGAAACTTTGAAGTAAGAATAGGCGACACAATAAGGTTAAAGGCAGACCGCAACGAGACATGGGTTGCGCTGATCCAAGGATTTGTCGAGGACGAGGAGGAAGAGGAGAAGATGGCGACGTTTATGTGGTTTACATCCGGGAAGGAAATACGGAACAAGGCGAAGAAGAGGAACGACCAACTTCCTGTAAGGCAAAAGCAGGAGATGCGAGAAGGGCTGAACCAAGACTGATGCGCTGCAGAACGAAGTCTATATTACCACAAACTTTGATGAGAACCCGCTGGACACTATCGAAGGCAAGGCGACTGTTATATCCGCAAAGGAGTTCCGCGCTCGATATGCGACCGGCAAGATACCTAAAGGATCTGACGATTTTGGGAGGATGTTCATTTGCAGAAGAGGATGTAATGCTCGGACGGCAACCTATACAGATGAATTTGTATGGGAGGACGTCTACGGTGGTGTGCAAGATATGGAAGAGCTGAAGGATAGGGTGGTGACCGAGACGAAGGCTACAAGGAAGAAGAAGCCTGAGACAAAGAGTAAAGATCTGGACTTTGTAGTGGCTGATGATGTGGACGATGAGGCTGGACCCAGAACACCGAGTAAGAAGAGAAAGTTCGAACAAGCAACGACACCAAGATCAGAGAGGAAGGGACAGACACCGCGGAAGTTCACGACGCCGACGCATAGACGGTAAGTCTTTGACTTTATTGGTGAACAGAGAACAAGCTAATACGTGGACAAGGATAATCACGAAAAAGGCTTTGGAATTTACACCACTTGGCACTCGCATACTCTCACCTTCTCATACTACATCTCCATTTCAAGTTGCACGCTCGCAATTACACGTCTCGGCTGTTCCTACAGCATTACCATGTCGAGAAGAGCAATTCGCCGAAGTGTATAACTACCTCGAGTCTGCCATTACAGCAGGTACAGGTTCTTGCATATACATTTCTGGTACGCCGGGTACAGGCAAGACTGCTACAGTACGTGAAGTCATTGCATCATTATCTGGAGCTGTCGATGCAGAAGAATTGGACGACTTTATCTTTGTCGAGATCAATGGCATGAAAGTGACCGATCCACATCAGAGTTATTCTCTACTATGGGAAGCCTTGACAGGAGACAGATTGAGTCCTACGCATGCTTTAGGCTTGCTCGAACGGGAGTTCTCAAGCCCGAGTCCGAGACGTGTTCCCTGTGTGGTGTTGATGGATGAACTTGATCAACTGGTGACTAAGAATCAGAGTGTCATGTATAACTTCTTCAACTGGCCTGGACTAAGACACAGCAGATTGATCGTGCTTGCTGTGGCGAATACTATGGACTTGCCAGAACGTACACTGTCTAACAAGATTAGCAGTCGTCTCGGCCTAACTCGCATTACTTTCCCAGGCTATACTCACGAACAACTCATTCAAATAATCTCATCCCGCCTGGCAAATGTGCCTGGCAAACTTGTCGACCCAGACGCCATCCAGTTCGCATCACGAAAAGTAGCTCAAGTATCCGGAGACGCCCGACGTGCTCTAGACATCTGTCGTCGTGCCGTCGAAATAGCAGAGCAAGACGCCAACGTAGCCGTGACTAGCTTGACACCAGCTGTTCTCAAGACAGGAAAGCGACACATATCTACACTAGAAACTATACCTGGTTCAGACGACGAAATGGACGATGAAGACGATGATAATGTTGAGAATGTCGATCCTACTCCGGAGTCACCATCAAAGCGTGGTCGTCAAAAATATGCTTCACCACCACCACGACCTCCTGCTACGCTTCCCCGCACGCCAGCTACTATCACATCGACCCCAAACTCACTTGCGATGATGAGTAAACCACATGTCACTATCGCCACAATCCAACGCGCCATTCGTGAAGCCACAACATCGCCTCTGCAGATATATCTCCGTCACCTACCACTCGCCTCAAAGCTATTCCTAGCAGCTCTAGTAGCTCGAGCTCGCCGTTCGGGAGTATCAGAATGTGTTATTGGCGATGTTGTCGACGAGGCTGGCAGATTAGCTGGTATGAGCTCTAATGCTGCGCTCTCTGGCTTGTTGAGCACATTCTCTGTCATGTCAGCATCAAACAATCACAAGCTTGTCCAGGATGCTGATGATGATGACGATGGTGTTGCGAGTCGCCGGACACGGACGGGAGCTGGTGCGAGAGGAAAAAAGTCGAGGATACTGGCGATGGGCGGAGCTGCGGCAGAGCTGAATGAGTCTGGAGTTGTGGTGTTGGAGGCGAGAGGAGGGATTGGTGGTGCGGGTGTGGGTGAGAGGATGGCGAAGGTGAGGTTAAATGTTGGAGAGGAGGAGGTGAGGTTAGCGTTTAGGGAGGATGAGGAGTGTACTGCGTTGTTTGGTGGATGAAGATATTAACGAAGTGTGTAGAGGAGAATAAGGACGATTCATCGGTGGAGACTGTCATACCATTATACATGTACACATTGTGTAGATTTCACAACCTAATATCCTTTGCCAAGCAATCATCCTTGTCGTTATCGATCGATCGATCAATCATGTCCACCATCATGCAATCCCTCAATATACTGAATAACCCTCTTCTTCAAACAAACACCCTTCAGCTTCCCCGTTCCTTCTTCCGTAATCATCAAATGTCTCAGCCCCAGCTTGCCAAAACACTCAATCGCATACTCCATTGGCGTCTTATCAGATAGTGAAATTGGTGTGCGGTCGACAAAGCTCGATAGATCCAGGTCACCACTTGCTGCTTCTCCTCTTTCGTCGTCACTTCCACTACCACTTCCACTCCCACTTCCACTACCATTGCCGTTCTTGCTCGGAAACCGCAATCTGTGGCCTGCTCCTTCTTTGGGACCAAGTGGTCGTCTGCCTGGTGTCTTTCAGAATGTGGGTTTCTTCATAGTTTCTTTGCACCAATGGCACTTGCTTACTTCACATCTAGTACCTACTCGTCCGTCCATACCCGTCACTCCGCATCACCTTCACTTCACCCGCCCTTCGCATTCCAGGACTCTTACAATCCCGCTTCCTCGATCGTATCGGCGGTGCCCCTCACATCCGCGAAGGCATACTAAGTGCAATGTCCTCCGGCATCGGCGTCACTGCCAAAATCACCTGGATCCCAACAACTACTACCGATTCCACTAATCACAGCGGATCCTTCAGCAGTCGTGATGCTCCTCATTACAACCACCATCGAAACACCAGTGGTTTCGGCGCTGAAGCAGAAGGCAAGCACAGATGGGTACACTGCACTCCGCTTCTTGGCTCTGACGAGAAGGTCGGCGTGTGGATGGTCGTCATGGTTGAGTCGGAGAGCATCACTGGAAGCATCCACTCCCAGCAGCAAAATCAACGCTCTTCATCAAATTTAGCATATGCTCCTGATCGAGGAAACATCACGTCTCCCGTCTATGCTCCCACATCAAACAAACTCTACAACCAGTATCTCCGCCGCGAAGGCCGCAACGACAGCTTAATTGCTGGGCAGAACCAATTCCAACCTGGACCTGGAACAAGCCAACACACGCTAAATAACCATAACCATATATCCTATCACCAACCTCAACCTCAACCCCAAGCACAAAGCACAGCCGGTCCACCATCGAAACAATCCTCAACACGCAGCCGCACACACGAAGCACACACCCTTCGATCCCCTATCGCCGAGCACGCCCAGCTCGCACAAACAGTTCCAGGCAGTAGTAGTAATGCAAGAGGCGGTTCAGCCCAGCACCAACAACAACAACAGACGTACGAGATCCGCACGGGACCTTACACTGGTCATACAGCACAAAGTCAGAGTCAGAGCTCGGCCGCGAGACTTGCATCGTCACAGCATTCGGGCATGGGAACGGGTAATATTGCTGGCTCGGCAGCGGCGGTGTATGGGCCGATGGCGGCGCAGCAGGACAGAGAGAGGGATGTCTATGAGAGGAGTAGGGAGGAGAAGGAGGCGAGGGTTAGGGAGTTGAGGGAGAGGGCCGAGGAGCCTTTTGCAGGATTTTAGGGGGCTGTGATCGTACTAAAGAGAAGAGAAGAGGTCGAAGATAATAATTTGCTAATTTGCTAATGGGCTCGAAGGAAGTGCTTGAGCTATTTGCTTGTGGAATTATAGATGTTGAGGGGATATAGGGATATCTCAGACTCGATGAAAGTGGCCATTTGATCGAATCAGACAATGAGTACTCAATCTAGTGCTTTTCAAGCAATGATATATCCACCAGTTCTCCAAAAAACCCACTAAGAATCATGAATCAGCAAGTACGTTCAGTAATGCCCTTAGGCTAGAAGCGTGAAATGTTTAACGTTTCCAGGTGGTGTCGGAGCTAAGTCGTTGGCATGGCTTTTGGTGCCACGCCTTAAGGCGACGTGGGTTTTGCTCAAGGGCATTTGGTTTTACCTGTACACACTCTCTTGCGTCTTTGTATTGCTCGGGATCTTTCTGCAACGGATTGGCGATCCTTTACGTATCCCGTCGTCTTTCGATGCCATCAAACGGACCCACTATCATACAAGGTAGCAATGCCTTCCACCAGTATAGGGGGAGTGGCATTAGCCTGCCGGAAAAGAAGTGGAAAACAGCAGTTCCAGTTGGCAATCTGGATCCACACGTCAAAGAACTTACTGCACAGACTCAACGTGGATGGGTGAGTGGGTTAGTGGTCACAAGGTCTTTCGCTGATGCAGACTTTGGCGGATTGCAGATTCGTTGAGACTGATGGTGGTAATGCTGCTACGAGGGCATTTGGATTAGAGGAGGCATATGTATGTTGAGGATGTTCATTAAGGTAGTTGACGCTGAAGGAGATACCTACAGTGGGTCAAACAACTCATGCTCGAACGTCACTTCTCCTCGGAGATCAGCTACAACATTGCTCTTAAACAGGAGAATAACAACAACAGCTTCTTGATTGCGCCCTTGTTAGCGACGATACTATTGTGACAAGTGTTCAAAGTGTGATTGACTGAGCAGTATACATCATCTAAAAGATCTGCAAAAGGTGTTCATGCTAAGCTAATCTATCGCCTATCTTCCTTATCTTTGAACTGCCGCGCAGATAACAACCTCTTCTGTTGTGCTCCCCAATGGCCAATGGCTTGCCTAGGGATTGGCTGCTGATAGTCTAGCCCGTGCAATTGCCATATAACTTATCTATCGCCAGCATCATGCTGAATCCTTGTAGTATCAACGTAGGCTTTCTGCCCAGCACTCACTACTCACGACATGGCCGACAACGAGCCTACCGAAAGAAGTCGCCTGCTCTCCGTTTACCATGTTCAAGATAGAAGACTGAGCTCGCTTCAACAACGGGAAGCCGCTGTTTCTATTGTTAGTTCCAGTGTCACCAAAGAAGAACAAGCTTTAGGTGGAAGTACTATTGGTGAAAGACTGCCATACAATGATTACACTACAATCGACTGGCTTCATGATTTGGTACGTTTCTGGTCTTCCATACCTCCTGACAAGCACCAACACATCTCGATCCCATAGGTCAAGGACTCCTACCGCCGCCGTCTCATCCACAACAACACTCGAAGCCTTCGCGACAAGCTACTCTCCGCATTCGATTCATGCTCAGGATGGATCGCCGTAGCCATAATGGGCGCCTTGACAGCCTGTGTAGCCTTTCTCGTCGACATCTGCCAAGCCACAGTCACAGACTGGAAGATAGGATACTGCAAGAGAAACCCCTTCATCGACAAAGAAGGATGCTGCAAGCACACCACACCACTTCCATACTCTCCCTTTGAGGACAACGGTGGCGCAATCAACGACTGTCCAGAGTTCCACGAATGGTCCAGCGACTTCTGGAGGTCCTTTGGCATCTACATGGCCTTTGCCATTTTATACGGCGTCATCTCTTCCTCCGCAACAATGTTTACGAAAAAGTCGTTGCCTGCCGCCGAATCAACTAAAGACGACAAAGCGCACGATTTTGGCGCTGAAACACAACCCGTCGTGTCTGGAAAGTCAATGTACATGGCTGCTGGGTCAGGTATACCCGAGATCAAGACGATTCTGTCTGGCTTCCATATCCCTGGCTTCCTGTCATTTCGCGTACTTTTTGTCAAGGCTTTCGGTGCTGTGTTTGCCGTTTCTACTGGCATGACACTCGGCAAGGAAGGCCCCTTTGTGCACGTCTCCGCCTGTGTCGGCAATCTGGTCGCGCAATGGTTCCCCAAGTACCGCGATAACGGCCGCAAATATCGCGAGATACTATCGGCATCAGTTGCCGCCGGTCTCAGCGTCGCCTTTGGTGCACCCATTGGCGGTGTCTTGTTTTCATATGAAGAGATTTCAACATATTTTCCGTAATTCAAAACCCCTTCCCATCTGCACCATACTCAATTTGAACAAACTAACACACAATCACCAGTCGCAAAATCCTCTGGCGCGCCTTCCTCTGCTCCATGTGCGCTGCCCTCGTGCTCCGCGAACTAAATCCAACCGGCACAGGCAAACTCGTCCTGTTCGAAACAAACTACGGCACTAGCTACAAATTCTACCACTACCTGATCTTCATCTTCCTCGGCATTGCAGGTGGAATCTGGGGCGGTCTGTTCTGCAACCTCAACTACCGCTGGAGCAAGTGGTTCCGTGCATATCCCATCATTAAAAAGAACCCTGTGTTTGAAGTCGCGCTCGTCGTGTTTGTGACGGTGGCGTTGCAGTTCCCGAATCCGTTGACGAGGGAGCCGGGAGATGCGATTATCCGGAATTTGTTGGTGAATTGTGATAACGGAGAGGGCAGTGCGGCGAGGAAGAGCTGGGTTTGTCGGAATGAAATCAGCAGTGATGTTGGCGAGCGTAGGGCGTACGTCGGTGCGCTGGCTGCTGGGTGTCTCGTCAAACTGGTACTGACGATTGTGACGTTCGGTTGTAAGGTCCCCTCTGGCATCATCATCCCCGCACTGGATGCTGGAGCGCTGTTTGGCAGACTCGTCGGTCAAGTTGTCACAGACATCTCGCCCGGCATCTTCGCCATGGTGGGCGCCGCGGCCTTTCTGGCTGGCGTATCGCGCATGACTATCTCGCTGTGCGTCATCATGTTTGAATTAACGGGCGAGCTGGAATACGTGCTTCCGCATATGATTGCGATTCTGGTTGCCAAATGGACGGCGGATGCGCTAGGCAAGGAAAGCGTGTATGATTTAGCTCAGAACGTGCTTGGGTAAGTCCCATTACGCCTTTTCATCCATGAAAAATCCTCCTCCTAGACAATCCACAAACATACACTAACACTCTTCCTTCCACAGCCACCCCTTCCTCGACCTCGACCACACCATGTCCCTCATCCAATCCCAATCTCCACCGCACCTAGTCTCCCGCCTTCAACCACCTCCACAAACAATGTCCGAGATCACGGTCGTCGTCGACAGTGACAACAAAGTCTCGCGCCAACTCCTCCAAACAAAACTCGACCGCCTGAAAGAACGCGGTCTCATGGATGCAGGCGTGGTATTGGTGCAGAATGGCGGCTATTTGCAGGGGTATCTGGGACAGGCTGAGCTGGAGTTTGGGCTGAAGGAGTTGGGGAAGTTATATGCGATGGATGGGCGGGTTAGGTTGTTGGGCGATGATTTGGGAAGTGAGTTGGATGTTGCGGAGTATCGTGATGAAGAGGATGGGAACGGAAATAGGGCGAGTGAGGTGCATGTGCGGTTTCCGAGCAAGAACGGCAATGGTAGTGGAAGTGGGAGTGGAAGTGGTAGTGGAAGTGACGACGAAAGAGGAGAAGCAGCAAGTGGTGACCTGGATCTATCGAGCTTTGTCGACCGCACACCAATTTCACTATCTGATAAGACGCCAATGGAGTATGCGATTGAGTGTTTTGGCAAGCTGGGGCTGAGACATTTGATGATTACGGAAGAAGGAACGGGGAAGCTGAAGGGTGTTTGTTTGAAGAAGAGGGTTATTCAGTATATTGAGGGATTGCATGATGGTGGACATGATTGATCGATCGAT
>Ga0115853_100251_pt1 | contig 12698 bp, 10 predicted proteins | sample InSIn5gowninarea_FD_83867 | JGI IMG/M metagenome (GOLD analysis project Ga0115853, IMG submission 83867)
CTGAAGACAGGGACAACATGGACCGAAGAGCCCCTTGGGGATCTCCGGAATATGTCTTGCATGAGAAGTGCGCAAATCACGATTCTTGTGACTTGAGATATGGGGATTTTTGAATTTTCATTGTTGTTATTTAAGGGGGGTTTGCACATCAAGAAAATCTATAAACAACAGGAGGAGAAGCGCACAAAAAATGACACAAAGTATGTCAAAGCATGATAATCACTTGCTTCCCCAACACCAGCAACATCAAAAGACCAAAAATACAAAACCGAGATGAGTCACATCCACATGCGGTCGAGTGCCGTACACCAGACGACATCAAATCCAGGGCTTAGCTCAGGTTTTCATAAGTTTCCCCTTGATCCATCTTACCAGATCTTTTTCCTTGGGACCAAGGATTCCCTTGAGTTCCTGGTATGTCATCTTCCTATTGGTGCCCTTTCTCTTCCCAATCCTCAGATGTGTGAGATAATGCGAGCGGAAGTTGTCACCCCTTGGGAAGCGCGCAAAGCAATCAGGAACCTTGCATTCGTAAATGCGGACGACGCCAATGCCATGAACACTTCTGATGTGACGACGGAGATGTTCTGGTCGTTGGAATTTCTTGGGGCAAGGCGTGTCTTTGTTGGGCCCGATTAATACTGTGCACTGGTGCCTGCGATCGGTTGTTGTGTGGAAGGTACACGTGGTGGTGGACCATCCCTCAAGCCTGTAGACATTGGATCTGGACTGAGCTCTTCCGGAAGACCATCTTCTAGAGCCTTTGGACGAAGAGGGCTTGTCATGCCACGAGCAGTCGCTATCGGAATCGCTTAGGTCATCGCTTTCATCGCCAATGTTGTTGAAGCCTGAGAGGTCGAAAGCTCCAGAGTTCACAGCTGGGTTCGGGGAATACTGCTGTGGTATAGGGCATGGCAGGTAGGGTGCAGCTACGGAGACTTTTGGTTCAGGAAAAATAGTTGGCATCAGTTGGTAGGAGCGCTGTTCGTAGCTGGGGATTTCGTGATAGGGTAGAGCATAAGGTCGTGAGTCCCACGAGGTGATTTCAGGGTAAGTAGGATGCCAGAGAGATTCCGGATCATTCGAGATAGCCGCATGATTGGTTGAATTGTTTTGAACGTGGTGGAAAGCTGGTTCGAAGGTGTTGTAAGCTGGGAGGCCAGTGTAAGGCGGTGAAGGCACGCTCTCAGAGTGACTTATGGTAGAGCTTGTTGACTGTGGACTGCCACAAGGTGCCTCAAGTGCCAATAAATCCATGAGTTCCATTGGAGTACCCATCGATCGATGTACTGATGTATCGCGGTCAAAGTCGTGGAAAGATGGGCGTTCATTGAACGATCCAGTTATCGATTCGTTTGTAGTACGGATCTGTGCCTCGTACGGTTCCGAGTAGTTCTCCATGTACTGATATGGGCTCGAAGTATAAGTTGGGACTCGTTGCTCCATGACGGCTGATGCAGGTCTTATACGTAGTTAGCGCCAACGTCTTGGTGAAGGATCCACATGCAATCCTACCGGTGCAGTTACGCTTTCTGGTCGTAGTGAAAATTAAATAATAGTGGATAACGATAGCACAACACTGGTGTAAGGGACTTGGAGAATCTGAGGTCTGGATTGGATTGTTGCACAGGCAGACGGAACCGTCTATGTTATAGATCTGATGCAATAGCTAGACCACAACCATGCCTCAAGCTCCTCGGAGGAGAGCATAGTAACCCCTCATTCGAGAGATTGCTGGAGATTGGTCAATACGACACGCGCCCAGGAGTATGGTTCTTGCTAGACCTGGGTCGTACAATCTCAGCATGCCGCCTTTGCAGCGCACACAGCCTTGGTTGCTGGCGGCCAGCGGACAGCCCAAAACGACATGGGTATCGCGCTACTTTGCGGCGTAGTTCAAAGACTCAAGCTGTGGGCCAGTCTGGATTTGTCAAGTGGCGGGCGTGCTAGTGGCGTGTGAATACCCTTGCCACTAGCCACCTACCTGCACACTAAGGCCTTCCATGGCATGAATTCTACACTTGAATTCTCCATGGCTTGACGCCTAGCGACCGCCCAGAGTGAAAATCGCGGGGAATATACCTGCATGATTTGATGCCCTTAGCAGGCGGCTGAAGGGAGTTTCTAGCGTGGCTTGTGGCGATCGGCTCATTACAGTCTTGATTCTTGAGCCAGTACGTACATTGTTACTTCGTAGAGTCTGCTCTATTGTCGGTCCTGTAAGGCGGTCGTTCAACTTGCCAAGTTGGCGCCAAGGCCACATCTTATGGGTGACAAGACTGGCATGAGTGAAGTACACACTCAGCACATTTGTATCCAACTAGCCATTGATAGCACATTGATAATGCAAATGATTCAAGCAGACGATCGGATTGGGAACGAAGTCTTCTGGCGGCCGCTTGCTGACAACCGACACAGGGGTCCTACCATCGTCGGAGCATCGTAGTGGAGGGTATCCATTGTCGACCGTGCTCAACCCAAGGTCTTTGATACTGCTGCGGTCGAACCGTCTCAAAGGCCTATGCTACAGCCACTCATACTATTTGCGCAATCCTGCAGGTAATACAATGTTGGTTGCTGAGCTCAATCAGACGACAGGTGCAGTATAACAAAGCCAGCATTGCGCTCTATTTGTGTAGGCAGGCGGCATATACGGCCATGGGCCCTCCAGTCACCGTCATTTTCAGGGATGCCATCACTCTCCCAAAAAGTCGGGAAATTCAAGAACCGGTTCACCGAACATAACTGCCGCGGAGTGTCCCTGTTCTAGCGTACCAATCATTGTTCAACCAATCAGCCAAGGACACTCATCCCTCTGAAGGTTGTCTAGTCGAAACTTTAGTTATTGTGCTTCAATGGGCATGCAGTTGTGATGGTGATGGTGATATAGCCTGCTATGGCGATATCTGTGTAAGATGGAAGCGCGCCTATGAATGTGATTTTGGAATGGCTAAATGTGTTACAAGTTGTTGGAGAGGAGGCACGACACAGGCTACCATGTGGCACAGTCTGGAAAATCCATCATCGGAGCAGAATACATCTCGTTGCGGAAACAATTAACGCCTCGTGGACTGGGTACGCGTGCTTTTGGGATCAATGGGTCACGACTGCTCCACCATGTATCAACCAAAAAGCAAGCAGATCCATGAGAGTGGGGATTTGTTGATATTTGTCTAGTCTGGCTGCAAGGCGTCCATGATTACGGCACTGATTATACGTGGTTAACGAACCACTGCCGAATGCAACTAACATACCGTCTTTCAAACAGTGCCAACTAGATAGTGTTGTCATAACTCTGAGTAAAAAGCATCACCATTTGCCATTCTCGTGAAAGTCTCGTTTTTAGACACGGGTATATTCGGTAGAACGTCGGCTCAAGCCGACGTGAAGAATGCGCGATCCCGCGGCGGCAAAGCCGAACAGTGGAGGAGGGTATGTGTGCAAGCGACTGCGAATGGTCTGATTTCGAGCAAGCTGCGTTAACGGACTTTAGCAATACTTAAAACCGGAACCGCCAGTGGGAATCACTTAGTTGTATGCCGTGGTTCTGTGAGTGTGCTAGCGAATACATTCTTCCAGGTGGCAGTATATCCGTGTTAAGTCTCCACACACACTATCGATGCCAAATGCTCGGGACCCTTTCTCGTAAAACGATCAATCTATCTTACGATGACAGTCGCGCTATTGTAGAGAGCGGAGGCTTATTGAAATGATGGGGTTACGTGACTGCGGAGGAGACAAGTACACAGGCTGGTTGGTACCTTTTTGTGCTCTGCAGTATCCTCTGCCATGGTAGCGAAGTGACTTGACCCGCATATGACCTCATGTTCTTAGCACGTTTGGAGTGTGAGGCAACTCTACCAACAGTAGTGAACAACTAGATGCTTGGTAATTAGGTGTTGAATAAGGGAGGCTCGGGGACACCTAGCGTACGGCCTAGCGTGTTTGCATACTATGCAGGGCCTTGGTTTCGATTGAACGCATCAGCTTCACATATCAACTCCACAGCTTAACTAGCAACGTTAGTTTGTCGGATGAAGGTAATGGGGAATGTAGATGTTCAAGAGCCTCTACTGGAGCAAGCGAGCCATCACCACTCTCTCGGAAGAAGCGGATTTAACAAGCTCTCACCTTGTCAGTAGAGTTCAGTTACCATTTAGAGCCATGTAAGCTCGGTAGGACCTCACACAGAACAATCTCTCAGCCCTGCCGCTGCGGGTCATCCCTTGTTCAGCCAATCATAGTGGTTAGCGCGCCGTGACCATGCCTGCATCCAACTACGCATACACGCGACTTGTGGAGACAACATAGTGATGAGATTGAACTTGAGATTTCGCTTCGCTGCAGCAAGCTACAATAAGTCGAAATCGATCTCTACCGGAGTCGGTATTTGGAATTAAGTACGTTGAGTGATTGGCGATGCGATCCAAGATTCTGGCAACGTCTGATGTTGGACAGCCTTGCGCAGTTACCCGGGTACCGTTACCAAACAAGCGCCAAGCGCGCTAACCGAGATAAGCTGGCGTCAATCCCTCAACATCGACATTAATGCCACCGGCTCGACTGTGGTCTTCCGCGTAGGCGCATCCGCCTGACAGCATCAATTCATTTGCACCGTTGACTCCAGCCTGGAATTTTCCTGTGCTGATGCCCACGGACACCCGTGCCAGCTGGGGAGACCGCTGCGCTAATGACACCACGGCGTCGACTAATCCCTTGGAGGGAGACTACACTTATGCTCCGCGGAACAACCACGCTCACCAGCCTCAGTACCAGAAAAGGGGTGCCAAGACCCAGCACCAGTGAAATCCGGACAAATCCGTTTGGAAGGACAGCCATCAGTAACCAAGTTAAGCCCACCTCAGTGCTCTTAGTCAACATCCATGCCCCGTCACTATCAATGGGCTCGGGGTGGGTGGAGGTTTATGTGCAAGCTCACATGCATTTCTTGAATGTAAATCGTTCTTGCGCAATGATCCAGTCGGCACGGGGAAAACGAAGCACACAGTCCCAAATACGTCAACGGAATCGCCACAAGAATCAGACAGCCTGTTCGAGACTCCACGACTTGATCCTGTGGGTTGATCTCTGACCAACTTGCTCGGTATCGGACTCCTCGCTCTCCGTCCATGCCAACGAGCTCAGGCCTCTATTTCTTTGTTGAATGTGGAGTGGAAGGAAAGGTTCTTTTTGAGATCGTCTTGTGTATGCTGAAACAGCGGGACGTCGATGGCTACTCAAGACGTTTCAACATTGTGATATTGACATCCGCTGCTTTTACAATCTCGCGAGTCTTGTGCATGTCCTCAGGATGAATCCATGTCCTTTTGTGCTCAAGCCAGTTGGGCACCCACAAGGATCCTATGCGGACGTGTTCACGGAAAATATTTCACCAACACATCGCAAGTCCAATCGATATATTTTCACAGAGCAGTGCAACGATGATCACGAACATATAATTGGAGATCAATATCAGCCAAAGAAAACATGTACATGCTTCAGTGCATGAAAATCTTCACTTCGTCCCAGCGTAAAGCACCCGTTCTGCTAGGAGTTAAACGAAGCATTCCGCCACGCGCCCAACCCCCCTTTTTTCACTACGAACTTCGCTTTCCAGATTGAGTCCTAAAAGCTGGGTGTAAGGAGTACCGGAAAATCATACTACGACGCTAAATAGCTATGCCTAATACCTATTTCCGTTGACTAATGCTCCGTTATTGAATGTGTTTATTTTATTTTTTAGAGTGAAATAATCTCTGATTAGCATATTCTCACCAAGTTGTTCAATGAGACTGTGATGTAATCTAGATGTAATGCAGAAGGAACGGACCTCACTTTTGAAGTGAGTGAACTAATGGTGGTCACTGATGATGAAGAAAAATAGGAGTGTACCGTAACAAGACACTCTAATTTGAAGCCAGGAATCAGAATTACTTGATAATTTCAGCCACTCACGTAGGCCTGAACCCAATAAGATTCATATTCAAATAGTTCAACTTCTTCATCAGAGTCTTATTGAGCCTTCTAATCTCAAATTGTTGCTGTCACTACAGTGATGAGTGGTGATAAGGGCGTGGAAAATACATACATAGCTATCCATGACCAGTCAGTAGCAGTATGGCGTGCGTTGTCATATGCTTCTCTTACGGACGGCAAACGGAGCATGGAAAGCCTCCGCATTCATCGAGCCTGACATAATACAAAACCGAGAAGCATGTTTTCTATAGCCTGATAGTTATGGTAAAGACATACAAACACCAGATATTATCACCGCACAACAGAGCTGATAACCAGGAAATAAGTAGGGAAACAAGAATCAAAACTATCAAAACGTAGTAGGATACGGCTAGAAGAAGCCAACTGGAAATTGAAGAAAAGGGGCAGGGTTTTTTCAAGAGGACACTCACACAACCGTTCGCTGCTTCACTGTCACGATTCACTGTTTCCTGACAACCTTAGTCAACTCTATTTCTCCAAAATAAAGTGTCAAGTTACCACTGTAACGACATATACTTGCGTGTCGAAGGTGGTGAGATGGGTATAATTTGGCACTTTTTACTGAATGAACACTCGAAGTCTATTGAAACAGCCCTCTGACATAAGGCCTGACTACCAGCGGCCTCTACCTCTACCCCGGTCACGCCAGTCGTCCCCACCTCCACGTCCTCTCCCTCCCCTTCCAAAGCCTGACTCTCGCTCTGGTGGTGCTTCGCCTCTTCTCCATTCACCTGACGGCACACCACCCCCACTCAGCCTTCTATCATCGAATCTACCGCCTCCTCCTCTTCCTCCCCTGCCATAACCACCCCAATCACCTCGACCTCCGAAACCATTCTCTCTACCCCTTCCACCATATGAGCCTGCCGGCGGTCCTCTTCCTGGTCCAGATAGTGGTGGTGGCGCGGCAGGTACACCGCCGTCGGGCAATGGTGGGAGGATCGCACATGCGATGTAATCACCAATGAGGAACTTGACATCTGCAAGGGTCCTATCTGGGTCGCCGTCCAGCTGCTTGAGAGCTTCTGTGACACTTCCTCCCTCATTCATTTCCATGTCAACGTCATCGTTCCTTGACGGGGCGCCTACTATGACAGAGCCAATGTCTCGCGATATAAATCGTCCCGGTGCGCCTGGTCGGTTGGAACCTTGTATGTCGGGGTATACGAGTCGGAATGCGATGCGCGATCCAGCATATGGTTGTGGTAACATTGACGGTACAGCGCTAAGGAGAAGCTGACAGAGTTCGCGCAGAGTGCAGCTCTGCCATGTGTAGATTTGGACATTTGTTGGAAGACGTGGTAGTGTCGGATCGAACTCATCTAACCTTGGGTATGTTAGTGACATGATGACACTGTGTATCATACTAACCACTTGCCTGTGAAATGATCCTTGCTTGAAGAAGAGGCGCAATAAGAAAGGTGTGGTTGTTTGTCGGTCAATCTTCGCTGGGGCAGCCATGTTGGAGGTCACAGCCTTGTCGTAAAATAATGATGAAAGCACCCGATGTGATCCAATAGTGTTCAATGAAGCTTTATAGCATATGCGACAAATCACAGTCACAATTCGTTATCTTGGCATGCGATGTGGGTGGAGTACAAGTGAGGGAACGCGACGCGGAGAGCTTCCACTAGCGCCATTCCTCGGCAGAACCGCGCTGCCGATCAGTGAACTTCCATGTCGCATTCTACGTTCACTCTTTATTTGCACTCGAGATAACGTCAGACTACGAACAACACAGTCGCCAAAATGGATTTCGCAAAACTCATGTCAGCGCATATCAAAAAAGGAAAGGAAACAGCCTCAACATCCGAATCAAGCGACAAAAAGTACCTCAAGCGCAGCGAAATCGAGGCCCAACGACAAGCTGCATATCGGGCTGAGCAGGAGGCCGCAGAGAAGGCGCGACTGGAGCGACTAGAGAAGAAACGCAAAGCTGAAGAAGATGAGGCTGAGAGAGAGGCACAGCGGCGGGAGAAGCGGATGCGCATGGCAGAGGAAGCAAGACGGATCAGAGAAGAAGAGGAAGAGGCAGAAGAGCGGCGGAGAAGGAAGCGCTTAGGCTTGCCAGACCTACCACCAAAGAAGAAGGAAGGCGAAGGAGATGGCACACCGGTGCCCGAGGACGAAGATATTGAAGACGAAGAGTTGATCGCAAAACTAAGAGCCCTCGACGAACCAGCCCGAATCTTCGGCGAGACACACAAGCAACGCCTAAAGCGATACAAGAAGCGCGTCGGCGCAGACAATCTAGCAGCAATCATGACTGACGGTCCGATCCCGACAACCCTACAACTAGTACCAGAGAAGGACATGAAGGTCAGCCTGCAAGTACCAAAGGACAAGGAGGGCCGAGAGTTCCTCTTCAGGCAACTCGCAAGCTACTTCACAATGGTACTGAAGGAATGGGACGTGACGCTTGCGCGCCGAGATGCAGAGGTCAAGGAGAGTTATCAAGGAAAGCAAGCCTATGCCGCCATGGTGCAAGCGCGGGAGAACATGCGTCCACTATTCAAGAAGCTGGAGAAGTTTGACCTCCCAGACAGCATCATCGAACCTGTCGTGGAGATTGTGCATGCAGCACAAGAAAGGCGATATGTGGATGCGAACGACGGATACCTTCGACTGAGTATTGGCAAGGCAGCATGGCCGATTGGTGTTACGATGGTGGGTATTCACGAGAGAAGTGCACGAGAAAAGCTGCATGAGAGCGACAAGAATGCAGCGCATATTATGAGTGACGAGATTACACGAAAGTACCTGCAGAGTATCAAGAGGTGTCTCAGTTTTGCACAGACAAGATGGCCACCGACGGATCAGTTGCAGCTTATGGGTTAAATTCAGCAGATACGTGGGTGTGTAGATCATGAGACCATCGATTCTTCGCTGTAATTCCGCATACTATGGTTATCACTATGTGCCCTCTACATTCCGAGCCTTCAAAATCTCAACCTCCGGGCGATGACGTACCTGGGGAGGACGTGAAGCGCTGCCTCCTCGCGTGAGCACGTGCGGGGCAATTGGCAGAACTTGACATCGTCCAATCGTCGTGCATCTCCACTTTTACTATCGACACTCTCTTCACCTTTCTTCTTCACCTTCAGTAAGGACTTGGCGGCTGGAAAATTCAAGTCAATCTTCTCCTGAATCCCTGTTGCCGCCATGCACGAAATTGTCACGCTACAATTTGGTACGCAAAGCAATTATCTCGGAACGCACTTCTGGAACACTCAGGCAAGTGCAGAATTTCAGTGGCACGTCACACATCAATACATTTGTATCTTCTTATATTTTACATTGTTTTCTGAATGTGTTGCGAATGTCTTGTGGAGAAACATTGCTCTCAAATACCCCACCAAGATTTCATTCACGCACGGTCTCCTTCAACTTTTGACGGTATACGAAACATCCAGCTTTTCTGACTTGTTGACAGGAGTCGTACTTTACATACCCGCCAGAAGATGAATCACCCGTCAATCATGACATTCTTTTCAGACCAGGCATGGCCCCAGATGGGTCAGACACCTTTACTCCAAGAACTCTGATATACGATCTCAAGGGTGCTTTTGGAAGTATGCGGAAAATCAACGCACTTTACGAGGCTGAAGATGACCGGAGCATTCTGGACCAACCCGGTGTTTGGCCTTCCAAGCCTATTGTTCAACGTGCGTCTGAGACCATCCCGCAATCAGCATACCAAGAGCATCTTGACGCTGGTCTCGAGCCACCATCACTCAGCAAATCCACAGTCCGGTACTGGTCTGATTACAGTCGCGTCTACTATCACCCCAAATCTATTGTTCAGTTGTCAGAGTTTGATGTCAACGACAAGCTCATGCCTTTTGAAAACTGGGATGTTGGTATGGAGCTCTTCGAGAAGCTTGAAAGAGAAGTAGATCTGGTTGATCGAGACCTTCGTTCATTTGTAGAAGAATGCGACGGAATTCAAGGGCTGCAGATTTTTACTGGTGTAGATGATGCTTGGGGTGGCTGGACTTCTGGATGGCTCGAAAGACTGAGAGACGAGTATGGAAAGATGAGCATTTGGACTTGGGGTCTTGGTGATCATGGTGCTAACAACAAAACTCCGAGGGTATGATAACTGTTATAGGTTGTCTCTACATCACTGACAGCATTAGGAACAACGCCTAAAGCAGATTGCCAACTCAGCTCGGTCACTTCAAGTGCTTGGTGAACAGTCTTCTGTTTACATACCAATATCGAACACACCTGCTAAAATCCCAAGTTACCTCAAATACGATGCAACATCCCCGTGGCATGTGGCAGCCCTACAGGTCGTGGGCATAGAGAGCATGACTATTTCCTCACGGTTACGAACCACCTTGGGCGGACGAGGTACACTTCGAGACCTAGAAGACACCATCAACAGTACTGGGAAACGACGTATAGCGAAGTTTGAAATGAGCATCGCGGATCCCAATGTACTCTCAGACAAGGCTGCCGATATAGCCGAATCTATGGCAAAGCTTGGGACAAGGCGATCAAGACAGACCAGCGAAGGTGATGATGAACTGACGGAGTTTGATATTGACGTTTTCACTCGGGACTACCGGACTGCGACTGGAAAAGCAAAGAAAGAGCATGTATTTGGGAGAGCTGAGGCTTCTCGAGGAGAGTGGTCGTTATCTGATGATGGCGAGAACGACCCTCATGATAGGTTCAACAATGGACCGGTAGTGCAAAGGTGTGTTCAGTATTTATTTCTGGTGAACACTCTTCCATTCCGTGGTCACTGAATCTGCTTACGAGTCCGAAAAAAACGATGCTATAATGTACATGCGCTTACAACGACTAGATATACTACTCCTCTTCTTTTCCCATTACTCGACAGCTTCCCCAAGTCTATGATCGAAGTAGGATCGGGACAAACTGAGAAGCTTGCTGTTCATGCAGGACTCACGACAAGCACTGCTGTTGCGGGACAGATACGAACACTCGAGCCAATCATAAAGCGCATGATCAACATTGAAGAAAGAGAGGCGCTCTCTAATGGCCTTCAAGTTCTTGCAGAAGAATATGATGAAGGTTGGGATAGTGGTTCAGATAGCGACGACGACGAATAGTCATGTTTATAGCTACGTTTTGATTGACTTTTTTGTACGAATGTTATTCTATACACTTCCTTTCCTACGGATAGTACTTTTTTCGACATAACGTACGCAGTGAAAATCACGAGTCAGTTGACTTGATTAGTTAATGGAAGCACATACTTACTGTAACTATCACTAAATGCATAACGTCCTTCGTTATGCTATGCTTTTCCCATGCACAAAGACCTTCACATCAACACACCTGCAGCATCGACATCAGCGTGCACATCCTCGTCCTAAAAGTCAAATGTCCATCTGCAACGAGGATCGTACGATGCGAAACAAGATCGACTTTCTACCACCACTCCATACTACCTATTAGACATGTCGCGTCGTATACTATTACTGCATCGTATAACCTCATTTCACCTCAACAAAAAAAACCCTTGAACAATCGAATCGGCCAACATGACAACCCATAACCCATGGAAATCTACCCCAGCAACTGCTGACCGTACCCGCAAAATGTAGACAGTAATCTTAGAAATGATCCCACTATTACCAACACGACCTTCCCTGTACCATTCATTCACAGTCGCGAGGGGGACGCATGTACCCTTGACCGGGACGAACAAATGTCTAGGGGTTCTTTGGCGTATTATTCTTAACTATTGAGAACTGCAGACCTTGTTCGGGTAATCCGGGGCTACAAAGGAGATAATCGGACAGTAATGCTTACTCTATCATTGCGATCGTCTTGGCAACAAGGCTGTCAAAAAGAGTTTATTGAACCAGGGCTTCTCCCATTCGCTCGCGCGCGCGTTGTATGTACATGTGTGTGTGAGAGAGTGTTCTCGGTGGTTTGCTTTATGAGACGCGTGTCTCTCCCTTGTAGCTTAGTGCCCACCCCCCCCCTTTTTTTTTAACAGTCAGACTGGTCGCCCAGATCGTGGCTGTGGTGCGTACTTTACTCCTGAAGAAGAAGGAAAAAGGGTCGGGGTTTCGTGTTTGGTAATCGACTGCTAGTAGTACCATTAGGACGGGTTGGTGTTTAGAGACGGTACAGTGGTCGACTACATGCTCTCTCTCTCTGGCCAAAGTGAACATATATGGGAGATCAGCTCGCTATGCTATGCGTGATGTGCACATGGAGGGATCACTCGGCTGTCCATCGGGGACATATAGACATCCCGGACGCTACCCCAATATAGCCGAGGGGGGGACGGTTGCTCCGCTAACCCCATTCCGTCGCTACAATTCCTTTTCTGGACCGAAGCGCTTGACTGCCCGGGATGATGCTGCCAAGGCCAATTTCCAGGACATGCTGCATCTCAACGGTCAATTGCTTTACAGCATTCGATGCCTACCTTTATTCTTGCCCAATTGGGTAGGTTGGTCATACGTCATACCACGACACGAAAAATAACCCCAATGACGCCCTTAGAAAGGCCGAAAAGTTCCATGGCCTACGCAACTTCTTCTCCACAATGATGTTTTGGATGCAGCAAAGCCTGGCACCCATGTACAATGTAGGCGCAGATACTTTTTTCTCTCTTCATTTTTTCCTATGTATATGTCCGCTTCAACACATGAGATCTCAATTGCAAAAAAAACTAAACTTCATGATTTAACTATTGATTCTACATCTAC
>Ga0115853_100454_pt1 | contig 12656 bp, 10 predicted proteins | sample InSIn5gowninarea_FD_83867 | JGI IMG/M metagenome (GOLD analysis project Ga0115853, IMG submission 83867)
GTAAGATAAAAAGAGGAGGTGATTGCAGGGAAGGCCTAATAGGAGCAGGAGAAGCTCAAGAAGGCTCTCAGTAGAAGAGAGCAGAAAAGACCAGACCGGGTGGAAGGTTCAATGGATGGTGGTCCAGCCTATATAATCTTTATGCTTGGATTCAAGAGTAGTGGAAGCATTTGATAAATAAAGAATTATACATCTTCCCTTTATCCCAATGCTTTTTTACAATAACTTTTGACAACCTTGAGGATAGAGAATTAATGGTTTCCAATAGGCCATGGTTCATGGACAACACTGGGATTTTTTGGAACCATGGTCCCTCTTCTTCAATCCTTTAGTAGCCTCAATCATGTTAGCTCTAGTATGGATTTGACTTCCTAAATTTACCCATCACAGGTAGAACACCTCCTCTCTAATAGAAATCAGTAACACCCTTAGAAAATTCTACTATATCTATCGTGATAATTCCTATTTTCTTAGAACTACTTATGCATGATGGAGTTCAGCAAGGGCCTACTAGCAGAAATCATTTTCACTCATCAGGACTATAGATGGATCCAAAAGGTAGACTATGAGAATGTTTTGTTTAGATGTAGGTCTTGTTTCACAATTGCACCTCTGGCCAGGAAATGACTGACAACAGCTCGCAAGGGTCCTTGAAAAGGAACCTGGTGGGAAGGGGTTGAAATAGATCATGACCTAGTAAATCCACATGAAGACTCAGAAGGCATAGATGAGGAACTTAAGGAGGAAAATATTTTTCGATTGAAGTCCTGACAAGGATGAAATTAGAATAAAAAAATGAGGATGAAACCAAGATAAGAAATGAACCAACAAGCCCACAAGAAAGGGAAGACCTATCCCAAAACAAGGAAACAAGTCAAATTCATGAATATGATCCTAAGGCCCAACCACTACTACCATCAAAAAGGGAAGAAATTCCTATGAAATATCCAGCCTCCGAGCCCCCAAAAGCATTAGAATGGATCTTGGTGGCTAGGAAAAGTAAGGCATCGATGCAGCCAAGGCATAAACAGAATTGTGGATTCAAGCAAGGAAAAGAAGAACCATGTCTCAAATAACATCAATTGAAATGGAAAATATTTCCAATAAAAGGGAAAGATAAGGGAAGTAACTCTCCCCTGTCCCTCAACTAATTGTAAATCCAAGACTTTGGGCCATCACATGTATATTTCTCTATAAAAATGAAATATATTTTCAATGCAATATGTGTGTGTGTGTGTGTGTGTTTAGTAATAATACCTTTTATATGAATATCTTTTGTTATTGTAAATTTTTCTTTTGCAAGTCTCACAGAACACATTGACTATGTCTCCGGAAAATGCTTCCAATAGTTTTTGTATAACCTAGTTCTTGGGGTCGCTAGTTTTTTTTTGTATTGTAAGTGGAAAGTACGTTTATATGTTCTTTTCACTATATCCCTCATATTATTATAAAAACATTTTCCCCTCTCGTTAACTTGCAACACCTCTCTTGATGAACTAAGGACTAACATATCATCATCATAATTTACATCCTTCATTATTTTTATCTTCTTAAGAGGGCATTCCATTTCTTGGGTGTCATTTCCTGTACAACATTAAAACAATGTCAAATTGAGTGTTTAAAACATATTAGCGATTAATGTTAAGAAATTCATTGTTTTAATAAAATATGAAATAAAACTTGATATACATTACATTTTGATCCCCTAATAGTTCCCCTCTTTACAAAGTTTCCCTCAAGTTCTCACTCTCTTTTTCACTCAGATTATAAACAATCTTATCAAGTTTCTTCAAATTTTTTACCTAAGTGACACATATTAAGAAATACATATAATTGATCTGAACGTATAGATAAATTCCAATATTTTAATTTTTTAATAAAACTTATAGAAAGTACCTTGTTCTATTATCGGGTTGAATTGTCATTGTGCACTTATTGTAATAAGTTCTTTTCATTGAACTTTTATCAACCATTTTCTATCTAAAAAATTAATAATATCATCATATATAGCCATTATGGAAAATACCTCACAAATTAAAATAACAACGCGTATTGAAAACTATACACATTAGTGTGGTTTTTTACATATACACACCGATGTTGTATCAATATATATATATATATGCACTGATGTGTGATACCACATTGTTGAAAATTTAAATAATACGATGATGCTTTAAAAAATAATAATAAATGACCTGGTTCGTTACGTCCAGTACGACGCACCAGGTAACTTAAGAAATTTAAAATCCCTACATATGCAATATTAAATATTTAAAATGCATTGGTGTGTAAATTTAACATAAACACATCAATATGTTTACTATTATAAAGTAAGCCCTGGGTAGTCACTGTAATGTTGTGCACACTGAAAACTTTGAAATCATTTTTTTAATGGATATGGATAGTGACAAGGTTGGGATCCAAGAAAATGATTGGTCCCATTGAAATAACTAATAAATATCTACATACAATTAAACAAACCATTTAAAATTATATTGGTTACAATAATAAAGCATGTTGTTATGAAATAAAAACCAACATAAACAAGAAAGCTATGGCTTGGAAGAAAATATGTCACATACCTGAAATTTCTCGTATCCAAATTTGATGTGATTTATGATGTTTCAGTATAAATTTGGCTCTTCAAAAATCTTTCCAATCAGATTTATTAGCTCAAAAATTTGACTTGTTGAAATATTCACAAAAGAAAAAAAATTAACAGTTAAGGTTTTATTAAAATGCATTGAACGCTATTTGAATTAAGAAAGGGAAAATTTGAGATAATCAATAGGATGAGGTAACATACTTGAAATTTGTTCTCTATAGATTTCCTACAAATTTCTCCTCAAGAAAATATGTTGGCTAAATCTTTGCTATAAATCTTCCCGAATGATTGAGAAAACAATAAAAATAAGAATTCATTTTTTTTATAAGCAAATCTTTAAAAAACTAAAAGAAATATTGTCACTCATTTTTTAAAAGAGAATTTTGAATTCATGAGAAATATTCCCACTCATTTTTCGTCAATTCCATTTTTTGGTGCTTCAGAAGTTTGTAAGCATACCAATGTGTATAGTCATAACATACACATATATGTCACGGAAATATGATATCCCATAAACAACATCAATTATTTTTTACAATTTATGTTTTCTAGTGCACTAAAAAGCTTAAAGAGCACTGACAATAGAAATTCAATTGAACAAATGGAAATATAAACCTCTATAATTATAAATTTGATGAGTTTTTGTTTTGCGGAGGGTCAAATAGAAGGAACTCATCGGTACGTTTCGTCAATTGGTAGTGCACCCGTGCATCTTTTGATAAAAAAAAGAACCATTATTTTGTTTAAAAGTAAGTGGTGCACTTAATATATAAGCACAATGAGGCATAAATGTTTTTACCTTTATATATGCACTTAAATTAATTTTATGTGAACCCAAGATGATGGAGATGAGAGCAGGATCAATAGAAATGAGAGCATACTGACATGTACGATAGTGAACATGACTGTGAGGCCAAAGAGAGGGAGAGGGAGAGGTTCCTTCACACTATTACATAGGATATGCAGGATCTCCTGAGGCATGTCAGCCTCCTTAAGTTTTATGAGGAGGATACATCATTGAGGGAGAACTTTGCATTCTTACAAGCTATTTTTTTGTTAGGATTATGCTAAGAAGGCATTCATAGTTGGCCGTGATTTGCAGTATCGACCCACGGAAGAGGATAGCAACTTTATCACCAGTTTGTCTAGGAGGGGGGAGGATTGTCCCCAGTTCTCTAAATTTCCTTTCGATGTTTTAGTACAGATACAGCTGATATATGTTCAAAAATATGTCAACCACCCCGATATAGTTGAGCCTACAAAGTTCTAGGCTGCCAGTTACAGATATATTCATTTGCTAGAGAGAAGGTTAGGTGCTTGTCCCTTATTGTGATGGAACTAGCACACTATACCTCTGATGGGGAGTGCATTAGTTTCCCTTTGAATTATTATATTGATAGTTTAGTTATGAGGATTTGACTGGTTAGGTGGTTAGTGATATTGTTGTGATAGTTTTGTTTTTCTCTAGATCGTTGTCACTCATCTATTAATGGTAGGTTACATTTCCCATTTTCTTTAGAGTTGTATAGTTTATTTTTAGAGAGGTTTCTTCCCACTACACTAACATTGATCCATGGCCTCCCTCCTAGGCCTAGGATTGATGCACATATGCACATGTGGGGGTAATTGTTTCCCAAGAAGGGCCAATCAGAGTGGCCATTTAGTGCAATCAGTAAAGAAGTTTGTGATTTGTTGGATCTAGAGGATGATCATGATATCCTCAATCTTGTATTGTACCCATATGTCGAGATGGATTGGAGAGGATGTGTGAACATCTAGTTTACTAGGGATGAGCCACCATATGGTAAAGGTAATATTATTGTTATGTTTTGATCAAACTAGTTGCATATTGTTTTCTCTCATTTAGTGCATATGTAATTTATTTTAAAAAAAACCACTTATCTTATAATTATTGTTTATTGTTTTGTAGATATTGACACATATGATAAAGACGAGCCTCCCTAATAGGACAAGGAGATGGAGGAGGAGTATTTTGAGTAGCTTACAATAGTACAAAGGATTGTCATGCCATGTACGACAAATCACAGGGTCTACATTGAGCTGGCAAATCGCATATGTTCTCTTTTTACTAGGGAGTATGTGCCATGTGAACATGTTAGAGAGATCAAAGATCACCCACATCTATTTGATATATGGTGCACACTTCCTTGTGACATGATGCCACTGATGCATCATGTTGTCTACGCCCTAATGTTGATCCGCAACTTACAAGCTTGCACTCAAACTAGGTCATCTCCTTAGGGAGATAAGGTTCCCAATTATTCCCATCACGATTCTACATCATCTCATACTTTAGGAAAGAAATCAACATCCCCTTAGTCGCTATCACACGTGTCACCAAATGCAACACTGTTTAGCGATCCGCCCCAACTTCTTTGTCTTCCTTATCTTCCCAATCCACTTATGTCAACAGATACAACATCCATGGACATTCCTCTTCCTCTTCCTCCTCCTCCTTCTACTCTACATGTGTCACAAGCTACCTCATCCACTAGTCCTCCTTCACCTCCACACATGTGATGAGCTTCCTCATGATGCACTAATCATCCTCCTCCATCTTTGGCACATATATATTTGTTGATGTATATTTGACTCGAGATAAATATATGACATGTTTATTGTATATTTTGATGAGATGTTTGTTTGATAATGTTTATTGATTTTGACAAGTTGTACTATATTTAAGATGTATATTTGATATGTATATCTTTCATGATCTATATTATGTTTTTTCATATCACATTGATGTTGTTGTTGATTTATTTGTGAAATGTATTATGAGTATGCCAATGATTAACATTATTAAGAATATATTTATTTTTTAATTAAAATTGAACAGTAACACTCATGTAAATTTATATTAGTTTCTCTATAATGTTTAGTGTATTTAGTTTTATGCAATTGTTTAATAATTAGGATTGTGACTGTAAAAACTTAGAACCATTAATGCCATATAATGTTGACTTCTTCTAGAATGTGAATTGTTTGTTGTCCAGCAAGATAGATTATCTTGATTAAACATATTTACAAATTTGATAATTAAATGATTCCATCAATGATTGCACGATGTGATTAATTGTTTTAAATCAAATTCTTCAATTAAATCATATTGCAAACATTTATTACTAATTTTTTAGTAGACTTTTTATTAATATTGATAAAAAGTAAATTGTCCAATACTCAACTTAATTGTAATAATGATCATATGATTTGATTAAGTTTCTAAATCAATCTTTTTTATTAAATATTTTTGTAAAATCATGAAATGAGTTATATATGTATATATTAAATATAAAAAGGTAAAAAAAACACATTTATTTTTTGTTAGAAGCTCCCTACACCTGATGGGCAAACATTCTAACCATTGGCTAAGAGGCCACAACCCAGGGGCATCTAAGCCATCAAAATCACCCAAGGATCACAACCATCTCGGGCCACACCAACCCTTGACATGCTGAATTTTCTGTGCCCATGAGGTTTCGAACCGATGACATTCAACCATGGAGTGCCTTAAACAACACTCAATCATCATCTATACTATACCTCACGAGCTGGTAAAAAAATACATTCAACTAAAGTGACCAAAATGGTATTAGTTTATTATATTATTAATATTGCAAATAGTCACTAAGAAATGTACGAGTTTCACATGGATTTTTCAAGATTATTATGAGTTTGACATAGTTGCAATGTGGCATAGCATCTAAAATAAATATTGCTATTGAAATTCCATAACATCCCCTAAAATTAAACTCAACACTACTACTCTCCAAATGAGATAATGTGACATGACATTGAGTTCAACTATTGACAAATTTTAATTAATTACATCAATCTGACATAATATTGAAGTTGACCACTTAAATTTTCTGTCTTGAAATGTCACAACGACATGCAACATTAAAGACAACCATCTTATTAACCTCTTAGTCATGCAATGTGACATAATAGAGAAATCAACCTTTATAATAGCACATCATTTACATAAAATGGTTTTTACTAAGTTAACTTATTATAAGTGTTTTATTAATTTTTAGGTCCATTTATCACTTATTTAATTAGTTGTGTATGTTTTATTATTACAATGATAATTTTATTTTTACTTTTTTTTTAAGATTCAATTTTTCTAACATATATTAATATTTAAAATATGACATGTAATGTTTAACTCTTTTTTAATGTGAATTATTTGTTGTCTAATGAGATAACATACATTGGTTAAACATACTTACAAACTTGATTAAAAATTTCAATTAATGATTGCATGATTTGATTAATTCTTTTTAATCAAACTCTTCTATTAAATCATATTTCAAGAGTTTATTATTAAAACTATTTATTTTAGCAATCTTTTATGTTGTGAATGCTATTGTAAGATATGCATATGTAACACTTGGACCATATCTCAAGGCTCGTTATGCTTTTCCTTATGTTGTGGCTTGCAAGGGATCTGATGGATGCAAAAGACCTTTCCTTTGTCATGCTCAACAAAGTGACTTAGGAGTCTAACTAGGAATATAATAGAAACGTTAAGGCCTTGCCCCTAATTTATTTGAAGGGAGGATAAGAATTGAAGTATCCTCATTCTAATCTCTACTCAGGGACAAAATCAATGAGAATTATTTTTTTTTATGCAAGGCCAACCGTGGAGATCCACTATTCCTATATCTGGGATGTGAATCTTCATCAAACCCCGCTTTCAAGATCGAATCACAAGCACCGTCAATCATGTAGATCAGATGGTTCATGACGTTGCAAAAATACAAGTGGCGTGGATGTTTATTTAGGGGTGGAATCCCGCAAGAATCTCCCCTCGAACATGAGGAAACTGGTGTATGGAAGCGGGTTTTGGTATGGCTTTTAGCGGGGCCTACGCTTCTCACTTCCACACTCTGCCAAATAAGGAGAGTTTGCCAACTTCTGTCACTTCCACCAAGTATGGAGGACCTCCAACCTCCAAACAATTTTTGTAGCGTTGAGAAACTACTGCCTGAACTACCGGGCTCCACACCCTCGAGGAATTGTGTAACATTGAACCCAAGGACGATACTTGGAACTATAAGTTTGAGAATCTGAGGCTAAGACTCTGAGGCCAAGACTCCAAAGGCCTAGACTTACTCTGAGGTCGAGACTCCGAGGCCAAAACTTCAAAGGTCGAGACTTACTCTAAGGCTGAGACTCTGAGGCTGAAAATTCAAACTCGAAAGAGTTTCGAAACGTCGACTCCAAGGGTTGAACTCTGATATCCCAAATCACCATGGATTTACAAGATGCTTACCCTAATATCCTAAACCTTTACTCTTTGATAATGAATAAACTCCCACTCTGTACTAATGATTTTGGTAAGCCCTGAGACTGAATCTACAGAAATTGGAATTGGATGACGATTCTACCCAACTTCAAATCCCCGACTAGAATCATAAAGATTCTACCCAATCATTAAACTTCCTTCAAGTAGTTTCTACATACTGGAACTGTTAAACAATTCTACCTAGCCAATTCCCCCCTTGACTAAAATTCCTCAAAGGAAATCTACCCAACCAACTTCTCACACATGGATTTCTTCATAGTATGAACTAAGTCTTGAAAAGACTTTTGCAACGGGTTCATACAAAACTTTAAACAATGTCACCAACTTATTGACTGGAATTTCCTATGGAAATTCTACCCAATCACTCTACACATGCATATTGATATAATACTTCTTAAGGAATAATCAATTTCTCATTCACATCGACGATTATGCACAGTTCATTTGCCAAGCATTCAAGAAGAAACACACATAATATTGAACTTTCCTCAATTTCATTAAATAAAGAAACTATACATGCAACTCTACAACCATGATACTCTATCTATGGTTGTTATTCCTCTACGTTTGTGCTATCTATCCTTCTACGTTGGTGTTCCTACACTGCCCCTACGTTGTTTCTTTTTATTCTTTGGTTTGCATCTTGCCCCTCTCTGAAATGCCCATAGACTTGCTCTTATTCACTTGGCATCCCCTCGATTTTTCTAACTGGAAACAAGAAAACATTACAACTACTTGACTATTCAGTTTCTTCTAACTCCCTAATTCATCATTACATCAGGATTCATCGAATACTACTCATGATGCAGATTTGGTTACAACAGAACTTATCTAGTTAATAGTTCACTACTCCATCTTAGAACTATGGAAGTTGAAAAATATGATTACAAGTACACAACTCATTGGGTTAATGGTAAGACCCTAAGGCCTAATCAATATGTGCCTGGTTGTTGAGAGTGGATGCTCCTGCATCAGACTCCCACCCTAGGAAGTTTTATGACCTCTTGGTCATATGCCTTGATCCTATTGGATCCCAAACTTTTGTCTACAACCTTCCATAAGCTCTGCTGCATCTTGTTGCAATTGTTTTTATCTTCATACTTACTTCTGCCACTAATTTCGTCTTTGCTGTTGTAGGTTCTTTCAACCTTAATTTTGCTTGCTTTGTTGTTGTTACTATCTTCAGCATAGTCTAATGACTTCTTCAATTGCTTTGTCCAACATATGTGACTGGACTTCTCTTTGTATAAGAATCTCAAAATTCTTATTTTCTTCTTCTGAATGTTGTTGTTGGTTACTTTGAAATTGTTGAATTCTTACTACCACCCTTACATCCTTATTCTCTTGTTGCTTCTGAACTTGACTTTCATATGTCCTATGTTCAAAGTCTCTGATCACAACATCACACTCATCAATGCTATCCTTTGTCCCTGTAAACAAAATGTTAGTTTGTAAATCTTTGCCTGCTTTTAAAATTATTAGAGACACCCTTCTACTGTCAGGTACTTTGGTTGTAGTCACCTCTCCTCTATTATTAGGTTTTCTAAGCAACTCTTCCAGAAATTCAATCTCTTCTTCACATCTAACAAGCATTTCATCATAATACTCTTCATTTCCAGCTTCAATCCTTGTATAGTTACTAATGTGTAGTAACCATTCCTTAATCTAATTGTCTTCTAAAGACAACTCTATTATAATCATCCCCATAATAGAAATAAGTTTATGTTCTCTTCTTATGCCTTCAAAAAACATAACTTCAGTAGATCCATGTTGTGTAATAGTGTTTAGGGACTGTCCTTCTTTGACACTTACAATTCTTGCATTCACACACCAATTTTTTGTTTTTAAAACATAAAGCTCAACAACCTCAGCTGATGTTTCACCTATCAGCTCTTCATGTTGATATTCATATCCTTCTTCCACAAGAGTTTCAAACCTCTTTCCTCCTTCACCATACATCTCCTCAATGGTTCATAAGACATGTGAATGTCTTCTTCTCTATTCTAGAACAAATATACTGTTGTGTATTGTTTCAACAAAATCACATTGTATGAGACCTTCTTTCTCTTGAATGGCTTTAATTTTCTTCTCAAGTTGTTGGTTACCTTTTATGACTCCTTCTTCATTTTCCATTAAGACATTTCTCTTCTTAGCATCTTTTGACTGCTCTTCATCTCTCTATTGGCTCTCCTTAGAATCCAAGCTTGTACTGTTCAACTCTCTAGCAAGTTCTTCACTATGAGACAAGGTCATCCCATCTTCTTCTTCTTCCTTCTGCATGACAGTTTCAAACCACTGTCTTCTTTCATTTCTTCTTTGGTAACCTGCAAACACACACAACTCATTAAATTTAAAAACACAAGGCTTCATAGCCTCATCATCCTCATCATCTTCCCCAAGGATAACTCCTTGTTCAAGTTCACAGATGTGAAATTCCTCTTCTGACTCAAATCTATTGAGCCCTTCTTTTGTCTACCTTTGCTTTTGTTGCAGAGCATACCAATTAACTTTTCTTTTCAATTTTCACCAAAGACATGGGTATTCTTCTTTCTCCTATAGCAACTCTATCAACAAACTAAGATGTCTTATAATCTTAGTTAATTCTCATTCATACTCTTCTTCACTCATCCTCTTCTATTTTCAATTTGCTTTGGCACATACTCTCTCTCTTTTGTGGCTTTCCTCTGAATCCCCTTCATGACTACCAATAATTGTCATCTTGTATTCTTTAATGAGATTCTCCATGCTCATTGTGACTGCAACATTTTCCTTTGCAGTAGCAAGTCTTTTTCACCCTACCACAATACCTCCATAAACCTTCCACCCGGTCTGGTCTTTTCTGCTCTCTTCTACTGAGAGCCTTCTTGAGCTTCTCCTGCTCCTATTAGGCCTTCCCTGCAATCACCTCCTCTTTTTATCTTACTATCCAATTTCAATTGGAAACACTACAACTTCCTCTTGCTATGAATACTCTTTAATATAATTCCTTCTTCACAATTACAAGTTGCTATCAACTACTCAACATTCAATCACTATGTAAAAATCAAAGTTGCACTTACCACTCCCACTCTGAATCTCTGGCTAGATTGGTCTTCTTCATCTACAACTTCTTCACAGGTTCTCTACCTGTCTACAAGTTTCATTCTCTACTATTCAAATAGAAATTTGAATTTGTTCCTCTTCACTATTCAGAACCCCCGATTCTATCTCACTCTTTCAAAGAATGTTTTCTCAAAACATACTTGCTCTAAATGCCACTTCTCAAGACAACCCAAATCGTACTCAACCGGATTTGCAACTTTTCTGCAACCTCTCTGATACTAATTTCTCTGCAACCACTCTGATATCAATTTCTCTGTTACAAAATCCAGGTTTTGTTTTCTAATTCTACTCCCAATGTAGAAAGAATAAATTCTCCTGTTATCACAACCTATCGTCTATGATCATTCGCTTCCTTGGTCTTCTCGTAACAATTTATACCTCATGAGCTGCCACAAACCTTTGTAGTAACAAGTCTCCTCCTGCTTGCTACACTATGCCTCAATAAGATTCTCTCCTCTAAGCTTAATCTCTTGGTATCTCCTTGGTTCATTCCTCTGGAACCTTCTGAGCACTCCTTGCTCTAGGCTTCTGCAATTCTTCTCACCTCCCTCGATTGCTACCTGCACAAATAACTTTATGCAAAAACAACAAGACCAATTTACCTTCCAATATTCATCATGCTTGTACCCCCTTCTGTGGGAGGCATAATCCTTTGTAACTATAGGATAAACCTGCTCTGATACTACTTGATGCAGGGCCGACCATGGAGATCCGCTCTTCCTATCTCTGGAATGTGAATCTTCCTCAAACCCTGCTTATAGGATCGAATCACAAGCATCATCGATCATGTAGATTGGATAGTTCACGACGCTAGGGAAATATAAGTGGCATGGATGTTAATTTAAGAGTGGAATACCACAGGAATCTCATCTCGAACACACGACAATCAGTGTATGGAAGTGGGTTTTGGTATGGCTTTTGGCGGTGCCTATGCTTCTCACTTCCGCACTCCATCAAATAAGGCGACTCCACCAAATTCTATCACTTCCTCCAACTATGGAGGACCTTCAACCTCTGAACATTTTTTGTAGCACCGAGAAACTATGTCCCAAACTACCAAGCTCCGAACCCCCGAGGAATTGTATAACACTGAACCAGAGGTTGATACTCTGAACTCTAAGGCCGAGAGTCCGAGGCCGAAACTTCGAAGATCAAAACTTATTCTGAGGCTGAAACTTCAAGGGCTAAGACTTACTTCGAGGCCAAAACTTCAAATGCCAAGACTTACTCTGAGGTCAAAAATTCAAACTCTGAAGAGTTTCGAAACGCCGACTCCAAGGGCCGAACTTTGAGATCCTGAATCACCGCGGATTTACAAGGTGCTGACCCAGAGCTCCTAAACCTTTTCTCTTTGATAATTAACAAACTCCCACTCTATACTAAGGATTTCTGTAAGCCCTGATACTTCTGCAAAAATTGGAATCGGATGATTATTCTACCCGAATTCAAATCTCCAATTGGAATTGTAAAGATTCTACCCAGTTATTAAACTTCTTTCAAGGAGTTTCTGTAGACTGGAACTATTAAATAGTTCTACCTAACCAATTCCCCTCTTAACTGGAATTCCTCAAAGGAATTCTACCCAGCCAACTTCTCACACAGGGATTTCTTCAT
>Ga0115853_100455_pt1 | contig 12649 bp, 9 predicted proteins | sample InSIn5gowninarea_FD_83867 | JGI IMG/M metagenome (GOLD analysis project Ga0115853, IMG submission 83867)
TGATCCTTCCCACTTCTACCACTTCTAATAAATGTGGGACTTTGTTCGTATACCCAACAACATTGAACTGCCACTCTACGCACCAAATGGACTAGAGTTAATGGTAGAGCTTTTGATGTGCCTCTACATGGTTGTCATTGTTTCTACTCGGGCCGCTACAAATAAATTGTCCAAATTCCAACAATTGTGTAATCAGCAATGTGAGATCCGAGAAGTGTTGACAATGTGAAGGGTTGTATGTTTTTTGAAGCGCATTCTCCTGCCTTTGGTGAGTGTTGTACGGTCTTGAATTATATGAAGTGTCGTATCGAATTATGTGCACTGCCCATGGTTGAAAAAGCAAATATGTTGACTGCATTTTCATATATGGTGTGAATGTTTTAAAGGTTGTGATCCATGTCGTGTTCCCAAAAGGCCTCGGGCTAAATGGATTAGATTTGTTGCAGTGTTGGTCTGCCTAAATGTTGGTTGTGCTCCAAATGGATTGGAACTATATTATTCATTGTGAAATCTAATATTATTCGATCCTGTTATTTTCCAAAAGACGCCTTAGAAACCTCGATCTATGCAACTTGTTTCTTGATTGTCATATGAATTCAGAATATTGCTACTACAGTGCAAAAAAGAATTACATCAAAAGCGCATTGTTTTTGCCAGTAGAAGTATTTTTTTACAGTACACAGATTTTAAAATGCATTCATTGATATCTATTGTGGGAGTCGTTCTCAATGGGAAAGAGAACTATCCTGAGCGGTCTGGAAAGATTAAACACACTCTCATTTTTAAAGAGCTATGGAAAAACCTACCTCAAACATGGAATTTTCCATTTGGAAAAATACGAACAACAAGGTTTATGCCTTGATTGCAGCATTAGTAAATGAATAGGTGAGTCGCCATATTTCACCATTTTCAAATGCTTTTGAAGCCTTACAAAAACTGAAGGAACTCTATGATTCACACTCTGCACTTAAAGTTGTTCAACTCATAATTAAATTGTTTAGCCTTGAACTACAAAATGATGATCCTCTTGCTCTTGCATCAGAAGTAAAATCTATTATGCATGATATGAAAGTCACTAATGTTGAGCTGGACATTCCTTTGCTAGCTTTTGTCAAGGCACTTTATCCCACTTACTCAAATTATCTTGAGTCATTGCAAGCAAATGGAAACCTCAAAGAAATTACCTTTGACTCCCTTGTGAATAAATTTGCTAAGAGAGAGAGAGCTTTTGGGAAGAAGATAGCTCCTCAGTCTACTAAAGAGGTTGTGTTTTGCACATAGAGAGAAGAATCTTGCTCAAAATTCTTCCAGACAAATCAAAACTCAAGCCATCAAGGCTTGGCACAATCAAATTGCCTAGTCTTCCAGACTTTCTTCTGAAAGTTGTTTTATATCTCTCATAGTTGAGGAGAAACTTGTTGTCCTTGGTCCACATCCGTCAACAAGGACACTCCATTCATATGTTTGATGGCAAGGTTGAGGTGATAAAAGCATTAGATCACTCACTTGTCATGACGGGGATAGAAGAAGAAAGGCTTCTCAAGGGATAGAAGAAGAAAGGTACCTCTGCTTGTGCACAAAATTTCTCATACAATTCTCATTATGATGAAGGTACATTTCCATCAAATTTATTATGGCATGCTAGATTTTGACACTTGAACTATGACAGCTTCCGCCTGTTGAATAAAAAGGGTGTTATTGGTTTGCCTACAATTCCTAGGAAACTTAACCATCACAGCATAGCAAATAGTCTTTTCATGATTCACATTCCAGAGCACATAGAAAACTTGACCTCATTCATTCAAATTTGTGGTCCAATGTGTATTCCTTCTACAAATGGAAATAAATATATGATGACATTTATTGATGACTACACCAAAATGTGTTGGGTTTATTTATTGAAGAACAAATTTGATTCTTTTCATACATTCAAGAACTTTCATACATGGATTGAAAATGATGCACAATCGCATATTGGCTCTATTTGCACTGATAATGGAAAAAATACACTTCAAATGAATTAGAAAACTATCTTCGCCAACATGGGATCCAACATCAAACAATTGTGTTTTATAATCCCCAACAGAACGGAGTAGCTAAAAGAATGGATAGAGCAATCTTAAATATGGTACGCTCCGTGATGATTTTCAAGAATGTAAAATTGATGTTATGGGCTGATGCAGTTCTATGTGTTGTATATAATAGATGTTCATATAATGCTATTAGAAACAAGACTCCTTATAAAATGTGATATGGGCACATTCCTTCGGTAAAGCATCTCAGCGTCTTTACTTCCACCTGTTATATGCCTTAATACCAAAGGTACATAAAAACAAACTTGGTGCAAGGAGTCATAAGTGTATCTTCTTGGGGTATTCAAACACTTACAAAGCATACCGCCTCTATGATGAAGTTAATAAAAAGTTTATTGTATCTAGAGATGTAATCTTTCTTGAATCTTCCAAAGATGACAATGTTGTTGAGCGGCAACTTGATCGCTTGGATAGATTCGCAAATGCAAAATCATTTCAAGAATTTGATATTCAGATTCCACATCTTGAAGGGGGGTTCCTATACTGGATCAACCTGTGGAATCTTCTTCTGAAGCACTCTCTCTCCCGCATGAAACTCCAACCACTGATGATACTTTGAGTGATGTGATTGACAAAATTAGGAGACTCAATCTTGATTCAATCCCAACTCAATCAACTGAGCAACCTAGACCATCTCAAAAAGGTCCCCCAAAGTGGTTGACAAAAGACACTTGAAAGTGTTCATCTTGATGAAGTTGGAAAGACAGAAACAAGAAATTCAACCCGGGAAAATCGAGATGGTGTAAATGACTCTGATTCACCTGTTGATATAGATGTTTCTTATGATTGTGAATTGGCTTTTCATGATGAATCGAAAAAAGCGATGCAAAAGGAGTATGATGTCTTGATAAAGAATGGCACTTGGACATTGGTTGATCCTCCATTAGGAACCAAACCAATTGGCTGCAAGTGGGTCTACAAGAACAAGTATAAAGCTGATTGGCTCACTTGACAATCACAAAGCCAAGCTTGTGGCAAAAGGTTTTGCACTGAAGGAAAGGGTCGATTATGAGGAGACTTTTGACCCCACAACAAAATGGGCTACCATCCAGATACTCTTTGCTATAGCAGCTCAGAACGGTTGGAAAGTCCATCAATTGGATGTATAAACTACTTTCTTGAATGGAGATCTAAAAGAGAATGTTTTTATGTTTCAACCTGAAAGATTTGTTGTGAAAGGACATGAACATAAAGCATGCAAACTTGTAAAATCCTTGTATGGCCTCAAGCAAGCACTGCGAGCCTGGTATGAAAAGTTAACTGAGCATCTTCTGAAACTCAATTTCAAACATTATGACCTTCATGATGCAACTTTTTTTGTCAAGAAAATTGGCAAAACGGTTGTATATCTTGTGGCATATCTAGATGATCTTTTGATGACAAGGAACAATGAGAGCTACATTGCATCCATAAAAAAGAAATTGAAAAAAGGTTTTGAAATCACTGATTTGGGCTATCTTCATTACTATCTTGGTATTGAAGTAACTCAAAATCCTAAGTCTATATTCCTTTCTCAAAAGAAGTACAATGGAGATTTGTTGCATAGATTTGGCATGGCTGAGACTTGAGTGCAATCCTCTAACCACTCCAATGGAACAAAACTTAAAGCTCACATCCATTGAAGGAAAAGAATTTGAGGATACAACAAAGTATAGACAGCTTGTAAGAAGTCTCAACTACTACCAGACCAGACATTTCGTTTGTTGTTGGAATCCTCTCCAGGTTTATGCAAAAGCCTTGTGAGCGACATTGGTCTACTGCAAAAAGAGTTCTAAAGAACTTGAAGGGAACTCAAGACTTTGGACTCAAGTATACACAGGTGGGCGACTTCAGCTTGATTGGATACTCTGATTCAAACTTCGATGGAGACAAAGAAACTGGGATCTACTTCTGGTTATGCTATGAGTCTTGGATCAGGCGTTGTCTCCTAGAGATCACATAAACAATCAGTTCCAACAGATTCCACAACAGAGGCAGAATATGTGGCAGCCGTTGAGGCAACAAAAGAAATTGTGTGGCTCAGGGAAATTTTGGAAGATTTGCAAGTAAAACAAGTACATTCGACTCCACTCATGATTGACAACACCTCTGCAATAAAGTTGGCCAAGAACCCAAAGTTCCATGATTGAACAAAGGAAATCAAAAAAGTACCATATGATTCGACATCATGTTGAGGCCAAGACAATCCATCTACGCCATTGTTCCACTAATGAACAGATTGCAGACATGTTCACCAAAGCGCTTGGAAGAGAAAACCTTGAAAGATTCAGAACATGTTTGGACTCACCAACATCCCTTCAGATTAAGGGGGGAATGTTGACACCTAATCATGGGGATTGGGTGAACAGTTGTAAATAATGTAAATAATAAATAATGGGAAAAGAAGATTGCAGACATGTTCACCAAAGCGCGCTTGGAAGAGAAAACCTTGAAAGATTCAGAACAATGTTTGGACTCACCAACGTCCCTTCAGATTAAGGGGGGAATGTTGACACCTAATCATGGGGATTGGTTGAACAGTTGTAAATAATGTAAATAATAAATAATGGGAAAAGAAGAGTCATCGGGAGATTTCACTCTCTCATGTATATAACTATGAGCAATCTAAATGAATAAACAGATTTCATTTTGAGGAGTTACTCCTGGCCTGACATAAAATATGGATATAACTATGAGCAATCTAAATGAATAAACAGATTTCATTTTGAGGAGTTACTCCTGGCCTGACATAAAATATGGATATGGATTATTCAAATGAGCAATAGTATTAAATCTAATGATGGTTTCGTTGCATACTATAACATATTGTAATGGAGGAGTTTAGGATTAATGGCTGTATAGGGTAAGATTAATGGCTGTAAAGGGAACGACAAAAATTAATGATAGGTAGACAAGCATACGAAAAACAAAATGAATAACGAATGCCACACATAAATCGAAACAGGACTTCAGTGGTGGCTAGACACTATGAAAGCAAGGTGCCTGACATTAAATATGAATATGGATTATTTAAATGAGCAATAGTATTAAATCTAATGACGGTTCAATATGGATATGGATTATTTAAATGAGCAATAGTATTAAATCTACTGACATTAAATATGGATATGGATTATTTAAATGAGCAATAGTATTAAATCTAATGACGGTTCAATATGGATATGGATTATTTAAATGAGCAATAGTATTAAATCTAATGACGGTTCGTTGCATACTATAACATATTGTAATGGAGGAGAGTTTAAGATTAATGGCTGTATAGGGTAAGATTAATGGCTGTATAGGGAACGACAAAAATTAATGATATGTAGAAAAGCATACGAAAAACAAAATGAATAATGAATGCCACACATAAATCAAAACAGGACTTCAGTGGTGGCTAGACACTATGAAAGCAAGGTGCTGCAGACCAAGACAACGGAGATGAGGTCAATGTAGTGCAACAATATGAAACCAAGAAATAGGGTAAATGTCTAGAGAATAAGATAGAAGCTTTCTGATGTGGAACCGGAAAAGTAATAATATTTGTTTGCCGTTTTTTGGTTTTTGATTTTTTTCTTACAATTGCAAAAGATCATCAAAATTTGAATTAAAATAGTTACCCCATCTAGTTCAATGACAACACAAAATGGTCCCAAGAATATACAATATTGTCATAAGTTGTGCATATAGGCATTCTATATTGACATTGCTCAGCAGTTATGTAATGTTGTTATTCAAATGACTGTTTGGATGCACTACACCAACCTTATTCAAAATTATTGACATTTTGCATTTAGTACAAAGCAAAGCATTGCAAATATTGAAAATAACTAAACTGCAAAATAAAAGCGACACTAAATAATTAGAATCTGCTTTGACAAAGATGCAAATATTGATTCACTGAATACCTCCATTAGCTGCTCTGCCTTCATCTTAGCTTCAGATTGATATTTTAACATCGTTGCCTGCAAACACAATTCAGAGGGAGAAACTAAATTAGAATAACAAAATAAAGTGTTAATGTCCTCCAACATAGACAGAAGCTATATTATATAACAACCTCCGCAAACTGGAGTGCCTGTTCAACTTTTTGCATACGGGCTTTTTGTTCGGTAACAACCTCTTGCAGCTGCAAATACATATAATGGTCAGAAACACAGTAATGCCTCTTGCAGCTGCAAATACATATAATGGTCAGAAACACAGTAATGCAGGAAAGTATTTGTCAATCAAAATGGGAAAGGTGAACCCAGTCATAAATAACATCACCAATTAATTTTGAGAAGATTAATTAAAAATTAAAATATGAACCAGAAAAAATTCCAAGGAAATACACATTGAAAGGAGATAGGCACAGCTTTTCAGCATAAGTTCATAGGATAATCGAAGCAGAAGTTCAAAGTGACAATTGGTACTGGCCCACTAACAAATGCTATAAATGGAAAAATCTATAGCTAGGAACGTAAAAAATGCATATTTTAGTTAGACTTAGGATATTCCTTATAAAAATATTGAATGGGGGACGCATCACAAATGATTCCACATCCCTAAGGACTTGGTAACTTTAAAGGGGCATCCCCGATCACTACCATGATTGTGAGGTTGTACACTAACAACTGTTTTTAGTGTGAAGTTTTAAAATCTACGCTCTTCGCACACCGTATTTTGAAATTATTATTTAGGCATGGGTACTATTATTGTATTTTAAAGTCACCAATGCCATGTATGTCTGAGAGTCAATGACAACCAAGTCGAGTCAAATCATAGTATCAAAACAAAATAAGGGGAGTCAAATCATAGTATCAAAACAAAATAAGGGGTCTCATGCATCAATGTAGTGTCTGACTAAACTGTGAACTTAAATTATATTATTATTATCGTTATTATTATTATTAAATTGGCGTACCAAAAAGAGAACTCGTCAGAACAAGGAAACAAGAACTAGTTGATCTTTGATTATCATGTTTGATGTTAGCAATTTGACATTCCAAAGGTAGAACAATAAAATTTGTGATTGCAGGGTTTCACAACATACAAAACAAAAACAAACAAAAAAACAAAATATTGTAGAGAAAATAGTAAATGCCATCTTAACCTGAAGGTTGAAAATATTAAAAACAAAGAAAGATTAAAAAACCAAGCAGACTACCCATCTACACTACACCATGGCTGACCCTACCCCACAAGCATTCAAAAAAACCATGTCCTTGAGTATGTATCCCCTCCAGCATGAGATGTTTGGCACTTCCTATCTATTCGCCCATTCCCTAGACCTATTATTTCTTCATTGTGGGGATAGGGAAGCCTACGTAAAGATGAGTAATAGGGCGATAGAGCCACCATTGATGAAGGATGAAATAACTCGCCCATCAAGTGATGGATGAGGGAAAGGCATAGTAGAGGCCAAGCGACAAATTATTCATTAGAATACCCTGAGTTACCAATCCAATATCATAAGAGTGACCCGTTAGAAGTATATATATAACTTGGATAAGTTGTAATAATTATTGAGATCTCCATCTTTCAAATCGAACACCCAAAAGACCTATTTAAATGACTTCATATCCAATCTAAGATGGGACACTGCACTAGGAAGTTATCTTGGTTAAAATTTGGCTAGTAGTTCGCCACTTTGACTGTAAACGATCTGATGTCTAACCAAATAAACAATAAATAAAATCAACTCATAAGCTAGTAGGATATATCATTTATGATGATTACCTCACTACTGCTCTAAGGGAAACCCACATTCTCTTATTCTCTTTCATCAACTAAAGAGGCATAATAATACTCACAAAGGGGTCTAAACAAATGATAAGAGCTAGTTATTGCAATTCATAAAAACATCTTCAGCTTAACAATCTACTTATAAAGACCATCATACATGATGCATTCTACAGCCATGTTGAAAAACTCAACAAGGTAATATGTAGTTGTGGCACTATCTTGATGTGTGACTTAGTGACCTACATATTTGTAGATATATTTGTAGATAAATGAAAAAGTGTGTAATGGGATGTGCCTTTTTATCTCTCTTCTCTCTCTGAGAATACCATGACACTACTAGTATACAGATCCATCTTAACTCTGGATCTATTGAGCAAAATGGAGAATCAAAAAGAACCCAAATGTAAACCTCTCAACCTCGTATCTTTACATCTCAATCCCTAAAAGATATGAGGTTAAGTATCTACACAGATATGACGTTATGAAGGATCTACACTATTTTATTTTATTATTTTATTTTAGGAAATCTGCTTTTCCTTTTTTTGACATTAATCATTGGACGTCTTTTTTTCCAGTTCATGTTACCCACTTCGTACATCTACATAGATCTCTCCCGTCCTAGGTTGTAAGCCCACCTCACCTCTAGACCTAATAATGGAAATTTTACACTACACCATTCTTTCTTCAGTAGGCAACATATAACTATATTTCTATTCTTAAGATCATTAGCACCCCAAATGAAACATCGAAAACATTTCTTGATGGAAATCATTAAGATGAACAAGGCATGCAAAATAGTGCAAAAAGAGGAAAACAAACACCATTCTGGTATTTGCATCATTAACACTCCAAATGGAACAACATCAAAGGCATTTCTATATGGAAGTGACCTTTATGCTTACCTTTATATTTTTGTCAGAAAATTCTTTTGCTTGATTCTCAGCTTTGCTCGCCTGCAATTCTAAACTCTGTTGTCTTTGCTTTTGTTCTCTTAAAACCTCCTCCAGCTTTTCCATCTAGAATTTTTACAGACATAACTTGCCACCTGAGAATCATCATAGCATCTATTTCTTTTGGAAGTGAACTGGCTTCAATACTAAATGATCAAAACCTATGTACAATGCCAGCATGGAGCATCTACAACTTGAAAATTCCCTGACCAGGACTTTCATAGCGCCTTCTATTCTACAAATCTTCATGAAACCCTAGTGCATAAGCCACTTTGAATGTACACGATCTGATGTCTAACCAAATAAACAATAAATAAAATAATATCGAACCAAAACAAAAGGAAAACGTCTCAAAGACTCTATTAGGGCCTTAACTAATGTGCTATAAATGGGTTATAAAATCACCTCATAAGCTAGTATGATTTGGCTGACATTATCAATGGGCTATAAAATCACGTCATAAGCTAGTAGGATTTATCATTTACTATGATTACATACTCCTATTCTCTTTCATCAACTAGAGAGGCATAATAATACTCACAAAGGGGTCTAAACAAATGATAATCGAGCTAGTTATTGCACTTCATAAAAAAATCTTCAGCTTAAGAATCTACTTATAAAGACCATCATACATGATGCATTCTACAGCCGTGTTGGAAAACCCACAAGGTAATATGGAATCTACTTATAAATACCATCATACATGATGCATTCTACAGCCGTGTTGGAAAACCCAACAAGATAATATGGAATCTACTTATAAAGACCATCATACATGATGCATTCTACAGCCGTGTTGGAAAACACGGCACAAGGTAATATGTAGTTGGAAAACCCAACACAAGATAATATGGAATCTACTTATAAAGACCATCATACATGATGCATTCTTACATATTTGTAGATGAAATGAAAATTAGTGTGTAATGGAATGTGCCCTTTAGGTTTTTATCTTTCTTCTCTCTTTGAAAATATTACCAGCATAGATCTAACATAAGCTGAGAGACATCAAATTTCTTACATCAAATTTCTTTAGGTTCAAACTTATTTTAGAGTGCACAAACAACGTGTAATTTTTAATTGTTTAAATTGTATTTTTGAATGTTTAGAGATTACATAATATATGTATTGAGTCATTTTATCAGGGACATTAAACTTGTTTTTTAGTTATTAAGTTTTTTAGTTATTAATATATTTTTAAGTATACAACAATATTAATTCATAGTAAAATATAGTCATTTTATCGGGGACATTAAACTCTTTTTTAATGATTAATATATTTTTAAGTATACAACAATATTAATTCATAGTAAAATATAGTCATTTTATCGGGGACATTAAACTGGTTTTTTAATGATTAATATATTTTTAAGTATACAACAATATTAATTTCATATTAAAATATTTTATTCACAGGCCGTATTGGATATTTTATTCTATATAACATTAAAATATTTTCTTTTGATATTTTAACATTTTTATATTTTTAAGTATACGTCAATATTAATTCATATTAAAATATTTTATTCACAATTCACATTGGATATTTTATTCTATATAATGTTAACATATTTTCTTTTAATATTTTAGCATTTTTTCTAGATAGATATATATGAAGTTAGATCAATATTAATTCATATTAAAATATTTTATTCATAACTCACATTGGATAGTTTATTCTATATAACATTAAAATATATAACATTAAAATATTTTCTGTTAACATTCTTTTCTATATAAATATATATGAATTTGGGATCACGTGTTAAAATATTTTTGAAAAATATAAGGTTTAAACATCTTACTCACATTTTTTTAACTTTTAATTACTCAAATTTTTTTTAACTTTTAATTACTTTAAATAAAATTATTTTAAGGTAACATGGACAACTAATTAGATGTGCATAGCATATATTTTTCCTTTTTTATTATAGTCAACGTTACTTTTCTGTTTAGAGAATATTTTATTTTTTATTTTAAGAGGGAAGGACATACTTACACATCGCCTTCACACACTGGGCTGTAGAATGAGCCTCTGGGCTCAATGCCACTACTAGTATACAGATCCATCTTAACTCTGGTCTTAACTCTGGATCTATTAAGCACTGGATCTATTAAGCAAAATAGGAATCAGAAATTCTTATAAATAAAAAACTAATAAAAAAAAAAACAAAAAACAAAAAACAGATCCAAATATAAACCTCTCAGCCTCATATCTTTACATCTCAACCCCTGAAAGATACGAGGTTAAGAAGGATCTACACAAATAGATTTCTTTTCCTTTTTTGACATTAAACATTGGAGTGTTATAGATTTCTTTTCCTTTTTTGACATTAAACATTGGAGTGTTATTTTCCAGTTCAGGTTAGCCAATTCGTACATCCACATAGATATCTCCCCTCCTAAGTTGTAAGACCACCTCACTTCTAGACCTAATAATAGAAATTTTACCCTACACAATTTTTCTTCAGTAGGCAACATATAACTGTATTTATATTCTTAAGATCATTAGCACCCCAAATGAAACATCAAAAACATTTCTTGATGGAAGTCATTAATATTAACAAGGCATGCAAAATAGTACAAAAAAGAGGAAAACAAACACCATTCTAGTATTTGCATCATTAACACTCCAAATGGAACAACATCAAAGGGATTTCTATATCGAAGTGACCTTCATGCTTACCTTTTTACTTTTGTCAGAATATTCTTTTGCTTGATTCTCAGCTTTGCTTGCATGCAATTCTAAACTCTGTTGTCTTTGCTTCTGTTCTCTTAAAACCTCCTCGAGCTTTTCCACCTAGAATTTTTACAAACATAGCTTACCATCTGAGAATCATCATAGTATCTATTGCTTTTGGTAGTGAACTGGCTTCAAAACTAAATGATCAATATATATGTACAATGCCAGCATGGAGCATCTAAAACTTGAAAAATCCTTAACCAGGACTCTCATATCCGCTTCTATTCTACAAATCTTCATGAAACCCTAACCTGTTTCTCCAGTTCTTTAACTCGTGCATAAGCCTTGGTTGTCTCTGCCTCCAAAGCTCCTGCTCCTTTTTTCTGCAGCGGCATAGGCTAGATCATAAGGGCCTCTCTTAGAACACAAACATGAAGATATCGTTTAAAACAATAAAGACAGATTAGTTAAGAATGTTATGTCAAACCACCATTATCATTAACAGGATGTTCGGAAGCAAAATTGGCATACATAGAACAAAGGTTTCATTGTAATTTCCATCCTGATGTGGAAGCTCAAATAATTGATTGAATAAAATCTTTTCTGTGACTGATTAATAGTGCTTACAAATTCATACTATATTTTCTAGTAGAAAAATTTTATGTATTTTGTAATACAGTGGTCGATTAGCAACTAGAGGTGATCTGAGTGTTTACCAATCTAACAATATTTATCATTAGCTCAGACTTCGCGTTCGCCACTAGAGGTGATCTGAGTGTTTACCATTCTAACAATATTTATCGTTAGCTCAGATTTCGTATTCACCACTAGAGGTGATCTGAGTGTTTACCATTCTAACAATATTTATCATTAGCTCAGATTTCATATTCTCCAAAGACATGTTGTAGCCGGGCACTTAGTGGCATTTATAAGTAATTGTATTTGACATGTTGTAGCCGTCCTGTTAGTAGCATTTATATATAATGTATTTGACATGTTGTAGCCCGCCTGTTAGTGGCATTTGGCATTTATAAATAATTGTATTTAGTGTAATAGTGGCCGCCGATCTATTGTGGATGACTGTAAGTTTGAAGGAAGGATCGTTGGATAAAAGGTTATTGAATATGTGGAGGACATTAACACTTTATTTTGTTATTCTAATTTAGTTTCTCCCTCTGAATTGTGTTTGCAGGCAACGATGTTAAAATATCAAT
>Ga0115853_100456_pt1 | contig 12648 bp, 4 predicted proteins | sample InSIn5gowninarea_FD_83867 | JGI IMG/M metagenome (GOLD analysis project Ga0115853, IMG submission 83867)
AAGTTTTTGTTAAGTGAAAGTAAGGAAGTATTTAAACGATACAACCAGGAAATAGGCTTAGAAGCGGCCATTTTTTAAAGACCTCGTAACAGAGCACTGGTTCAAAAGGTTAGTAAAATAACCTATTTAGTTAAAAGCGCCGAAGATATAACGGATCTAAACAAAACACCGACACCTTGTCCATAAAAATACTAGGTTACCTTTGCTGTATGAATTTTCGCTGTTTCTACAAAACCCGAAAGTGAGTGCTGCAGGTTGAGGAGTATAAGCAAAAGGTAATTCTATGTACTATACGTAAACACTAGTTGCGTATTATTTATGGGGTAGCGGAACATTGGGTAAATAGGATTAGAAACAAAGGAAATAAAGGTATTTGTACTTGGGGGGTGAAAATACCAGTAGCTGTAAAAAGCTAAAAGCCATTAACCCTTTGCAATTACGGGAAAAAAAAAAGTCCAACCGTAGTTGCACCACAAAGCACTACTATTAGTAAATAATAGGCAGGAAAAGGGAAGTACATAGGTTTCAACATAACTACAACGTAGTTTGATCGCTAATTAGCGATAGTCCAGTATATCCCAAGCGAGAATGCTGACACGAGTAACGAAAAAGAGGATGCCGAATAGGACCTCTCGCCTTAAGCTTATGGAAAAGTGATTCGGTCTCTAAATTTAACCTAAAGGATAAAATGATGAGAAGATTATATGTGACAACATAAATAAATAGAGTAAAATGTTCTGGAAAAGCATATAATCTGAATAAGGAAAAACGGATAATAACCGAAAAAAAAAACAATGCTTAACAAAGAAAAAAACGAATAAGAATTTGTTTCCTTAAAATTTTGAAATAAAAAAAACCGTACCTAAAAACTACCACAAGTAAGCTAGTAGAGAATACGAAGGCGTTTGAGCTAACAATCATTAAGGAACTCGGCAAATTGACACCGTAACTGAGGGAAAAGGTGTGCCATTCCTACTGATTAATATCAGTTTAGGAAGAGGAGACATAAAATGGTGTTGCACGACTGTTTAATTAAAACACAGCACTTTGCGTAAGATGTAAATCAATGTATAGAGTGCGCTATCTGCCCAATGATGGCTGGTTAACGGATTTACTTAAATGACTAATATAGTTTAGGTTTTGAAGGAACCCCCATTGAATGGCGGCCTTATCTATAAGGGTCCTAAGGTAGCGAAATACCTTGGCATTTAAATGATGTCGCGCATGAATGATCTCACGATGCAACAGCTGTCTCAATGATTGGCTCAGTGAAACTGGAATGGCAGTGAAGATACTGCCTATCTCTAGATAGACGAGAAGACCCCATGCAGCTTTACTGTTACTAGTTATAGGGTATAATTTAACAGGTTTTAGTGAATAAGGTAGTTGAACGACAAAATTGAAACACCTTTACTCTGGTTGTTTATATCAGTAGAATAGGTTACAGATTTGTAACTGACGTCTGAATGTAATCCATAAAAGGAGAAGGATCACTAGATCCCTCTCAGGAGACAATGGCTAGCAGATGGTTTATGCGGGGCACAGATCCCATAAAGAGTACCTGGGAGTATCCAAATTTATTTTTGTAATATGCTATACGCAAATTATATAAAGCTTTTATTAACTAATTGCTTTATATGGTTTAATTTTTTTAATTACTATATGTAGTTTGTTATTTTTTATATTTACTTTAATAAAAGTATCTATAACGAATTCAGTTATATTTCTATTTAAGTTAGAACTAAACAATTTAATATAAGTAAGATTTTACCTATGTGGAAAATAGGTGTATAGATAATAGTAACACGTACTATTATTTGTTATTTTTTTTAGAAAAATGATATTGATATATACTTCCAAAGTTTAATGGCTTAATCTTGCTTTACTGTTTGACATACACGTCTATCAGTTGCGTAAGCAGGGCATAAAGACCGCAAGACGCAGTAAGGAAAGGTCTTGTATTATTGAAAAAGCTACGCTGGGGATAACAGGCTAATTGCGCAAGAGAGTACAAATTGAGTGCGCAGTTTGGCACCTCGATGTCGGCTTAGCTCATCCACATGAATGCAGGAATCATGAAGGGTACGACTGTTCGTCGATTAAAGAGCTACACGAGCTGGGTTAAATACGTCGTGAGACAGTATGGTTTCTATCTTCTAGAGGAAATTAGAGTAAAATAAGGATAGCCCCTTCGTACGAAAGGAGTTGGGTATGGTAACCTATGGTTTACCTGTTGTTTATACGCTTAATATTAACCTTATAAAATTACGGTGAGAATAGGTGCTTTTTACGAAGTAGATAAAAAAGCTACTGAATAAGGAGAGTAATAAAAATGAGATTTGCTCATTCCTATTGGAACTAAAAATGGTAATACTTTTATACTCAAGTATTTATGAATAGTATAGGCACGGCAGGAAAGCTATGTTAGTTAAGATAAGTGCTGAATGCATTTAGGCACGAAGCTTACCTTAGGATACTCTTAGAAACGTAGTATAACATTACGAATCCACATCTCGCTATTCTTAAGGCTAGTAAACTAGTTTAAAATAGCAGAGGGGATAATAGGCTTTGGCTGAAAGGGCTTTGATGTTCTTAGGTACAAAGTACTAATTTTTTATAACTAGATTAGCTATCTGGTTATTTTATTAACTAAATAACATATTTATCATTAAAAATACATTAGTTAGCCTGGTTTGCATAATAGTAATGCACCCGTTTTGTAATCGGAAGATATGAGTGCAATTCTCGTACTGGGCTATCTAGATAACTTTTATAATAAACGCGGGTTGATGTAATAGTAACATATTTGGCTCATGACCAGAGTATAGAGGTGCAATTCCTTTGTCCGCATCTACTTTTTTCGACCGTTTCAACTAGTAGAAATCAGTAAAAAAAAAACAAAACAAACCAAAAAACTAATAAAACAAGGCTATAGCTTAATAGGTAAAGCAAGCTGCTCATAATAGCTCAGATGAGTGTTCAAATCATTCTGGCCTTATACGGGGAAAGTAGTGAGAATGCTACTTCATTATTTAACTTTTTACAAGATTCTTTTTTGCAAAAAAAAAATTACTTTTTGATTTAATTTGTTATGCAAATCAACTAATTTGTACAATAAATCCCATTGACAAACTATCCGTGAAAAATTGCTCTTTAGAGAGCAATACGGAGAAGAGTAAACTTCGTTTTGCTTAAAATGCATAAAAAACCTAAAAATGGATAGATCACAAGTCCTTAAAGCAGAGTGAACACTATTTATTAATTAAAAAAGGCAATAAAAAGTTTATTTTACTTTTTAGTTAAAATATTGGTAGAATAAAAAAAGTTTTACTATAACAGACTTACACGCTAAAACCAGTATTGCTGTATTTTAGTAAAAACCCTTATTACAGCAGAATTTCCAGTTAAATTATGTAAATATAAATATTTCTTATGAACTATTTTAATTAAAAGAGTTTTTAATAGTTATACTTTTTTTAGTTATAAACTTAACGTATTCTCCTTTGTCTATAATTTGTTTAATAAGATAATTGTTTAAAGCAATTACAATAATGTACTATTATAAGCTTTACATAAATTCTAAGGCCCAATAGTCAAGTGGTTAAGACGTAACATTTTCACTGTTAAACGCGCGGGTTCGAACCCCGCTTGGGTCTAACAGCTATTTCTATTAGCTTAAGGGGATATAGTTTAATTGGTAAAACTGCGATTTTGCATATCGTTATTTTAGGATCGAGTCCTAATATCTCCAATGTTAAAATGAAATCTCAAATTATTCATTCACCATCCTTTTTTAGCTAAAAAAACACTAAAGAGTTTATGTTAAAAATGTCTATTGCACCTAATCTATCTTTACCTCTATCTTTACCTCTATCTTTACCTCTTAAGATAGAGGTAAAGATATTAGACGTTTAAATAGCCAAGGGAAAACTTTTTTAATTTTAATGCAGAAGCTGCTAGTTTCTTAAATAGTACTGAATGAACCATTCGTAACTATAAAAAGAGTAGTGCTGTTTTTTTAAATTAGATGAACTACATTAGTTGTATATAAATAAAGGTAATAAGAAAAAAAAAGCCCAGGTAGCTCAATTGGTAGAGCGAAACTTTGAAGGTGTTTAGGTTATAAGTTCAAATCTTATCTTGGGCAATTTTTGACATTTTTAACAAAAAAGTTATATATCGTTTTTTTTTGGTTTTTAACTTTATACATACAATAAAAAAAATGGGTATGCTGAAATTGGTAGACAGGTCCCGCTTAGGACGGGGTGAAATAATTCATATAAGTTCGAGTCTTATTACCCATAAAAATTATAGTAGTATATTATATAAATAAAAAGATATGTTTACTAGTTAAATATGTTTACTAGTTAAATAAGTTTATAATTATTAATATGTAGTAGACTAATGGTAAGTCATAAATTTTTGGTATTTACTTATGGGTGTTCGAATCACCCCTACATAGAAAAGGTGGATGTAGTTCAATTGGCAGAACAACTGTATGTGGAACAGTAAGTTCCCTGTTCGATCCAGGGTATCCTCCCAGTATGCTTTGTATAACTACAATTATTTTGGTAAAAACTGTTTTCCTCCTATATTCGTTATATATTTTATAACTATTATTATTTTGAAAAAGAAAACCGTATATTTTAGAAATATTCATTTTATATTTTTATTTTTTATAGATAACCTTTGTTTAAGCTAAAGTTAAACTAGATACTAGCTGGGCTACACTTTTTAACGAAAAAAAAATAATTAGCCAGGATAGTTCAATTGGTAGAACATTAATTTCATGCATTAATAGTGGGAATTCAAATTTCTCTCCTGGCTATAGGAACTATCTTTCTTTACATACTTTAAAGTTAATTAACGATTTACAGCTTAGTAAACTACGGATTAAAGAAAAGGTATTCCTTAAATTTTTACATGTTATTGTTAAACTTGTGATACAAATGTAAATCTTACAGCTATTATTATTAATGTTGTTAAGATAATGATAGGAAAGTCCGGTGATTAACATATAGCTTTTTTAGTGAGGCACAAGCTTGGGTAATACACAGAAATTTTAACAATAAAAACTTTTAGTGTTTTATTAGAATTATGAAATAAAAAGCCTTAATTAATCTTTATTTTAGTTAAATATTACACACAGGATCCGGCTTACTTGTATCCAAGTAATTTATATAACATTACATTCATTAAAGAATGTTTGCGTTTAATACTAATCATTTCACTAGGTTTATACTAATGATTTCACTACGTTTATACTAATGATTTCACTAGGTTATACTAGAGACAGAAATCTGTCTGTATTTTTTTTTTTTATTTAATTAATGCATTATAGCATAGTAAGCTTTATAAAAGTAATAATAAATTTAGTTTTGTTGCTTTTATTGTACTAACCACCATTCTTGTAGTAAAAAAAATAATTTTATAAATGTTTAACCACTACCAAACAATAACAAGTCCGTTAGATCAATTCGAAATAAGAAATTTATTCAGTATCGATACACCACTATTGGCAAATATGAACCTATCTATTACAAACATAGGGTTATATATGACAATTGCTGCGTTTATAGCTTTTTACTTTAGTGTTTTAGCTACTAACCATTCAAAAATTACTCCAAATAGCTGATCTTTAAGCCAAGAAACATTATATGCTACTATCCATAGTATCGTAGTAAACCAAATTAATAATAAAAGTGGGCAAGCTTATTTCCCATTTATGTATGCCTTGTTTATCTTTATTTTAATTAATAATCTTATAGGTATGATACCTTATAGTTTTGCATCAACATCTCATTTCATATTAACATTCTCACTTAGTTTCACTGTAGTGTTAGGTGCTACTGTTTTAGGGTTCAAAGAACATGGATTAAAATTCTTTTCTTTATTTGTTCCAGCAGGTTGTCCTTTAGGGTTATTACCACTGTTAGTTTTAATCGAATTTATTTCATATTTAGCGAGAAATGTGTCTCTAGGACTTAGATTAGCAGCTAATATATTATCTGGTCACATGCTTTTAAATATTTTAAGTGGATTTACTTATAATATTATGAGCTCTGGTATAATTTTCTTTATTTTAGGATTATTACCATTAGCATTTATAATAGCATTTTCTGGATTAGAACTAGGTATTGCCTTTATTCAATCACAAGTTTTTGTAGTTTTATCTTGTTCATACATTAAAGATGCACTAGAATTACATTAGTTTTTAGTAAAAAAGTTTAACTTTTTTATTTTTAGTTGTATAGTCCCATCTACATTCTATAACTTTGAAATGCAATATACTATTCTTTTATAGTTTATAAAAAAACAACGGTAAAGTCTCCAACTTTATACGACATAACCAATTTCTAGCCTTTCTAACTGTAAAATAGTATGTATGTATAGAAATAACTTTGTGGAAATTATTTTACAAGCCAATGATACTTTTACTATAAAAGTGAGCTAGGGGCGAAAGTGTTATACATTTAATTAAACCTGGTTATTGTCTAGTTAGTTGACTTCTATTAGTAATTTTTTATGCTAATTACTACTTTATATGCTAATTAGTAATTTTTATGCTAATTAGTAATTTTTATGCTAATTATTCTTTTTACGGTTTTCGTGAACTTAATTATTTTTCGTTATAACTTTAACAAAAAACGATAGCCTTTATAAAAAATTATAGAAGACCTAAAGAAAAAATGGATTTTTTCCGAAAAAGAATTTTTTTATTTAGAGAAAAACTAATAGGTTAAATATACATTCCTTATAGGTCTAATCTACGATTTATTACCATACTATACATATGGTCTTGTGTAAAGTATAAATGGTACATTATCATTTATACGAATTAGAAGTATTTATTTCTTTTGTTTTATAAATGTTATTAACATCTTTACTTTTAACTCCAATATTAGGTGTAGTTGCCATTTTAGTAAATAGAGAAAATGGAAGCTCTTTAACAAACATAAAAGTTATAGCTCTATCCACATCTATCTTAAATTTCTTTATATCATTAGTTATATTTATTTTATTCGATTTTAGTACAAACCAATTTCAATTTGTACAAGAGTACCATGAAATAAGTTATTTTGATTTTTATTTAGGGGTAGATGGTTTATCTATTTATTTTATTTTATTAACAACAATAATCATTCCTATTTCACTATTATCTAATTGAAAATCTATATCTAGAGATGTAGAATCTTATGTTATTATAATTTTACTGTTAGAAAGTTTATTATTAGCGGTTTTCTTAGTATTAGATATTTTACTTTTCTACATCTTTTTTGAAAGTATATTACCTCCTCTTTTCATATTAATAGGTATATTTGGTTCAGATAATAGAGTTAAAGCGAGTTTTTACTTGTTTTTATATACCTTATTGGGTTCTTTATTTTTATTATTATCTATATTGGCAATGTCTTCTATTATGAGTACTACAGATTTCGATACTCTTTTTAAAGGTAATTTCATTTATATAACACAACTTTTCTTATTCTATGGTATTTTTATTGCTTTTGCCGTAAAAACGCCTACTATATTCTTAAATACATGACTTTTAAAAGCTCACGTTGAATCACCTTTAGGGGGTAGTATTATTTTAGCTGCTATCGTTCTTAAGTTAAGTTTATATGGAATACTGAGATTAATATTACCTATATTACCTAAAGCTTATATGGAATATACTTATATAATTTTCTTAATTGGTGTTATCACTATAGTGTACGCTAGCCTTAGTACATTGAGAACAATAGATATTAAAGAACTTATAGCCTATAGTTCTGTTTCTCATGCTGCAGTTTATCTGCTAGGGGTATTCAGTAATAGTATACAGGGTATTGAAGGTGCAATTACTTTAGGAATAGCTCACGGGTTTGTTTCACCTGGTCTATTTATTTGTGCAGGAGGAGTTCTTTATGACAGATCTCATACAAGAGTAATATCATTCTATAGAGGAGTTACTCAAGTAATGCCACTTTTTGCTATATTATTCTTTATACTATCTCTTGCTAATTGTGGAGCTCCTTTAACTTTAAACTTTATAGGGGAATTTTTATCATTATATGGGGTATTTGAAAGATCATCATTATATGGTCTATTTGCTAGTAGCTCTATAATCTTTTCTGCAGCCTATACTATTTATATGTTCCAAAGAATAGCCTTTGGTGGAGCTTACTCAAGAATGTTCACTGTAGTAATGCCAGATCTAACTAAAAGAGAATTCACTATCTTAATGTTATTAACAGTACCTACTGTTATATTAGGAATCTATCCAGCATTAATCTTAGATGGACTTGCTTATGGTGTATCTACTTTAATTTACAGCTCTGATATTATAGCTGGTGCTAGCTCTATACCCCTTACTACTCAGTAACAAAACCTCTTAACTGAGGCAGATAACTTTGATGCTAACACAGTAAATAATATTAGTACAGTTAGTTCTCTTAGAGAACGTTCTAAGGATAACCTATTACTGAAGCACTATTATTGATATTTAGTGACGCAGTTTTAGCAGAATCACTAGTAGGTCCTTCATTAGTTATATTTTCTTAATTATTGAAGCTATATATTTATAAAACTTTTAGATAGGGTATAAAAACCCTATTAAGTAGTTTCAAATGGTAGTTTACAAATGTAAACTCTAGTCCCTTAAATAATGCGTCATAGGTAGCGGTATCTAGGTTAATTGTATTCATCTATTTACCGCAAAAAAAAAGTAATTTCCATTATAATATCTTAATATATACACATATATGCTTTTTATGGTAGAAAGACTAGAAACCGTATACACTGTATATTTTTCGTTACTATAAATAATAATAGTAGTGTATAATAAGATAGATCTTAGATACCTAAATTTGTAAAAACTAAAAAACACATAATTTAAAAGAGAAAAAAGAAATATTTCTAGTTTACATAGCTAAGTTCACTTCACTTTAGTAGCTACCTAGCAAAAATTTGAATAACGTACGCTACTGTAAACACATTAATAAATTAAAAAACAATAAAAGTAAAAAAATAAAACAAATGAGATTATTAAAAAGTCACCCTATTTTGAGATTAGCTAATTCTTACTTGGTAGATTCTCCACAACCACTAAACTTAAGTTATATGTGAAACTTTGGTTCTTTATTAGCTTTCTGTTTAATCATACAAATTGTTACAGGTGTAACATTAGCAATGCATTATAACCCTAGTGTAGCAGAAGCTTTTAACAGTGTTGAGCATATTATGCGTGATGTAAATAATGGATGATTAATACGTTATTTACACAGTAACACTGCTTCAGCATTTTTCTTTATAGTGTACTTACATATAGGTAGAGGTATGTACTATGGATCATATAGAGCACCAAGAACTCTAGTATGAACAATTGGTACTGTTATCTTTATCTTAATGATGGCTACAGCTTTCCTTGGTTACGTTCTTCCTTATGGTCAAATGTCATTATGAGGTGCAACTGTTATTACTAACCTTATGAGTGCTATACCTTGAGTAGGTCAAGATATTGTTGAGTTCATTTGAGGTGGTTTCTCAGTTAACAATGCAACATTAAACAGATTCTTTTCATTACATTTTGTTTTACCTTTCGTATTAGCTGCTTTAGCACTAATGCACTTAATAGTTTTACATGATACAGCAGGATCAGGAAATCCTTTAGGTGTATCAGGAAACTATGAAAGAATATCTTTTGCCCCTTATTTCATATTTAAAGATCTTATTACAATTTTTGCATTTATATTTGTACTATCTTTATTTGTGTTCTTTATGCCTAACGTATTAGGTGATAGTGAAAACTATGTTATGGCAAATCCTATGCAAACTCCTGCAGCTATAGTTCCGGAATGATACCTTCTTCCTTTCTATGCTATATTAAGATCTATTCCTAACAAATTATTAGGAGTTATAGCTATGTTTGCTGCTATTCTTGCATTATTACTATTACCAATTACTGATGTAAGTAGATCAAGAGGTATGCAATTTAGACCTTTAAGTAAAGCAGCTTTCTTTATCTTTATAGCTAATTTCTTAATCTTAATGCAGTTAGGTGCCAAACACGTAGAATCACCATTCATTGAATTTGGTCAAATAAGTACTGTTTTATACTTCTTATACTTTTCAGTTGTAATGTATGGTGTTACTATGTTAGAAAATACTTTAGTGGATATTAGCTTATTAAATAACACTAAAAATTCTAGATAAACATATCAGTAATTTTACTAAAATTCCATCTTTTTATAAGGAGTAACGACTATGTTACAATTTATCCCTATCACATAGCCATCTACTTTTTGTATAATACTACAACAAATCCCACTGATAAAAAACTATCTGTGGAATATTGCTAAAGAGCAATAGAGGGGGAGAAGAGTAAACTTCTTTTTGCTTAAAGCCCCCCACCAAAGGGAAATATCTGTTTATTTCCAGTATTTGTTACAACAATTGATTCTCTTCGTAAAATTTTTATCTTAAAAAAAAATTCTTTAGATAAAAATCCTTATCTATATGAACGGTTGTTGTAATAAATATATTTATTTTTACTCTATTTAGTCCTTTTTATAAGGATAATAACAGAGAAAGTGCCTTTATTTCTTACAATTCATTGCTATATCTAATTGATTAATTCCTTTATTCATTCATTTAATTATTACGTAAATACTTCTAATAAAGACAGGGATCACCTAGGAAACAGTGGCGAAACACAAATGGTGACTACAGACGAGAATAGTCCGAAGAATTCCCGTTCTTATCCTTTTTCGACAAAAGAGTGATATAGTAGTATTTACTCTTACAATAAATCCTTTATTAAACCACTAGTAGCTAACAATTATTTTCTTAATTTACTTTTAAAAAGTTATCTTAATATGTTGAAAATAAAAAGAGCCGTTATTACTCGTAGAAGAGACAATAAATCTCGTTATTCAGCAAATAAGGTTTATACAAGTAGAGCTGAATTAGAACATACCAATAGTAAACTTCTTATTACATTATTTACCTACAATAAAAAAAAATCATCGTTTGAGCACAAAGTAAGAAAACTTATTACCTTGATTAAATTTAGAAAAGTAGTTATAGCCACAAGAAAAATCTATATACCATACTATAAAAACAGATTACTTCATTTATTAAAAAAAAACTTTTTTGTATTCAATAAATGAAACATAGCTTTTTTTAAAGAAAAGACTAATTTATTTGAATATTCCCTTAGAACAAAACTGAGAAAAATATACTTTGATTTCTATAGAATTCCTAACTATAATAGTAGACGATTAAAAAGACTATTTAAATTGAAAAAAGCTTTATTCCATTATACAAATAATATTCATTTTACTACATCTCTTTTATCAAGTGTAGTGTTAAAGTGAAGAAAGTTAGGTTTAGTTAGCTTATTAGAAAAACTCTACAACAAAAAGACAAAAATTAACTTAGTTGAATCAAAAGCTTTATATCTAAATAGTGATGTATTTTCATCAGCAGTTGCGTTAAAATTAAGAGACAGAAAAAATAAAGTAGTGAGAATTTTACGAAAAGCCGTTTTACAAATGGCAAAAATAGCTGATTTACATACTCTTATTACTTTTGACGATAATGCGGAAACACTAAACAAAAATAATGTTATTAACAATATAAAACAACAAGTGGTAAGTGGTGTAAGATTTGAGGCCTCTGGTAGATTAACAAGAAGATTAACTGCCATGAGAGCAGTCTTTAAATATAGATATGCAGGTAGTTTAAAAAACATCCGTTCTTCTTTCAATAACGAATCAGCTACAATGCTAAGAGGTTACCTTAAATCTAATTTACAACATAGCTTAATCAATTCAAAAACTAGAAATGGGACATTTGGGCTAAAAAGTTGAGTTAGCAGTCATATAGTAAATTTTTCACTATATGTGAAATAACGGAAGTTCCTATATTTACTTTCTTTTCTCTAATTTTTAAGTATTATAGTATGACAAAACCTATCTGATACATGTATTTAAAAAAAAAAAGAGAATATAAATCTATTCCTAACAACTATCCTTAGTAAATTCAAAAAATAATTTAAGTTACAAGAGAGAATTATAACTGTTTTTTTACTGGTAAGCTTTATAATTAGGCTTAAAGGGATGTAGTTCAATTTCATAGCTGTTTTTAATACATATTTTGTAAAAAAAAAATTATTTTCAGTTAACTTTTTATGCAAATTAACTAATTAAACTTGTTATGAATATCAACTACTTTGTACAACAAATCCCACTGACAAACTATCAGTGGAAAATTGCTAAAGAGCAATAGGGGGAGAAGAGTAAACTTTTGTTTGCTTAAAGCCCCCTCCCTACAGTAAAAAGATTTTACCTAACTAAAAAACAAAAAAGTAAAATCGGTCAATAGATAGAGTATTCCTAGTATACAACCTTTTTGTATTCCCTATACTCCATATTAGTACGGCATAGCTAAGCTATTCCTTTTAGCTAGTACTCCCTTTTTCATAGTTTATTTTTTTCCAATCGTTTGTCTTTCCTTAAGAAAAAAAAAATAAAATAATAAACTGTAACAATAGGAAAAATTGTAAAGGGAAAACGTAATAGAAACCACCGTTTACCTCTACGAAGATCTTTACTGGGGCTCTCGTTACTAAAAAAGTTATACGGCTGTTTACTCTATACATAGGCT
>Ga0115853_100460_pt1 | contig 12610 bp, 11 predicted proteins | sample InSIn5gowninarea_FD_83867 | JGI IMG/M metagenome (GOLD analysis project Ga0115853, IMG submission 83867)
GGGCTAAAGGCTATTATGTTCAAAAACGTAATTAATCTAACAATTCAGATCTGTATGACGTAGACGTTCATGATATCTCGACATGACAAACGTAGCCAGCAGTATCTCTTTGCGCAGCTATGATATTGTTTACGACATTTCGAAGTCCTAATCTAGTGGACTTGAGAATTTCAGTAACATCCTATCGCAAGGGATATTCATTCCATATAGTTTCGTTACCTGTAAAAGAATCGCACCACATCACCCCCATTTAAGAAAAAATCGATATTTACATTTTCATGAATTTGTTATCAATACCAATGAAACCCCAGATGAATTAATTGCGCGTGACGGAAGCCCTTTCAAACTGGAGCCACCCAAGATTGCACCTGAGATTCCCTCAAAGGGGTTTGCATATGAAGTTGAGACTTATGTCACGCTTGCCAGTAATCCAGATAGCATCGGTGTCATAATCAGGAAGGATAGTGAAAGACTTCAAAAGCTAGAACCGTTTCCTTCTTGGGACGCAAAGGATTTTGAAGGATTTGTAGTGCTAGCTAAAGTAGCTGGGAAGTGCACAACAGACCATATTTCTCCCGCCTGGGCCTGGCTTATGAACAGAGGGCATCTTGATAAGATTAGTGATAATTTATTTCTTGGGTGCGGTCAACTCATTTAATGGGAAGAGCGGTATGCGAAGAAATGTTCTAAACGAAGAGACCGCATCTTTTCCACACATCGCAAGGATGTATAGGGAGATTGGAGTCAGATAGGTTATCGTCGGAGACTATAATTACGACGAGAGAAGCAGTAGGGAACATGTCGCCATGTCTTCTGGTCAATAAACCCATTTTTCATTATTTTGCAACTAGCGAGGCCTTATTACACGATAAATAAAAAAAATAAGCATTCATCAGGAGTTTTTGAGTATCGCTTTTAAGCGATCGTATATTAATTTCTCGCGATTTCTATGTGTTACGATTTTAAATCGTGATTGGGATCAAACTTCTGCACTTACCTATGTTAATTAACGCGACCGAGCTGTTGAATAATATGGGCTGTCACAACACGTGGTTTGAGGATCTGATCAACATTGCACGAAATGCCAATTTCTATTACAAAAGGCGAAATTTGTTCAGCCTACACCATTTCTATCGTTCTTACACACCATCTGTCTGAGTTCTCAGCTAAAATTGTATCGACAAGGGAACAACAGTTAGGCCCTTCGACATGTTGCCGTTTTTCTACGTAGATCGAGGGGACTATACTAAAATCGGGATTTTTCCTATTAGGGAGAATTGTATGCCATTATTTCACAATGTAGTATCCCGGAACCTAATATCGGGTAGTTGTCTCCGGAAGTTTCAGTGTTCATAGTTATGTTTCAGCATTGTTTTACGTATCGATGTTGAGAAAAGTTAATAAGATGTGTGCCTCTCGAGATATGAGAAGGCTTAAGGAATTATGACGTGTAAGGGGATATGTTCTAGACATAAGGCTCAGAAACCTGTCGGGATGGGAAGATATGCCAGCGGGCAAAAAAGATGTCAGATATGCGAGATATTTCTGAAATGGGAAGGCCTCTGGTGCCCGTGTTGTGGATACAGACTAAGAACCAAACCCAGGAATTTGAAGTATAAGGCGAAATTAAGACAACGGGAAACTGTTCTTGCTGTACACGAAAATATTATTGTAAAAAACACCAAGAGGTAATAGATCGATCTCTGCAACAAGAAATCGACGCACAGGAAAGAGAGGGTCCATGTTAATCTTGACTAGGTTCTGTAGAATAGGTCTAGTGTGCTGCTGAGAATTTCCGGCGAAGAAGCAAACCCATGTCGCTTTCTTTGGCCCTGACCTCTAAATAAGAATTTGATTGAATGATGATGTTCAGATGCTACATAAGGTTGCCCAATCAGACTTAATTTCATATTATAGACTGATACTCTATAGTAATTAGGCGTTCATATGATATTAGTTCATATTACCATAATGCTAATTCGTATCAGACTTTTAATGAGTTACGGACAAAGTACGAAGGGTTATTCAGATTATTCTGGAAGAACAACTAGTAGCCCAAAACCTGTAGAAACAGGCAAAGAATACACGGTAGATATTACTGACATTGGCAGAACGGGAGACGGTATAGCAAGAGTGCAGGGCTTTGTAATTTTTGTAAAAAACACAAAAACAGGGGACAAAAACATAAAGATTAAGGTAAACTCTGTAGGTGAAAGATTCGCTACTGCAGAAGTAGTAGTAGTAGCAGATTCAACAGATTAGACTTAAGTTTTTATATATATCGTTATACTGCTTCAATTATCTATTCTTTCCATTGTCTTACTTTTTATTTCTTGCTGAAAGCTTAGTACATTTCTTTAATCCAGTTTGGTGGACAAATAGAAGAGGGAACAATAAGATATCTCAAGAAATATTCTGGCAACATCAAATTCGAGTACTATACAACTGAAAAAATCATTAAAGTCATACTACACATACAATATGACAATCCAGAACACATGTTGGAAGACTTGGATGCAAGAATGAATCAAAAGATGATGCATTAAACGAAAATGGCTCTTGCATGAATCAAGCGGTCAAGTCAGCTTGACGACTAGGCCCCCACTTTTCCAAACTTTGCTAATCGGATGTAACGTATTCGAACAGTTGCACAATCTGCATATATACGAACTGGCCGAAAAGGCGTATCTAGGAAAATTGGTTTTTACTGTCACAATTGTAACGAGTTTTTGAACAGTCAGGAAAGACTGTATATAGTTTTTTACCAATGACTTTAGACATACGTCTGAAATTGTTTTCAGTCCATGTGCAAAAATGAGCCTTGGCCGGGATTTGGACCCGGGACCGTTGCCTTACCAGGGCATGAAGCAATTGCAAATAACGAAAAATCATTCTATTTTGGTCCGATTATGGTCAAATGTCCGAAAGTACTTCCTGTAATCCCATCAGACGAACTATGGGCGAAATTTGAATCCCATCCTAAGCATAGCATGTATTCTTATTCATTGAAGAATCATATTGGTTACCCCAAAAAATACTTGTATATCTTCGACAATCAAGAAGCACAAGATCTATTATTAGTGTCACCTGATAAACGGAACCACGTAATGAAAGCTTTGGCGAATCTATCTGGATTCATGGGTTACTATGATATTTGGCGCAATCTACTTGAAAGATATAAGCTTAAGTGGTCATCCGATGATTCGTTTCAGTTATTTCGACAAATAACAAGCTCGCAGCATGGATCGATGCTGTATTGGCTCAATGAAGCATGTTCTAAGATATCGAATTCACGTCAAAATTCTCCTGTTATATTACGGTCTCTGTTAATACGATCTCCAACTTCATGTGTCCTCTATAATCACAAGTATGACTTGTACTATAAGTTTAATCCATAATTTTTGGTTAGACTTATTGGACAAGCTCTATCGGTTAGCTTCTTCATCACCACCGGGTCGAGAGCTTGGGAGAGATATTCACGAGTAAAAACGTGCACATGGTTCTAGCGCGAAGAATGATTAGGGGGTCAACTAAACCACGATCCAGTCTAGTAAAAGCGAGTGACTATCAAAGAAAGGTTTGCTAAACCAAATTTACAAAATGGCCAGTACACTAGATACTGCACTTATCACGATAGTTCCAGTGTCACTTCTAATTTTCATCGCTTCTTGTGGTAACGATTTATATCAATGCCAGATACTGCTGGCTACGTTTGTCATGTCGAGATATCATGAACGTCTACGTCATACAGATCTGAATTGTTAGATTAATTACGTTTTTGAACATAATAGCCTTTAGCCCATTTGACAGTTTTTCACGATCTCTTCAAATGTAATTAGTGGGACTATTTTGGACGTATTGAATCTGGCTGCGCCTATATCGATCAAGAATGTTTGTAGTTGTTGAGCGTTATCTGCGTCAACAATCCATGTGAATGTGTGTTCTAATGCAGAGTGGTACCTTCCGATGATTTTATTTATCCCATATCTCCTTTTGATATCCGTCTGATTTGCGCTCTTTTCTGCCATCTGAATCACGATCTTGGCGGTATCCGCATCATTTAGTGGACAGGCCTCAACAGTGTGCGATCCATATATACCAAACAGACCCATGAACCAACGGCATACTAAAAGTATATAGCCTTTTTGTTTTGGATGGCCAATACGAGTTGAATTTAGAAAATACCAGCTTGTCTCGATAAAATTTTCGAGGCTTTGGCGGATTATTTTCATATGCGTATGTACAATGAGTAGTTCGCAAGCATTAGGTATGTCTAGATTAAAATGAAAAAAGAATCAACTGCTAATTACATTTTAAGGATTATGTATGATGAAAAAGATTTCTCCGATTCTATTTTTGACTGGAAGAATTTGAAAAGCTCGATGCTACCATACATTTGGAAATCTAACCTTCTCGAATTTGTGAGCTTTAATATCCAGTTGTTAACTCATGCTCTGCTCATCCCTACTCATAACTAATCATCGATAGAGGCTGTTACGCACGATTTTTAGGGAAGGATTATTTAAGGTCTATCCTTTAAGGATCCTACTAATGGTAAAAAGAAAGCAGGCCATTGGAATTGTGGGAATGGCCTTTGCAGTAGCGGGGGGGATTGCGTGGTTTGTTAGACAGACTTTTGTGGCAGTAACACTGTGGGGGGTCGCAGGGTTGATATTATTCAAGTTAAACAAAAGGAAGAAAAATTATGGCTAGTCAAACCTAACGAATAAGGAACTTTCAACTCGATTATTGTCATATTACAAAATCCTGATTACGATGGTTAGGGAAAACCTTTTTGAAATCAACCGTGATCTTTATTAGAATTTTAAGAACTGTGTAGATATGGGGTCTATGCAGCGATCTTTTCATACGATACGTTTAAAATCTTAATACTGTGACTTTAATTGGACACTCAAATTTCTAGTAGCATTAACTTAGATGTTCTGAACAAAGGGATTTCAAACCACCATATTTTGAATCTAGACCTACTAGAAATGTGGCATTATTCCTGCATTTTCCCAGTGACTGTTTAGGGGACTAAAAGCTACCGTGAAGACTTTAATGTCCTTCGCAGGCCGAAATGCTATCAATCATAAGAAGATTAAGTCTTTGCACTCAAACACACATACCACCCAACGCGCAGTTTAGCCAATATGGCACCAAAGAATTAAAAAAGAAATATGTTGATGGTTTGCGTCCATCCGCAAGGACGGACCTTCTCTGCCCTGAATTCTAAGTATGCTCTCAATTTCATTTGGATGTTTTTTTTGGATTTCGTCTACCTTATGTGATCTTGTCTTTCCAGATTCTGGAATTGCGTGAGGCTCTTTGAGTGCGCAAGGATAAGAAACCAAAGACAGAAGTCATGTTTAATTATTCTTCAGATTCTTACAAAGTTCATTCTTGACATCCTATCACCTTGTGCATACTACCCTTTATTAGATTTCTTAAATTCGTGCATGATTATCATATTCGAAGTGGTAATTTTGAGTTTTTTTTCGATTTTCAATGAATCTGGTATTCAGGAAAATGGGGTTCATGAGGTCCTGAATAGTTATAGGTTCTGCAGTCGGAAAATAGCGGAAGCCAGGGGATGTGAGTTTTGGAACGGAAGAATAGATGGAAAAATTAGATAATACTTAGCTACGTAGCTTCGTAAATTTTGACTATTTGAAACGCATAAATTTGATAATCTAGGTATAAATGGTCCAGCCCCAATACATTTCTTTTTTCTTCTATATCGTCAAAGCCGAGCATTGATCTAGCAAGTATCGGAAGTTTTTGATAAGATATCCGACTACACGATCGAAAAGTTAGTAGTAAAACTATGCCATGCATCAAAATATAGGAGCTTTAAGTCATGCCGGATAGTAGAAACATATCATAAATATGTACTATTGGCAATCTTGCCATGGTAAATGGACTAATACAAAATGCCTTAACATATTGCGACGACTCAGATAAACAGGGTGTCACAGCAAAGAAGAATAGACTCTTGGCTAACATATTAGGGGTATCCAGATACGGATCCTGATCAACAAATATGGTCCATGGAAAAATCATCCCACAGCTAAACTCGAAACAATATCTTATTGTAGTTCATGTAGTTTCAGACAAAGGCCTTTTCATTTTAATGAAAAGGGCAGATCTTTATGAATACTGGAAAGGTACGCTTCTAGTGATTGTCTAGAGTGAAGGCAAATGAATGTCCAGGTCTATCTATTATGGCTCGCATCCAAGAAGGCAGGATTCACTTTCAGCACAGAAGGAGCTTATGGCAACGAGCATACTAAAGTTTCTCATAGAATGACTCTGATTGCAATAATCCGATTACATTCCTCGAATAATTTTGAGGGAAAGCGTATTCAGCAACTGCATTAAATACCATCCAAAGGGAACTACGAAAAATGTATGCTGCATACCATCACTGATTCAAGCGGCAAAGGACACGATGAGTACGAGGAATTGAGTGATTGGCCCAATTTAAATTGCTCCTGATCTTCCTGTACCCGAAGACGCTGAAGAACCTGCTGCCAATTTTCGCTCTTCTGATTTTCTCTTACCCCTTGAACCAAATAGTATCCCAGTGAGCACAGCAAATGCGGCTGCGGTGACACCATACATGAATATTTCGTCTGTCATTTCTAGCCATTGACTCTTTTTGGATAAAGATAAATCTATAGAATAATTCTTTCACCTGGTAAGAATTAATGCCTATCAAAGAAAACATGAATAATAACATAAAATACATTAGATATGCTAATTAATCTACTCATCGATAATTTGTGATGCTATTGTCCAAACCATTGCAGTATGCATTAGGTGTCATATTTGGTCACATATGAATGAGCAGGGCTTGCCGATGCATGATGTCCGACTCTTCAAGAGATGTGACGTGCCAGCAAGCAATTAACCATGTGATCACATCTATTTTTTTGGTCATCCGATTGCGACCTTGCCATTATTCAAATGGTCGCGCAGATTTGGCTAATATTCACATCATGCACTGTGATATCTTAAGACATTCAGGGCAAGTGAGGGTTCGATAATTACCTTGCAAATGCGAGCACCACAATTCTTTATAAACTAATACCGATCAGATCGGGCATCTGTTCTAGCTCATGACAATGGGCTTTACATGACATCTCACATTCCCAATGGCGGTGGAGAATGAAGCAGTTAAATGCCATAACAATGTATCGCTGTTCTTGCACAATTGTGAAAACTGAGGGCGAATATTCGGTTCGAGTAATACGAGACACTCGTACTCGAACTCGAATATGACAGTATAAAAGTGGTTGAAACATAATCATTTGTTCCTTATGAATAATGGACGGATGGATGGCTGTATATGATCGGCACTAGAGTTTCGAAACCTAGCATTCTGATCCTTATCATTGTAATTGTCATTGGCTTTTTGGCTTCATTTCTTTCCTACCGATATTTTTCGATAACTGCGAACAAGGTCGAAGAATTGGCTTCCGACAACGTTCGATCAAATGCTAGGATCACAGCGTTCGATCTGTCAAGGCTATTTTTTCATACTGTGAACCCAATCGTGAATAAACTCGAAGTTCTGTCTGAATCTCTCCCCAGCGCTTTAAGAAACGATAGCCTGATTCAAATATTGCTTAAGAATGCCCAAGATTCAACGTCTGAATTAACTGAAGGATACTACTTCTTAGATCGAGATGGAAAAGTCCTAGCATGGAGCGGCAAAGACCCCCAAAATCTCACCTCCATCAACTCTTCAACCTCAAGGGATCGCGAATTCATCCAAATTCCGCTTGAGACTTTATTACCTTATTACAGCAACGTGCTGGATTCAGGGGATAACAATCCCCGGCTTTTTATCTCGTTTCCTATCATCCAAAAGAATCAGGTTATAACAGGAATGGGGTCTGCGAAATCTAACATATCTATGACATCCAACGGTAGCCCCTCATTAGGAGTGATAATCGCTGCAATTAACTTGAAGACTGTAGGTGAAATGTTACAGAGGGATTTATCCCCCCAAATAGCAAGTAATGTAGGATTTATGGATCGTAACGGAGTTATTGTTTATGCAAGAGAACCGTCATTAATAGGCAAAAACTATTTGGATCGGGACTTTCAGTCCATGATCTCCGAAGAAATCAAGGATGCTTATAACACGATCATAAACAGCTCCCTTGGGGACATTAACGGTGGCGTTAGCGACATCAAGCTCCCAAATACTGTTTCCATTATAACTATGGCATATCAACCCGTAATTATAGGTAATGTCCATTTATGGACTCTTTACGTAAGCGTTCCACATAATCTCGCAACAGAAGTGGGAGTGCTTATTGATCAACTTAGCTCCTTTAGTACGATAGTAGTGGTGACCACCGCCTCTGTAGCCATATTCATCTCATTCATTGTTTTATCCTGGAATAGAAGACTAGGAAATGCTGTCAGCTCGAGGACTAGTCAACTCAAGGAGATAAATAATTCACTTGTGGGGGCCAATCAACAGCTAGCAGCAGCCAATAAGCAGTTGAAAATTCACGATAAAATGCAGAAAGAATTCATAAATGTAGCTGCCCATGAGCTAAGGACCCCTATCATGCCTATTCTTGGAGAGGCTCAGTATATAGAACGTCAGTTCATGGAAACGAGGTCCATGGTCTCTGTTGACAACGAACAAGTTGAGTCCATTATGCGTAATGCCAAAAGACTCGTCAGACTTGCCTCCGATATCCTAGACGTCACTCGTATAGAAGGTAAGAGTCTACGAGTCTATAAAGAACCGTTCGATCTTGACATCGTTATACATTCAGCATTGGAAGACACAAAAAATGCTATGAGAGTCGATGATGAAAGATCAACTCAGCTTGAGTTTCAATATGAATCGAAAGGACCGATTTTTGTTTTCGCTGATAAAGGAAGGATATCCCAAGTTATTTATAATCTCCTTGCTAATTCGATCAAGTTCACACATGAAGGGTACATACGTGTTACTGTCGTGAGGAAATCCAAGGAAATCATCGTAAGTATTTCCGATAGTGGAAAGGGTATTGACTCTGAGATCATACCAAGATTATTTGCAAAGTTTTCGACCAAATCGGAAACGGGGACAGGGCTAGGGTTATTCATTTGTAAAAACATTGTAGAATCTCATGGCGGCAAAATCTGGGCAGAAAATAACACTCATGGCAGAGGTTCAACGTTTAGCTTCTCACTACCTTTCAATGGGACAAATAACACAAAGTATTAGTTCTGGTATCACTAGTTCGGCAGGTTTCTGGTGCTGATTGTTGATAGCATATATTCTAGACGGTTCGTTGATCCTAGGATCTAAAACATTACCGTCCTCAGAAGGTCATGTTAAATCCAGAATTCGTCGACGACTCCATAACAGTTGTGACGTACAAAACAAGTATTAATAGCAGTTCTCCTGTCAAAGGTCAGTGAATGAGAAAAGAATAATCTGCTTCTTGTATGCAATCGATTAAATGGCACGAAAGAACATCTATTTCCCAACCATGGTTAAGATACTCTTTATTATCCTATCATGATCTGCGTTAACTTCAGTAGTTACGAGGAGTAAGTGGTTTTGCTCCAAGGGAACAGTTATCCGTTTGATCCTCTGATATTCTGCCATAGCATACTTTCCTTCTCCTATCTTTGACGCGAGCGAGTTCCTCAAAGCCCATCTGGCCAATGCTTGCAAATTTGATCTTCTTGTTTCGTCTGCAGAAAGAAGGTTTGTAATTCCCTCTCTCTGTCCCCCATACTTTATCTCACCCGAATCATCGCATACCCCAGCAAACCGAATCCCTGATGCTAAATCAAGAACCTCCTCACAGAGTTTGTCAAAATCCATATTTGGGAATTAATGATTGAATGAATCTAATAAGCATTACCGCTCGGAGAGAAGCTAGAGTCATCTAGACATTTCTAACACCTTAGCTTATCAAGGGGAGTACTGGAACTGCTGACCCTATAATACATGAAAATGGAGAATGAATGATTTATGTTCGTCTCCGTACCACTGCATAATCTTGTTCCCTGCTTTCATACATTTATAGTAATTGTCAAATACTTCGGTTTTTCCTTTAGATATCCTACTGTGGTTTCAGCCAGCCATCTCTCATTTCTTTTGATGAATTTAACCTAGGCTTTGGTCTTATGGATATCTATTCTTCAGTATGTCATGTTCCTCAGTCACCATAAACAATGTCTATGCCCACGCGCTTTAACTAGAGCTAGGAAAGGCTTCCGCTGCCACTCGCATATTTGTCTTGAAACGTACACGCCAGGTACACTTGTATGAACTGACGCTTCGAAAACAGCAACCAGTACAGCAACTCGCAGTCACACTTTAAGACGTATTCGTAACATACTCTCATCAATCAAAATAGTGGGATTCTCGAAGATGACAGGACGTTATCAATGGAGGTTGCGCTTAAATGAGAATGTCATGATATCGCTATGATGGATAGAGTGAATCGAGAAAAGTGTAAACTATACTCTATGAGAGTCTCGGAGGTGCTCATGCTGGGGTCTCTACTGTGAATCCAATAGATCAAATAACACTCCTTCATGAAGTACTACTTTCCTTAGTTCCTTTGCCAAATCTGTTACTGTCACTATGCCAACTATCTTTCCTTTTTCGAAAACCGGCAATCTCCTTATCCTATGGTTGATCATTCTTTGAACAGCCACCACCAGAGGCGTATCTGGTTCCGCAGTCACTACGATACTAGACATTACATCAGAAACCAAAATTTTGGACGGAAGAAGATCCTTTGAACATACTTTTCTAACAAAATCTCTTTCTGAGATAATTCCTATAGCGTTCTGATCCTTCTGGATTATCAGTGAACTTATCTGGTTAGCTGTCATCAGTTCCGCGGCATCCATGACTGTCCTATTTTCTTCTATGGTAATAACTTCTCTTGTCATGATGTTCCTTACAACTTCCTCCATAGGACGTATTGCAGAGTTTAACAATAAATATGATCCGTCATTGCTTTCGAACATCCAGAATCATAGTTTAGAACTCTTAAAGAAGGTAATGTTCATCATTTTCTCAGCTACTACAATGCGAGGTCCGTCGATCTTGACGATAAATAAAATGACCTCGTTCAACCTAACGTGATTCAAATAGTCTCATACAACGGTCATACGTGTTATGTTCCACTTCATTCAAGAAGGTTTAGCTGAGATGTCAGTAAACTTTACTGATCGCCTTGAATTAATAATAGAGATGTCAAGTCTCGAATGAGAATTGGAATGCATTTTGAAGTGTTGAGAAGTCAACATGAGATTTTGTCCGAGCAGAAATGCATTTCACACAATTCTGGCTCAAATAATATTGTCATTGGGATTTAAGATACTATTCAATTAGAGTTTCACTATGAATCAAATAGAAATAGGACATAAGGGAATGTCGAACGTGATAGTGTGCAGAAATTGTGGATTTCATTTGGAGATTGATGATGATCGAGACGCGAAGGACATGGTATATATTCACAAGAAGATAGGCTGCAAGGTTTTCAACGAGAGATTCAGCGAATTTACGTAATTGAAAAGAAAGTCATAAGTCTCCCCCACTCAGTTCGTTCCTTAAGCTGTTTATCTGATAGGGGGTCTGCAAAAAAGTTCAGAAATTAATAAGGCTGTCTTCAAGAAATATTCCTTAATCATACATCACCCAGCTAGTCTTCAACAAGCCCTTAGAAAAAAGAAAGACGAGGAGAACCAGACCGAAAAGCGTTACTCCTATAGATAAGTGCCCTGCGCTTGCCAGTGGGATGACCTGCGTTGTTGCCACAAACATTCCTATAGAGACCTGAACTATCACTATGAGAACTGCAGTGATGCATAGGAAGCGTAGCTTTTTTATTCTGGAATATGAGTGGATCGCTAAGATGCAAATACCAGCTGCAGATAAGAACGCAAGAACCCTATGGAGATACTCAATGATGTATAAGGGGCTTGGAAAATTAAACAGCCCATTTGGACAGAGAGGCCATTGCCGACAGTTCACGGGTTGATTAATCGAACTGAGATAAACGCCAAATAACATTGTAATATATATCAATATGAGGCATATAAAAGAGAGATATGTGAGGTTCTTGTAGTGAGGCGAAGAATTCATGCTGGGAAGTTTCCTATTCCAAGTTCAAACCTATAAGCTAATGGAGTAACAGAGTAATATCTGAGCATTCTTCAGCCTAAAATGGGTAAATATGGACGTATTGTTTTGTGATATTGGCAGATGATCAAAGAGCGTGGACTAACCTACGCAATTTTGATCCCATATCTAAAGACTGGAGTATACTTGTACCCACTAGGAATCCATCTGCACCCGCTCTCCTGAGCTCCCTGATAGTTTGTTCATCAGAAATACCACTTTCACTTATTACGACATTCTCACCCTTAGAGTGTTTGTTCAGAATTTCCGCCGTTATGGAGGTATCAACATCGAGGGTATTCAAATCGCGGTTGTTTATCCCAATAATATTATTTGAGCCAGAATTGTGTGAAATGCATTTCTGCTCGGACAAAATCTCATGTTGACTTCTCAACACTTCAAAATGCATTCCAATTCTCATTCGAGACTTGACATCTCTATTATTAA
>Ga0115853_100437_pt2 | contig 12608 bp, 10 predicted proteins | sample InSIn5gowninarea_FD_83867 | JGI IMG/M metagenome (GOLD analysis project Ga0115853, IMG submission 83867)
TCCGTTGCTCACCGATATGAGCTGCGAGATGATCAGAGAGTAGAAACTGAAGCCGCGAAAGGCCCGGGCAGGTAGGGGCACTACGGCTACTTGATATGATGCCTCTCCGAATGAGTTGACGCCAGTAAAATCAGAAAAGACGGGAAGGTTGTCATCCATTTCGGGAGTCGTGGTTTCCTCCGCTTTCCACCTTCCCACCTCGCTCGTTTCTTATGTGTTTGATGATGGCAGATGACTTCTATGGACTCGGTCAGCTGTAAGATGGTATGACTTACTCAAGCTAATGCATATTGACAATTACTTTCGATGTTTTACCGAGACATGAGCAGTTGTGACAGTAGCCAACAGATGACAAAAGTGAGTCGGCCCAGATTGTGAACTGTGTCATGAGCATACCGTAATCATGAAAGATGAAGAAATTGTAGACTAGACATGCACAGACCGCCGCTAAGCGCAATGACAAATACTAAGTGGCAAGGATCAAGGACAGGAATCATGCTTCTAGCAAGAGCGACTTCACGGCGTCTTGCCACGACTTGTCCACATCATCAGCGAGCACTGGGTGTTAGCAATGATTTACTGGTCGTATGTTGTATCAGATGGATAGATGATTAAATCGACGACAGTTCTTCATGCAAGTCATCATGTCAGGAGGCTGCCGCGGATGGGATTTCCTGCAATCGCCCCACTTGTCACCTCAAGGGCTTTTGGAGGCTGGAAGGACTTGGGAGACATGCGAGCTTGACTTGTTAATTTACACTGTCAGATAGACAACATTCCAAAGCTGTGGACAACAATACACGCGATAAGGCGACTTTTCCGCAGCAGAGTTTAAGGTAGGTGCGTCGTGCGTCACATAAGGTTGAAAAGTACCGGGCGCTTGGCAAGCATATTCTCTGGGGCATTCGTTAGGGGCTGGCGCTAGGCAAGCCGCCATCCCGGACGAAAGGAAGGCGCTTTCTCGATCCAATTCAGGCCTCATACCGGGCTACACAAAAGAAGGATTGGTTTCAGCTGCTATGTGGCAGAATTGGAGAAGATAACCTGAGATCGGGATCTGGTATCAGTATTGAGGGACAGATCTTCAAGATGAACCACGTTGACGACCCATGCTGTCCGAAAAAGTGGATTTGGACTTTGGACTTTCGAGGCATACCCGGTCATAGCTCAAAAAAGGTGTTTCTCTGGTTTTCTCACTCTGGGCGGGCTGACTGCTTTTGCTGCGGCAGAATACGTGTCGAGGGCGTGAGGGTTATCGCGGTTGACTGTCTCAACTGAACGAAGACGAATGGAAGACGAACAAGTGACTACGAGTATGTGAAAGAGGGACATCACTATCACGCTTCCTGGAGGTTGCCGCGACCTCGTGGAAAGCTCGCCTCGCAATTAGAGTTTATACGTTAGCTGCCACGAGTCTACCCAATCTTCTGCCACCTACTGCCCTCCTTCTTGTGTCTCTCTCGCTGTGCTGTGCTGGACCTCGACTTCCAACTACATCTTCAACCAGACGACATAGACTTGCGCAGGCTACTTCTCATCTTTACGCTCACCCTGCCTCGCCCCACGTGCTACACTTGTCACTCCTCTCCACCTGGCACTACTACTTCCCTTACTCGTTCCGGACTTGGTCATCACAGCTGAACTTCCGATATTCCACCATCGCACAGACTCAAAGCTACCTGTAACACAATACATTCGCGACAACATCGCTCACATCCTCAATACTGTGTGCTATCCAAGCATAATACTACAAAAGATTCGACATACAGGCTCAACCGAGCTTGACTCTATCCTGAGCACTTTGTCAGAGCATCTACGCATCGACCGGCACTTCCTCTCACGCAAAGGAGGACAATATCAATTCAGCACTTCAAAGAGATTTGGCCCAAGTCACAGCAGAGTTTCTCTCGTGGTGCTTATACAAGCAAAAGGAAATCACCACAACGCACTTCGCTGCATTGACCTCACAACAACAAGTCTACAGAGCTCAGGCTCTAGCGGTCTACATACTTCTCCACACCGAAACATCTCGCGATAATGGCCAGCACTTCGCATAGTGGCCGGGGGCTCACTCTGCCCTCTATTGCGACAATGACGCAGGGTCTACCACAAGATCCACGCAGCAATGGTCAGTCTGCCTTTGATACCCGTGATTCTGGCACCTGGTCAGTGCCATCACACAGCAAGCGTACTTTCCCTTGTCCCCAACATGACCATTACGTCGATCTGTGCTGACTTTGCAAAGACTCCTCCACACTTTCCAATCCGAGTCAACTACACTCCATCCTCAATGCAGACCCTGCGAACAACAGACTTTCCGGACCGCCAGCCCAACAACACAGATATTCACCACAACAATACCCACAGCATCAATCGCAGCCAGTTGTCCTTCCTGCACTATCTCAAGCGTTCGACCACCGTGCCTCCACTGCATCAGATGCCTCATACCTCATGGACTCTAGAAGAAGTAGTGTAGATCACCGCATGAATAACCCAATGGGCAACATGGCATTGAATCCATATGAAGCAAACAACGTCTCAACCACATCTTTGGCTTCAAACCTTCAACATCAAAGAGGCATAATCAGAGGGAATGGAATGGTGTCGCCAAATGCACGAAGGACAAGCGGTGCATCAATGCCCGGCCCACGAAGAGCACCAGCAATTCAGCCTCTGACCAGATCTCAAAATATGCCGAATCCTTTGTCTTCTACCCCTACCAAAGGTTTTGCTTGGGCTTTTCCCGATGGGGATGAGCAAGAAGGATCTAGTCCTGATTCGTCTCGTGCGGGAAGCATCACAACTATCAACACTATCGATTCAAACGCCTACTCAATGCGTCAGAACAGATATGAAGGTATGATATGCACATACAAGCTACGATGATATGTTATATTGACATAGTATAGATGATAATGATCACCGGCAATCTGCGCAACATCAAAGGATTGCCAATTTACAAGCTGGAGATACAGGAGCTGGTGCTGGAAACTACAGCAGGACTCCAGAACTTCGTGTCAGCCACAAGCTTGCAGAACGAAAGAGAAGGAGTGAAATGAAGGATCTCTTTGACACGCTCAACAAATCCCTCCCGAATTCTCCTGGCAGTAAATCGAGCAAGTGGGAGATTTTGAGCAAAGGTATACCGAACTGATTTATCCTACCTGCAGCCAAAACTGACGATACCATAGCAATTGAGTACATTCAAAAACTACAGGCATACACTCAAGGTCTCGAGGGTGAAAAGGGTCATCTTGCACGCGACCACGAAGAAGCAAAGCGAGCTATAGAAGAGAGTCGGGCGCTGCAGAACGAAGTGACTTTGATGTGGCAGCATATGAAGAGGCTCGAGCCAAATACGCGACACGCTTTTGGTGCAATGAGCAATCAGCTTGAGAGCCAGCAGGAACAGCCAAACCCCAGGCTTGCACCCCTACATGCACCTCCACCTGCTCACGGAAACTGGGGAATGGATAGCACGATGTCAGGTGTGGAGTATGGAAATTCTTATGATCGTCGATGAGGTTTGGCAGGTACTATCACGATGTGGAAACACCCCTTGTATTCGAAAATACCAGATATCATTGCAGATGGTGTCTTGCTACACCTGCGTCCTGCAAGTGTTCGCTCGCGTGCTCGAGCATGTGTTCGCTACCTTAAAGTCAATGTCAAAAGTCAATTCGAAATCCTAGAAATATAAGTCTGGACGGGCTGTTTAAGACGTGTCGCGACGCTGGGGTTCTTCAACGCATGTGTGAGAAGATGGCATTACATATTGCTATAGCGTAGAGGAAGATATAGATAGTGTATGGAAATAATGGAGACTGTATCTGATATCAATGTGAGCTGAAAGCCAAGCAAACGCCACCCCGTCCCGAACCAAAATTTGAAACCTCCAAGTCCCCAACCACTTGAAAGCATGCTGTTTCCCCTGATTCGTATCCAGCTGGACCTAGCATGAGCTTCTTTGCTTGACATTTCTCCGTGTTGAACTTATCACACCTCACTGTCATTACCTACATCATCATCTTGCTGCCAGCATTCGCAGCTGTGGTCACAACATCATGGCCAATAAAAAAGACTACCAAAGAGTCAGATCGTCCAATGAATCAGCAAGAGGTCAGGATGATATAGAGATGGAGAGGATGGCCAGGCCAGGACAAGCCAATGGCGCAAAGAGAAGTCGGGGATTGATGTATGATGTGGACGAAGAAGGAAGAAGGTTGTCATCAGATTCGATAAGACCGTCGGAAGAGATGAAAGATCGAGAGATGCTGAGTGAGATGCAGAGGAGCAATTCGAAAAGACCTGTGAGTGCTATAGCTTCACAGAGGATCTACCTGCAGATGCTAAAGATGGGACTAGTCATTGCTATGGCGATTCACCAAATACGCCCTCATATCCTTTGCGCTCCTCATTCTTTTCATCCTCCTCGGAGGCGGCGCATACAAAGCGTCAGGCAAGAACTTTGAAGACCTACCTTATGCTGAAAATCTGCCAATATTCAACCACGATACAATAGAAGAAGTTGCAGATACTACATCCTATAAGCCTGGTTATATCTCGAATGGTTCGAGCTTGTATGCACCCACAACGATATTGATTAGCTTGGATGGTTTCAGGCCAGATTATCTCACAAGAGGTGTAACACCGGGCTTAAACACATTGATCAGAAATGGTGAGTACGAGGAGGACGTTATCGCGAGAGAATACAGAAGCTGATGCGATATAGGTGCGAGCGCTGAGTTCATGAAACCCAGTTTCCCATCAGTAACCTTTCCCAATCACTATACTATGATGACAGGTTTACACCCAGAAAGTCACGGCATCGTTGGCAACTCATTCTACGACCCTACTTTGGAGGAAGAATTCTACTATACCAACCCTGAACACAGCATGCAAGCGAAATGGTGGTCAGCAGAGCCCCTCTGGGTGACTGCTGAAGACCAAGGAGTTCGCACCGCCATTCATATGTGGCCAGGTAGTGAAGCAAACATTCCCGATGTCGAGCCTACTTATCTTGACCACTACAACAAAAGTGAGCTCCTTGGTCGCAAAGCCAATCGCATCTTCGAGCTTCTTGTCCAACGCCCAGGCCCTCAAGAAATCGAGGCCGACCCAACTTTGGCGAACGGTCCACAACGTCCCCAATTCATTGCCGCATACATTCCTGAAGTCGACAGTATAGGACATCAATACGGTCCTGATAGCCCAGAAATGCTCGAGACCATCGGCCACGTCGACCTCTTCATTCGTACCGTAGATTTCCAGCTCACCAAATTCGGACTGGACAAAGTCGTCAACTTCATCGTCGTTTCCGACCATGGTATGGCACCTACATCGACGAACCGCCTCGTCCAGCTCGAAGACCTCATCGATCCCGAACTCATCGCCACTACTGAAGGCTGGCCAAACTACGGTATCCGCCTCCGTGATCCTTCACCAGAGCACTTGGAGACAGTCTACAACCGCCTGCAACAGCAAACAGCATTGAAAGGCGGCTTCAACGTCTATCTTCGTGATCGCAACATGCCAGAACGTTTCCACTTCACCAACAACGAACGTATCGCTCCTCTCTGGATCATGCCCAAAGTTGGCTGGGCGATTGTCACCAAAACCGAGCTCGATGTCAGCGAAGCACAAGCCAACAACGACGTCTTCCATCCTCTTGGTATCCACGGCTACGACAATGATGAGCCAGACATGCGCGCCATTTTCATCGCTCGTGGTCCTGCTTTCCCTCGTGGAAGAGTGGATGCTTTCCAAAACACAGAAGTCTACAACATTGTATGTGACTCGCTAGGTATCGAGCCGAGACCGAACAATGGAACTTTGAGGTTACCATTGAAGGTGGATGATAGTGTGCCTGATATTATTCCTGGTAAATTCAATCCCGAAGATGAGGATAATGATGGGAATCTGCAGTTTCCGGCTGACCCGAATGACCCGGACGCCAACGTTCAGCCTGCCCATGACGATGCTGCTGCTGATGCGCCTGCGCCTGAACCAACGCCTGCTGCGCCCTCAGATGTACCAACCTCGGACGTCGACGACGAGTTCATCGACAATCCCATCGATGCCGAAACCAAAGCAGAGATTGAAGAAGAGTTTGCGCAAGAAGAGGCCGAGGCGGAAGGGATGGATGAAGAAGATTGGAAGGAGTGGTTTGGTGATGAGTTTGATGGGTTCAAGGGGTGGGTCGATAATCTGTTTGGTGGTGGCAAGGGTGGTGCGCCGAGTGGTGGGGAGGAGCTGGGGTTGGGATTGGGAGATGGCGCTGGTGAGTTTGATAAGGTTGCGGAGTTTGAAGGTGGTGGGTGGGAGGTGGGAGTTAGACCTGGGGATGTTGGCATTGATGCGTGATTAGAGGGTGAATGGAATGGGATTGAATGGGCATGGAGTTTTGTAGATGGAAGGAAGGGGATTGGAATGGTATATAGACGGAAAGGAAAGGGGTGGTTGTTTATTGTTGGGATATCTTCCGTGTACATATAGTGGTATAGTCAATTGTACTCTCTTCCTTTAAGTCGGTAGCTGCTCGACTTTGTTGTTGAAAATCCCTGTCAACTCAACCCAGGGTGAAAGAGCAAGTCCAGCACAACAGCACAGATATTTTGGAGCCCAAGCCAGGGTTGAGGTGAAAGCGCCAAAGCTTCCGCCACTGGCTGAGACCATCCACTGCCCAGCCAGCGGCATGCTTCCTCCAGCAGAAACAGTAGGCAAGCAGGAAGCGGAACAGGCTTGAAGACGGACTAGCTGATGGTCATGCAACACTGCCCTTTGCATAAGATTCATCGTCACTGGTAGCTCGCCTCAATATTCGGTAAGCACTGACCAGATCCTTGTACTAACCATGAAGCGTTTCACGCTCGATATCTCGACTTCGAAGCACATTTGTACTTGATTGGTGCTTCTTTCCCTTTCACACTCCAAGATAGCTGATCGCAGAGTAGCATAGATGAACGGGGCAGTGTGGCGTCTTGGAGGTTCGTGGTGCTTGTCTGATGTACATGACTTGGGACGCGTTATCTTGGTCTCTCATCAGCATCGTCAGAGCAGGCTTTGTTGATCTAGGCCTCTTTTGAAGGCCGGCAATCAAGCAAGCAAGCGAGCAGCCAGCGACCTGAGAAAGAAATCAGAGATGAAAGGCAGAAACATTGCACGAGACGGTAAAAAGTCACCAGCATATAGATCGATTTTGCAATCTTGTAGAGACAAAGATTCCAAGCACATTGATAATTGTTCGAACTTCAGCAAGTGGTTTTAGAAAATTGAATACTATTGAGTTGTTTCAGCACAATCGTAAGCTCATCCTATTTGAATGAGATATAATCTTCTTGCTTGCCAACACTATGTAGATAGAAGTGAACGAAGGTGGGATGAAACGAAAGAAAGCAGAAAACAGCGCTCAGGCATTTGAACCATGATATTATTGATCATTTTGAGATCTAGCAGCATACTATGAAGTGTTTGTTGATGCTCTTATATCTGAAGAGCGGATGTCCTTTCCTCGGAGCCATCTGGTTCGCCGGAAAGAAGAAAGAAGAAACGAAAGAAACCTCCATGCAACATGTCAACAACTTCCTCGTTTACCAAGAAACGTCTGCTCCCCAGCCTGACTTTGACTCTGCAGCACCATTGGTCGTGGGCTTAGCAGCAGCTGGTGCATTGCCCGCATCACCCCATCCCTCAGCAGCAGTCTCCTCAGATGCTGGCTCAGCAGCCTCAGCTGAACCCCAACCATCGCCACCACCATCGGCATCTCCCGCAGCATGTTCAACCTCATCATCTGACTTGTCGTCAAACTCCAAGGGCTCATCTCCCTCCGGCTTGTACTGCTCCAAGAAGTCAGGAACAGGCGAATTCGACTCAATCAATAGCTTAGTGAGGTCGGGTCCAAGAGCGGCATCACGATCATTGTAGAAGCTATAATCATGTTAGCAAATGGGCAATTTGAAAAGGTCCTCCAAAAAAGAATTACCTGGTTGCTTGGCCCTCATTGCCAATACGTGCTGAGAGTATTTGATTAGCTCAAGAACATGGGACAAGGGTGATGGTAACCTTACCAGTGCGACCGATACGATGGACGTATTCAGTCATTCCACCGTGCATGGAGTCCGGCAAGTCGTAGTTGATGACGTGGAGAACATTTGCAATGTCCAATCCACGAGCCATAACACCTGTAGCGACCATGATGGGACACTTGCCACGTCTGAAGGCACGGATGGCGTCCTCACGTTCGCGCTGCGTGCGGTCGCTGTGAATAGAAGTGACAGGGAATCCCTTAAATGGAATTAGCGGAATGACCTTCAAACTTGATAGAATGAACTTACATGATTGTAGAGATAATCGTCGATCTGTTCGACCTTGCCCTTGGCGTTGGCGAAGATCAAAGTCCTGCATGGAGGTAGATCGAGCAGGAGATCACTCAGTGCCTGATTTTTCACGTCGTTCTCGACCCAAATCATATCCTGTCTGATATTCTTGTGGGTAGAGCCCACTCTACCGACGCTGAGTCGAACATGCTCGTCCTCAAGATACTTTCTGGCCAACGCACGAGCCTCCTTCGGGAATGTAGCGGAGAAGAGCATGAATTGATGGTCTCCATCCATCGATGAAGCACCACCACCAAGAAGGGGACCCATCACCTCCTCCCAAGACTCACCAAGCATCTCATCTGCTTCATCAATGACTGTGTACTTGACACGGTCTAGGCTCAGCCAACACGAGTCATTGTTCACAATGTCCTTGAGACGACCAGGAGTACCGACAAGCACATCACATCCACGCTGAAGCTCAGCAATTTGCTCACGCTTCGAGGCACCACCGTAAGCACAAGCAGGGCGGAGCATAGAGCGATAGCAAAAGCGACGGCAGTCATCAAAGATCTGCATGGCCAACTCGCGTGTGGGGCAGATGATTAGAACCAGAGGCTGTGCCTGTACGGCATCGGTCTGCGCATTGTAGCGTGCTGGATTAGGACGCTTGGCCGCCAGCTTCCTCGCCTTGCCCATAAGGCGGGACAAGATGGGAATGAGATAAGCAGCCGTCTTACCTGATCCAGTCTGGGCAACACCAACGACATCGTTCCCCAAGAAGATGGCAGGAATTGAATATGCCTGGATGGGCGTGGGTTGAGTGTAACCACAGAGAGTCACGTTTTCGAGCATTGTTGGGTGAAGGCCCGCTGAGGTAAAATTGCTGATCGGACGGACTGGATTGGGGGCTTCTTGAGTAACAGCGAAGTCATTGTAAGCTTGAAGAGCATTGCCAGCAGAGGAGATTTCTCTCCGGTTGAAGAGCTGAGCTTCCAGCTCTGGCACGCGGGGTCCGACATCTCCGTATTCGTCGTCCCATTCGTAGCGTGCAGCATTGTGAGCCCTGACTGAAGTGTTAGCATGTTGATAACCGTGACTGATATAAGACATACCAAGTCGGGATCACGTCGGCCTCCTCAAGAGCGACGGCAGCGTCACGGTCGGCTGCTAAAGCGACATAGTCCACAGCAGTTCTGCTGTTCCAGCCGTGGTCCTGAGGGTTGCGGAATGTCGAGCCAGCCTCAACTTCGGTCGTAGTGGTATTTGGCTCATTATCGTTGATGTTGGCAGATTGGACACCAGTGGTGATATCATCGACAGCAGTGGCAGCAGGCTCGTCTGCGTTGCCCCAACCAGAGCCAGAACCCCAGGCAGACATGATGATCACTGCGGGTTGATGTTAGCTATTGGTTAAGATGATCTTCTGATGGAATAAACGTGAACCACTGACCTTTTGAGCTTGAGTCAGAGTGATAGAATTGAAGTGAGAGATTCTTGCTGTGTGAAGTCTCAGACGAGAGATGAGAGACGCGTTGAGACGAAGTAGAATAGTTGGTGATGGAAGGACGGAAACGTGATGATGAAAAAGAGAGGCGATGAAGAAGGGAAGAGAAGTGATGAAGAGGGGAAGAGAAAACGAGAGAGAGAGAGAAGTGAAGAAGAAGAAAAGAGTGAGATCGAAAGTCTGGACGCTGTTCGTTTGCTGTCAAGTCAAGTAAGGTAGCTCTTGAAACAGGCACGCACGCAGCACTTTCGTAAATAAACAAACTATCAAACTCGCTATACTGCCACTCGAAATGGATGTGGGACATGTATCACGCTCTCTTATCAAACACTTTTCTATAAATGTCTGCTTGTTCTGCTTGTCCAAGTGGCTGAAGAGCTCTGAACCTCATTGTGATTCTGTACATGTACCTCTGCTTGTTTCAGGTGCAGCCGGCGTGCCCATCCCCTGATATCATGATCGAGCCATTCAAGTCTCCTCAAACACAAGCTTGTTACATACACGGTCTTATCACCATATTCTGTGAGCAGTGCAAGTAGTCCAGCGACCAACCAGATTCCAGCATAAGTAAGCAAGGGCAGCTCTGTAATGTGTGAGATCTGGGGCTAACCACGAGCACACCCTCAACGGGTCCTTATGTTGTATGTATATAATCACGATCCATCATACGCCGAAGACGTCTGCATGCTTCAATACTAGTTTCGTGCGGTTTCGTTGTTGCTGTTTTAATTGACTGTATTTTGTATTACCTTACGTAGAAGACCTTCCCATTGCGTGGAACCACTCCGTGCACACCTCACCTGTAAACTACTACCCATCTTAATACTACTGTATATACATTAAATATAGATCAAATTAAGCGCGGATTAGCGCTTCTGGAAGCCTAGGATGTGAAGAACATATCTCTAGCCGCACGACAAGCTGGGTGCGAGCGTAGCACGCTCAGCAAACGCTAGGTACAGCTAAAAGACAGAAAGACGCCGCTGAAAAGCGTGCAGCGATTGCAGAGCGCAAAGCACTCAGGAACGCCGCCAAGGCCGCGAAAGAGCAGGAGGCAACACACAAGGCTAGTGGCAAACCCCTCCAGCAGTCAAAGATCATCAGATTACCTGCCTTCATCGATACAAAGACTACTCCTAGCAGGGCGACTACATTAGCTAGGAAGACTCGCAGCAGGAGATTTATTAGGAAGCCAGTACACAAGCGCTAATTTGGTTCGCGGGTTATATAGTACTATATCATAGCTTCAATTTGAGCCATTTTCGACGCTTTTAAACTTATAATTGATGTAGTTATAGTAGTTATGATAAGGTGGTGAAATACAAGGTGACTGTGCACGGAGTGGTTCCGTGCACGCAATGGGAAGGTCTTCTAGTGGTCTGTGCACGCCAACCTGAAACGACCTCGATGTTTCAGAATCGGCAACCATCGCGCAATGCTCAGTCGGCATGGTGCAGCTGAGAGGCCGGGGACGTAGCAGGGTGGTGGCTTCAGAATCCGATGAAGAGCATGCGGATCCTATCAAGTCAACTGCGCCATCCAGCAAGTCATCTGCACAACAGACAAGCAAGACTCCAACTTCTACACCTTCACCACAAGTCACAAGGCAACGCGCTGCACCAAAGAAGAGCAAAGCAGAATCCAAGGCTCCTACGAAAACCATATACTCTTTTTTCAACACAGCAACACTCAAACAGCAGGACAAGATCAAAGAGGATGCACCATTGTCGCAGGAGAGCGTAGAAGAAGTAATTGAGGACGATATATCGGAAGACGATGCAAAAGTTTCGGTGAAAAATGTTAAGAAGGTAGCCTCTGTAGCAGGAATCAAACGCACGTTCGCAACACTCCAAAGCTCCGACCCAAGTACTGCTGCAAAACAACGTGACACCGCACCTAAGTTTATCAAGACTTCTACAGGCAATAAAGCTATACCCACCCAATCGGCAACGCGTGCTATCCAAAACAAGACCCTTGAGCAAGACACAAGACCATGGACTGAGAAGTATGGTCCTCGAACCATTGAAGAAGTTGTTGTGCATAAGAAGAAAGTCTCAGATGTGCGAAGTTGGCTTGAAGCGGCGTTAGCAGGTCAAGCATTCAAGAAGTTGGTAGTACTCAAAGGACCGGCTGGCTCAGGAAAGACTGCTACAATACAATGTCTGGCGAAAGCACTAGGCTTTACAGTACTCGAGTGGAAAAGTCCTACAGGGTCAGACTTTAGCACCGGCGACTACCAATCAATTTCCATGCAGTTTGATGACTTTATAAACCGTGGAAGGGTCTTTGGAGGACTTGAGATCGCTGATGCATCCAGTGAGGTAGTTCATCCAGTCGAAGATGATACGTGCCAGGAGTCGTCCCAAGCCATTCTGGTAGAAGACTTCCCACATACAATTCTACGATCAACTTCAGCACTACAGACTTTTCGGTCATCCTTGTTGCAGAGTTTGGCGGCCAGTGCAAGTCCGCACAGTATACCACGACCAATAATCTTGATCATCTCGGAGTCTGCCACCATGGGCAATGCCAGCGCTACAGATGCAATGACGGCGCATCGTTTACTTGGTCCAGAAATCTTGCATCATCCAAATGTCAATGTCATCGAGTTCAACCCTGTCGCTACAACTTTCGTGTCGAAAGCGCTCAAGCTAGTGCTGGAAAAACATCAAAAAGCCACCTCTTCCTCTCCATATCTTAGCGCCGAAGTAATTGCCAAAGTAGCTGAGATTGGTGATCTTCGAAACGCTACGTCCACGCTCGAGTACCTAGGACTTGGCAACAAT
>Ga0115853_100464_pt1 | contig 12589 bp, 14 predicted proteins | sample InSIn5gowninarea_FD_83867 | JGI IMG/M metagenome (GOLD analysis project Ga0115853, IMG submission 83867)
GCTATGGTACAAGTGTGTCCAGGAAAACTCAAAGTCATCGTGACTTCCCCGTCTTCAAGTGACTACGGTTTTCCCAGATTCACCATAGAAATACCCTGTCTTCAGAAAAGTCATTGCTCGACTAAGCATTCTCCTCCTCACCTGTGTCGAGCAAGTCCCCCCCGCCTTTGTTCGGAAAAAGCCACTTCCCAACCTCAATCATGCCAGCAGAAACATTCGACGTGATAGTCATCGGCAGCGGCAACGCAGGCTTCTCTGCAGCAGTCTCTGCACGCGAAAGCGGTGCCCCTCACGTCCTACTCCTAGACAAATGTCCCTCAGCCTGGGCCGGTGGCAACAGCACCTTCACCGCTGGCGCCTTCCGCACAGTCTTTAATGGCCTCGACGACGTCCTTCCCATCGTGCACAACGTATCCAAAGAAATGGAGACTAAAATTGACATGGACGCCTACACAGAACAGAACTTCTACGACGATCTGAATAAAGTCACCTCCAATCGCTCGCATCCCGAACTAGCGGATGTGTTGATCACGGAGTCGAGGGCAACGACCAAGTGGTTGGCGAAGAACGGGATCCGTTTTGTGTTAAGTTTCAACCGTCAGGCGTATGAGATTGATGGACGGCAGAAGTTTTGGGGAGGAATGGTGCTGGCGACCATGGATGGTGGAAAGGGATTGATTGCTGATCATCAGGCTGCTGCGAAGCGGGCGGGCGTAGAGGTGCGGTATGAGAATGCGGTCGTGGGATTACTGCAGAGGGATGATTCGAGTGTTTATGGTGTTGTGGTGAGGAGAAAGGATGGCTCGATTTATCGTGTTCATGCCAAAGGTGGTGTCGTGCTTGCAGCTGGCGGCTTCGAGGCGAACCCGCAGATGAGAAGTCAGTTTATTGGTCCTGGATGGGATCTTGCGAGCGTAAGAGGTACACCGTACAATACTGGCGACTTGCTGAATATTGCCATTAACACAGCTGGAGCTAAGCCAGCTGGGAATTGGAGCGGTTGTCACAGCACTTGCTGGGACGCTCAAGCACCATATGAAGCTGGTGATCAAGTGCTCACGAACCAGTTTACAAAGAGCGGATACCCGTTAGGTCTGATGTTCAACGCAGACGGCGACAGATTCGTGGACGAAGGCATCGACATGAGGAATTTCACATATGCCAAGTTTGGCAGAGAGATTCTGAAGCAGCCAAATGGCATTGCGTTCCAAGTATGGGATGCTGATGGTGCCAAGTGGTTGAGGAAAGAGGAGTATGCAGAGGACGTGGTTGAGAGAATCAGTGCCGATACGATCGAAGAGCTTTCCGAGGAGATGGAGAAGAAGGCGCTGATTAACCCTACTAGGTTCGTGCAGAACATCAAAGAATACAACGAAGCCGTCAAGGCGAATAGAGAGGAATTCCCTAACGTCAAATTCGATCCGAGTGTAAAGGATGGACTATCAACGAGATCATCGAACGGTGGCTTGACACTAGACAAGACGAATTGGGCTTTGCCAATCACGAAGGCACCATTCCTAGCTGTTAAGATTACAACAGGTATCACGTTTACATTCGGTGGTCTGAAAGTAGATCCGAAGACGTCGGGTGTGATCAGTCAACAGACGAATGAGGTTATTCCTGGATTGTATGCAGCGGGAGAGATGGTTGGTGGATTGTTTTACACAAATTATCCCGGTAAGTTCGTCGAACTTGGTCATTCAGAGGAAGTAAAAGTGCTAATAAGTTTTGCGTAGGTGGAAGCGGACTTACGAGTGGTGCTGTATTCGGTAGGAAGGCTGGTAAGTATGCTGCGGAACGAGCGAGGTCGTCCACGGTGCCTGATGTGGTGGCGGCGCTGTAAAGTCGATACTATAGTTTGGTGCTATAATGGCATATTGATGTCGGATATTCATGATTTGTTTTAGTCAGCCGCCTTGACGCGGTGGCGTGTTCACCATCATTGTGCCGAGACAGCAGGTCGAAACATGTCGGGTTTGTCAGTTTCGAAAGAGGAAGGTGTATTCAACAGTCTAGACCGGGCCCCACCTTATATCTTACATGTACCTCATGTACTCAACACGCATGGTCAGCGCTAAAGCATTGATTACCAGGACGCGTTGTACGTTGTGTGCCGAGATGTAGAAAAGGCTCGGAATGCCGATCAATCAACATTGGCTATAAGACTTAGCGAAGTTCAAACTATCTGCAAGACCTCAGGGCAATTTCTCGTGCAAGCTTATCTATTTCGTTCACAAGCCTCTTCTACCTTCTACCTTGAGTACATGGATTCATCAACTGAACATGTTGACCTCGCCGTCATTGGCGCCGGTATGCAAGCAGACTGGAATATTCTTATGGCCCATGTCTCCTAACAATTTGCAGGCTGGGCCGGCCTTTGTGCAGCAAAGACTTATCTACAGCTCTATCCCACCGCCAAGGTCATTGTGCTTGATAGTCAGGCCAGTCTTGGTGGTACATGGGCGCAAGAGCGTCTCTATCCCAGAGTGAAGAGTAATAATCTTTATGGAAGATTTGAGTTTCCAGATTTTCCCATGGATCAGTCGTATGGTGTCAAACAATGGGAGCACGTCCCCGGTCCGATCGTGCATGAGTATCTTACAGACTATGCCAGGGCATTTGGAGTGTATGAGCGTATCCGCTTGAACACCTGGGTCGAGTCTGTGGAAGAGATCACGGACGGTGATGACTCGACCTGGATGCTCCAGCTCAAGAAGCAAGACTTAACATCAGCTCTCTCAGCTAACAAGCTCATCATTGCCTGCGGGCTGACCAGTCATCCCAACATGCCTGTGATCGCTGGATCTTCCCACTTCAACGCACCACTATTCCACTCCGTTGATCTCGCAAAAGCCTCGCCCGGCATACAAGCCTCTAAGCCAGCCAACGTTGTCGTCCTCGGTGCTTCAAAGTCCGCGTGGGATGCCGCCTATGTCTTCGCAAGCGATCCAGACACCACCACAACAGCTCACATCATCATTCGCGACTCTGGGAATGGGCCAACCTGGTTCGCCAAGCCGTATGCTACACCGCTGCACGCTTGGGCGGAAAGTCTCATCATGCAACGCGTGGTTTCTTGGTTTAGTCCGTGTGTCTTTGGCGCTTATGACGGCTATGCTGGGGTTCGCAATTTCTTACAGGGTACTCGCCCTGGCCGCTGGCTAGTCAATAACTTCGTGGCGACGCTTCGCCAGGATATGATCGACGGGATGGGTTTCGTCAAGGACGCTGAAACGGCAAAACTCAAGCCAGAGACCGATCTCTTCTTTGTAGGTACGCAGCTCGCTATTGACAATTACGAAGACGATTTCCTCGAGCTGGTCCGGCGAGGGAGGATCAAGGTACATCGAGCCGATGTGGAAAGCCTCGTCGACCATGGAGTAAGATTGAGCAATGGCGAGATCATCCCTACAGACGCAATGATCTGCTGCACAGGCTGGCAATATCGACCACCGATCAAAGTTATCGAGCCATTGACAGACAAGGACATGGGTTTGCCATACCACGACAAAGTAGAAGACCCGCTTGCTACGGCCGCCAACGATGAAATCATGGCACGCTTCCCCATCCTGCAGAATCAACCAAAGCAGGGGAAGCTGGCGTCTTCCAATCTCGACGCACCTGCCGAGGGCGTTTCTCCGCCACCCAAAGCGAACACGCCTATGCGACTGTACAAAGGTATGGTACCGCCGGCATTTGTAGCCAAGCGCAATTTGGGCTACATAGGCTACATTGCCGCCATTACCGGGCCCAATCTGTGGCACTTGCAGTGTCTTTGGCTTGCTGCTTTTCTTGGCGGAGAGCTACACGTGCAAGCGTCGCAAGACGAGGTTGAGTATGAGACAGTGCTGCATTCGCAGTGGGGAAAGTGGCGCGCGCCTCTGGGACAAGGACCGTGGCATATCGATCTGGTGTTGGACCAGCTGCCTTATTGTGACATGATATTGGATGGGTTGGGATTGAACAGGTGGAGGAAGGGGTGGGTGAGGGAGTGGTTTGAAAGCTATGGGCAGAGTGACTATAGAAACATCATTGGCGAGTGGATGGCGAAGGTGAGGATGTGAAGGGCCTTGGTCTGGGGGTATTAGTTGGTCTGTGTTCCGCACACTCGTGCAGTCCAGAGCGGCTTACCATGTCGCGGCCACATCGATTCCAGTAGCAGGAATCACTTCCTGGTATTTTCCAAGCATATTCTTGAATTTATTTCAGAAGCTGTCACGATGGTATTTATGGTGAATCTGGGAAAACCGTAGTCACTTGAAGACGGGGAAGTCACGATGACTTTGAGTTTTCCTGGACACACTTGTACCATAGCCGGAAGCGCGTAGGGTATACATCTCGGCGAACTTCCTGGTGAGTGGCGTATAAGTACAGGCTATACAGCGAACCCCGAGCGGAAATACAGTCGCGTGTGAGGGTCACTTGCCGATCGTCCCGGTGCTTCGTCCCATCTCAAAACCGAACACCACGAGCAATCCGTACACATTGAAGCCATATCTGGGACACAGGAGATGCCATAAAGCCACACAATCGAGGTGATTGCATCATGCAAAAGGCCTCAAAAAACCCCAAGCTTTTTCCAAGCACAATGAAGCAACATCAAGCACTGAAAGCCACCCTCCGGCAAAAGATTGATCCACATCGTGAGAGTCCAGATTGGAGTGACTTTGGTACTAGGTCACCTGTGACCCCGCTCCCCAGGTGTGACTGCTGTACCTACTTATCGTCGTGACATTAAATACCGTGAAAAGACGGTCGAAAGCCGCACGAGCCACGCGTCTTTTGTACAGTGTTTATATATTGAGATATCCCATCCTAACTGCTATTCATCTTACCTGGATTGTCTTAGTCACTATCAAAAAACGGACTCTGGGCTTTCCGTACGTGGCTTATCTCAACGTCTGGAGAAGCCGGATACATAATCGAACTGCCTCCGCACAATCAATTCAATTGCGATCTCAAACGAGCTCCTCAGCACCGTCACGATGACTACAAGTCCTCCACGCAAGGGCGAGGAAGCATACGAGCTGGAGAATGCAGCGATTACAGAGGGAAGCCGTACTCACGAGGAATCGCTCGAGTATACAGCCGAAGAAGAAGCAAAGATCATTCGCAAGCTGGACTACAGATTGTTACCTTTTCTTCTGCTACTTTATACCTTTTCTGTTTTGGACAGGAGTAACCTCGGTATGTGCTGTGTCGTGTTGTTATTTGTGTGATATGTGGAAAAGATGGGATGAGATGTCTAGTGCTGTATAGTGCTCACGAAACCACGTATGACTAACAGTGACCAGGTAATGCCAAATTAGCCGGCATGACAAAGGACATCGACCTAGGTGGCCTTCGTTACAATTGGCTCGGCACCATCTTCTACATTGTAAGTTCTACACGAGAAATGTCTTCTTTACAACTTTGCTGACGAGTCCTCTATAGGCTTATATCATCTCTCAACCGACCACCTTGGGCTGGAAGCACTTCCGCCCACACATCTGGTGTGCCACTGCTGTCGTAAGTAGTGCCTCCTTGCCTGCACCCTCATTCAGTATCCACTAACAACACTGGATTAGTTCTTCTGGGGCACAATCGCCTCCGTCCAAGCAGCAGTCCAATCCTGGGGCGGCCTCATGACCTGCCGCTTCCTCCTCGGTGTCGCAGAAGCCATGTTCGGTCCCGGAGTCCCACTCTACCTCTCCTACTTCTACCCTCGCGCCCGCATCGGCTTTAGACACGGTGTTTTCATCTCTGGATCTGCGTTGGCAAATGCGTATGGCAGCACGCTCGCCTACGGAATCACGCAGATTAAAGGCTCGCTTGGTCCGTGGCGGATCTTGTTTCTGATTGAGGGGTTACCGACTCTGCTGCTGGCTGTGTGGACGTTCTTTTACTTGCCGGATAGTATTACTACGGCCAAATTTTTGACTGAGCGGGAGAAGGGGATTGCGAAGAGTATGGTTGGCAGGAACCAAGTCTTGGGAGGAAAGGCTGGTGTCAATATGAGAGAGGTATTTGCCGCGTATATGGACCCGAAGAGTACGTCTCTGGAACTTTTTCCTTCAGCTATGATATTGGGCAACTTGATTCTAACAAGAATACCAGGTTATCTACCAGCCATCATGTACTTCTCCGTCAACGTCAGCTTCGCCAGTCTACCTCTCTTCGCACCCACCATCATTTCCGAGCTCGGCATCTTTACGACCGTCCAAAGCCAAGGACTGACCGCGCCACCATACGTCCTCGTTTTCTGCACCATCCTTATCACAGCATGGGCGACTGATAAGGCGAAAATCAGAGGACCTTTTGTAACCTTCTACAGCTTAGTTGCTGCAATTGGCTTCATTTTGCTGGGAACGTCAAAGAGTCCTGTTGCGAGATATATCGGTATGTTTCTTGGCTAGATCGGTTTGTTGTACTAGATCATCTGTTGGCTGACAAAAAGAATTATAGGAATCTTCCTCTCGATTCAAGTATTCGTGTGTGTTTCTGTCATTCTTACGGTTGGTTTATCGCATCTCTCCATCAGCAGAAACGTTTGCTGACATCAAGCTCATAGTGGACGGCAAACCTACATTCCTCCGAGTCCAAGCGCGCAGGTTCCTACACAATCCTCGGCCTAATCGGACAATGTGGTCCTGGTACGTCTTACAATCTTTATCCTCCTTCCTATCTTTTTCCCTTTCTCATGCTAACATTCATACCTCAGTACTCGGCACAAATCTCTTCCCTGCAAAAGAGAAACCCTACTACCACAAGGGCGCTTGGGTCAGCTGTGGAATGTGTCTGTTAATTACTGTTACCAGTCTGGCGTTGACTTTGTACCTTATGCGCGAGAACCGGAGGTTGGAGAAGGCCGGGTTGTTGGTGCATGATAGTGAGGAGATTATGGATGCGCCTGAGGAGGCGGCTGGGAGGGCGAAGCAGTATAAATATGTTTATTGAGGTGAAGGTGTGATGTGTGGGGAGTTGGTACAATGTCAAAATGACTGCGAGGTTGGAATTGGCCACTACGTTTTGCTTTACGATTGTATTTTGTTGGTAGCTGGCAGGATTGACTAGCTACATGAGCGCAACTTTACGCACTTTCGAACCAGCTCTTAGTGTGCCATTCGCACGTTAGCTTAGTGCTGCTCCACGTTATTTCATTGTTCCGCGCCAAGCATATCCTTATACTCCAGCAACCGTGCCAGTCACATCTCGCTCCGCTGTTTCCCTAGAATATGCCTGAGCAAAGCCTCTGTGGCCTATCATTCTGTACAGCAGAACTCCCTTGGTAACGGTTGTCTTGTCCACAGTTGCCATTGGTTGCGTCAACTACCTCTTCCCTAGTCGTGATTCTTCTGATCTGCTTTACCCACATCATCACCATCATTATCAAGCATAGCATGCCTCTCTTTCCTGCTTTTCGTCCTTGTTTCTTCGTCGCAGAACATCTGAGCCTTTTCAGATGTGTCCCTTGTGTTTGAGAATCACTGCTGTTTTATTTACTTTGTTCACACCGCCTTGCGCAGTACCACTATCAAATGGTCGCCATGCTGATCGTCTGTATACAGCCCACGCTATCGTGTCGTGAGCCTCACGACATCAGACTTGTTCCTCCTTCATGGCGTCCTGCGATCGTTCGAGCCGACTGCTGGAGATATGTAACTACAAATTTTGTGTTTTACTTCTGCGACAATGCGTGTATAGCTTGGAAGATCACCATTCTTATGATGTGCTAGGACACCATTATCTAGCGTGCTTATGTGTGTGTCTTCCAACGACCCGGGACCCGCCAAGCGTGAAAATATAGTACGAGCAATTTTTGTTTGAAATGGAGTCTTCTCTATAGTATCCTCCTCCCAGTACGTCGTCAGAGCCTTCCACTCTCGAGTATGAGGGGTGTACATTGAACCTAGATCAATCGTTTTGCAGATTATGAGCTCGTGCGTTGCACGCTTGCGCGCTCTGGCTTCGTTCATGTTCGTGCCTTTGCCCAAGCTCGGTTAGTATCTATATCTCAGCAAATTATCATTATAATGAATTCAGTAGGACAATAGGCGCAACGCCTAGTTACGCCGCTGTAGCCCAAGAGCTTTCGATCTTCCCAAGGTCGAGGATAATTGTCTAGCAGCGTATGTATTTCGGCAGCTAGTGTTGGAGATTGATTGCGGTGATGTTCGCAAAGGCCAGGGAGCTTGATCTTGCCGAGGTTCTGTAGCAGTGGAATGGTAATAGTCCGTCGATGTTAGCCAGCCAGTTATCGGTCTCGTCGTCGTACCGGTACTGCACTATGGCTTCCCATCCAGATCTACCGTCAAGCCCCTTCGACTCTGCATCAACATCCTCTATATTGTCGCAATCAACTCTCAACATGTTGTGCAAGTCACGCCAATAGTTGTCGGTATCTGCGATCTTCACGAACCCGGAACTGAACTCAGTGACTTCGCTCAGCCGGCCCTTGGGCATGAAGAGATCCGTCTCATGGTATTGCACGCATGGCGCGCACAAAGTCCTCTTATCGAACATATCAGGTATCCGATACAAGGTCTTCAGCCTTTCCTTGCACCTGCTTGACAGCTGAAGTTTTGCTAGAATTCCGTAATCTTTGCCCAATCTAGTATAGAGGTAAGCGGACGACAGAGCCAAGGAAGCCTGATCGCTAAGAGGTAGGAAAGACACGACCTTCTGCCATACAGTGGTTGGAAGACAACCAATCCTGGTGAGGACTGCAAATTTCCTGTAGCTTGTCGAGACTTTGGGCATGTGGGCCAGTTTGTACAAGACACGCCTGTCATATAAACCACGGCAAGTCAAGCTGAGACAACCTTCTGAACTTAATGACAGGTACGATGCAATTTTGTGCCATATTTCAGCAGGGAATACGAGTGGTCGCGCGACCTGTGGCTTGACCTCTCGACGTTTGGCCCGAGGCTGCTTTTTTGGCGTGTTGACACTGTGTCTTCATGCTTTCGTTTCCGTGCTCGCTTATCCTCGGTGTGCTTTGCTTTTGTCATGTTGCAGTTAAGCAAGAATAAAAATAAGAAAAATGCCTTGAGAAATTATACCAGAGTGATGTCAATGTGACTTAGCGGCCGTCTCTTCGACGTGACGCGAGATATACCGCTTCGTGACGAGGTTATGAGACTATGGCAAACGCTAGTATGACAAGAAGGCGATGAAGAGGTGAGACTTTAGCAAAGTCGCGCTAAAGACACCTGAAGATTGTGAGCAGAAGTCTACATTGCTTGTTTCAGAACACTCACCCAACGCAGCCATATGATCACTACTCCTGACCCGACAAAGGGAATCTGCATACTGGCCAACGTGCCTAAGGCGGAGATTCTCCCTGAACGCGCCTTCCTCCCCTATCTTTCACCTCACGTGACTCCATCTCGTTATTTCAACCTCTCTCTCTTCCTCTACTTATTATGCAACTGTACAGTAGCCTTTGCCATATTGCTTCTGCTTCATTTCAATGCATTGTCTGTTGTATTCTGATTTTCTTATCTAGTGATGATATTGTTCTGATGAAATCTTGCCAGATACTTTCGTACTACATCCTGGCATATTATATCGCTATGCTATGAAATTGAATCAAAACAGACAGGATTTGAGGTACATTCATTGACTGGAGAGTCATTCCTGAAAATATTGAAAGGATCTTTATCCAACGTGCTGCCGGAGACCAAAGCAGTATTGACGCGTCTGTGTGATTGCCGAGATCACGCCAGCAATACCTGACTACTCGACAAGTCCGATCCATCCAGCTACAATGACAACCCGCACTCATACACGCCACTCGTCCATAACTAGCCTCCTCCCCAAAGCCCAGGCCTGGCAGGCATCTCACTCTGCCTCTCACTACACTGCCAATGCGCCTTACCTCCTCAAATACCGCTCTTCACAATGGTTCATCCTTGTCACAGTCTGCATCGCCCTCTTCACCGACAGCTTCATCTATGGCGTCCTCGTACCAGTATTGCCCTTCATACTATCTGACCGTGGACATATAGTCCCAGGAATGGAACAACTGTGGACGAGTGCGCTGTTCGCGGCATTTGGAGGTGCTATTCTAATTGCTTCGCGTAAGTTTTCATCCTTTTATGTTTGCATCCTTTGGTAATTGTGGTGAGTTTCGGACATGACCTTCGAAATATCTGAAACTGGCTTTCGAACTTAATTGACAGTCCCCTGCTATGTAGCTATCTGCGGGTGGTACGCTGACAAAAGTGTGTCTCGGCAATATCCACTTCTACTTGGCCTCCCTGTAATGGCAGCTTCAACCGCACTTCTTGGAGCAAGCGAGTCTGTATGGGTTCTACTTATCTCAAGGATTCTGCAAGGGTTCTCGGCTGCTATAGTGTGGACTGTAGGCTTGGCCTTGACTGTAGATACAGTAGGAAAGGACGAATTAGCACAATGGGTAAGTTAATGTGAGGAGAATCGCTATCCAGTCATCAAGACTGATTTTTACAAAGATGGGCACAGCTCTTTCTAGTAGCAGCGTAGGTTTGGTCATAAGCCCACTTCTAGGTGGCGTCGTGTACTCCAAAACAGGACTATGGGGCGTCCTGGGCATGATGATTGGTTTGATCGGCTTGAATATCATCCTGATCAGTTTGATGATTGAGAAACGTACAGCCAAGCAATATATCCTAATCGACACGTCCTCTCATCCTCACTTGGCAAACGAACAACAACGGCGGCCTTCTACACAACCCACATACGAAACCTTTGGTCATTTTGACTTCCATATCTCACCAGCAACAGCACACCACTCCTCGGAAGAAAGCCTCCGAAAAGATTCTACCACAAACATCGACTCCACAGCACCCATTTCACCACCTTCCAAGTCAAACCTCCCGCCTCTCTTCCACCTCATCCGCTCTCCTCGTATCCTCGCCTCGACCTACGGCGTCTTCACTCAGTTCGGCCTATTAGCCTCATTCGATGCATTTCTACCTCTCTTTGTCAAACGTCGCTTTGGCTGGGACTCCCTAGGTGCTGGCCTTATCTTTCTCTGCATAGCTATTCCAGCACTCACTGGACCACTCGCGGGCAAGCTGGCTGATCGGTTCGGGAACAGAAGAGTTGCTGTGGCAGGGTGTTTGTTGGGCGTCCCGCCATTGTTGGCGTTGAGGTGGGTTGGATATTCAGAAAATGGGCAGCTGGGAGGAGAGGTTGTTTTGTTGTGTGGACTGTTGGCTTTGATTGGTACGTTCCTCCGATTTGCTCTTTTCAAATATCATCGCACTTTCTACTCCCTTCTTCGCCCTTCAACTGTGTACCAGGCCTTGGAGACTCTCGAGAATCACACCGAAGACGACCAGCCAGATCACTGCTCGAAGACACTCTAAAACACACACATACTGCTTGCGCCAGTGCAGATTGCACATGCTCCTACCACAAACTCCACCAAAAAACCACGCCCCGCCACATCCTCAACTACAACCAACTTGCCCCAACTAACAACAACAGGACTCTTCCTCACCCTCATAATCTCCCCTCTAGCAGCCGACCTCTCCCAAGCCGTCGACACCCTCACATCCCAAAACCCCTCCATCTTCGGCACCCAATCCGCCTACGCAACCGCCTACGCCCTTTTCAACATGGCCATGGCTACTGCCACGGTTGTTGGCCCTGTGGTTGCTGGCACGATACAGGATAGGTATAGTGCCAAGGTTGTTGCCGTCGTGTTGGCGTTTTGGTGTGCCAGTGCCGGGGTTGTTGTTGGGGTGTGGTTGGTGGATGATGGGGTGGAGAATGGGCGAGGGGAAGGGGAAGAGGGCGAGGGGTGAGCGTTGGTGAGGGCGATTCGTGATTTGGGTGGTCAACAGGTGTGTAGGTTCCAAAGATTCACTAAAGGCAATTGGCACGGTGGAAGCAAACGTGGGAACGGCGCCTTCGCTAGTGAATTCGCAAATAGAGACGAGGTATATTCATGCGGCACGCAGACGCGCACAGTAAGCCAAAAGGAATTAGTGCGTGTCGATATTGCAAGACGGAAGATCGCGACGACGTAGCGTCAAGCAGTCAGCACCCAGCCTCATACTATGTAGCCGACTTGCCAAGAACATTGGCCGCCTTTTCTGATCGGGCATGCTCTACTATTCTTCGACGCAGTCACTGATATATCATGGTTGTTCTCAGTCACGCGGCTCGGTTTGATCTCCTTCTGCGCTGTGGCGCTTCACAAAGTGATAAGATATGTATCGACAGAAGAGCTCGTTAGGGCATAAAAGTCTATATCTATCATTGTGTAGCTTCTTCGAGTCCTGCTGGTCTGTATTTAGCTAACTGGCATAGCTCACTCCAGCTATCACAGCTCCCTCTGCCACCACATCTCCACACTTCACGACCCCGCCTGTATCTGATCCATCGTATCAGGCGGCGGCAGTGTATCCGGTCCAAACGACATCGGCAGCAACTACTCTACACATTAGCTCCAACAAAAACTCCCTTAATCCACCCTTCCCACCACACCAAACTTACCTCTCCCATCGTCTTAACAACACACCCCCCATCGCCCTCTCCATAAAACATGAAGATCGGCGCGCTCAAATCAAGAAACTCCCTTAACGCCTGCCTGCACATCCCGCACGGACTCGCTGGT
>Ga0115853_100468_pt1 | contig 12547 bp, 16 predicted proteins | sample InSIn5gowninarea_FD_83867 | JGI IMG/M metagenome (GOLD analysis project Ga0115853, IMG submission 83867)
CGATTGTAGCCTGCCATTCTTTCGTCTCCGCCACGACCGCTATCTTGCCGCTAATCTGAACTTCTTCCTCACTGTCTGATTCAGCTCCGTTGAGTGCTTTTGGAGATTGATCACCATCTATTGACATCTCATCTTGGTCATCTTTCAGTACTGCAGGTTCCGGCTTGCGTCGTTTTGCGGTCTGTGATACATCATTCTCCTGCTTACGCTTGGACGAACGCGTGGATGGCATCGTGGGAGGTTCGCTTGGTGCGAGGGTGTGTTGCAATTTGGTTTGTAGGACGGACAGCGTCCGAGGTGGTACAAACGCAGCGGTGTAGAATATATTACGGCGACTCAGGCTATGTTCGGTAGGTTTGAAGGAGGTGCGGTAAGGATTAGATCTATGAAATGGTTTGCGATGGGAGAGTGGTGATGAGTCGTGACTTCCTAATATTCTTTGCAAGGGTGATCTGACGACAGCGGAGAATGCTGTGGAAGGAAGACGAAACTTATATCCGAGCTGGAGCTTAGTGACAAACAGCAGAGGGCCTGGTCGGGCGATATGAACAGACAGCAAGCCAAAAGACATAAGATTGTCGTCTCATGTGTGCTCCAAACTCGTCATCTTGTTCGAGGGCAAAAAAAAGGTACAGTTGTATGAAACGGTTTTTGACGATTACACGGTAAATCAACCAAACCTAAGGTAAAGGTAAAGTTTTGTTCATTGTCTAGAATTACAATCCTTTCAAAACGCCGTCTATAGCCCTTCTTTGATGTTGCGCCGACAATACGAGTAGTCCTGTTGTTTCCCTTCTTGTCCTGATATCGTCTTCATGTATTATGAACAACCCTCCCACTATCCAGCCAAGTCTTTTACAGATTCCCTTAAAAGTAGATAGATCAAATAGTTTCAATTGTTCCTGAGCGTTCTTCATACTCCAGTGTTGCTGCCAAAGCCACCAAAGGCATTCGAGACCTTAGCAACAGCGGATTGCGAGTACTCTGGGGGCACATATGGGAACAGACCGCCCATGATTACGAGGATGACGAAGAGAGCCATACCGAAGATGACGAACTTGGACATTGCTGGGTGTCTTGAGCTGTAGGCAGTCCATTGTTTGCCGAATCCGCCAAAGTATTCCTTGAGTTTTTCACCACCTAACTTGTAGTAGACGAGACCGCCGAGCGCAATGCTGTAACCGAAGAACTGGAGAGGAGCAACGGGGTCGCGGAAGATGATCATGGATGCGAAAACGAGGAGAATGTCCTTCAATACACCGGAAAGGGTGAGAACAACTGCATTGGTACGACCAATCTGCGGAGGTTAGCATTACTGCATGTTTGTGTATATCACCAAGTCAAGCTCACCAAAAGAACAACAGAGACGTTGAGGAGGAATGCGACCATAGCATTGGCGAGTAGAACCAAAAAGCCGACCTTGTAGAGGTCTGCCATGGTCATCCTGGGGATCTCCACAACGAGCGCAACGATGCCGTTCATGACAGCGCAAGCAGGAGCGAAGTAGTAAAGAGAAACCAAGGGATCCATCTTGAACTCTGCAGAGCTGAGCAGACGTTGCACCATAGTCAAGCGGATAGCCTCGAACATGATTCCAAAGAGTTGGAAAATGACTCCAATGAGGACGAACTTGAGCTCACCAGCGGAAGCGATGATGACACCAATGACGATAAAAGAGACATTTCCGAGAGTCCTGAGATTGGGAGGTGTGAGTCCGAAGATCCAACTAGTGAGGAGGACTGCGACAGGAGTCGTGGCCTACATAGCTGGTTAGTTTGGCTGAAGCTTGCCAACAAAAGATTCCTCTTTGCTAACCTTGAGCATCTGAATGAAGGAGACACTGAGATATAGGTATGTCAAGTTGCCAAAGATCAAGCTCAAACTGAAGAACAAGCCAATGGGGACAATAGCGCGAAGGTAGACACGGCCAGTCATTGGAACCGAGTGTCTCGAGTCGAGTTTGTTGGTGAATCGAGCCATCAACTGTGTCATGAGTGTTGCGAAAGCCAAATGCCATGTTGTAAGGAAGATAGCTAGTCCTGATCAGTATTGTCCAACCGGGAGGATCTTTCGCGTGGAATCGAACGTACGGAACTCTGTAGATAAGCAGTTAGCTCTGTTCGAGTTTATATGGCTGACTAAGGTGACTTACTGAAACCAGCTGTGTCCAGGATCCATTTGTTGAATAGAATAACACTCGAGCTAAGGGAGATCCAGACGCTAGGATCTAGTTAGTGTCTGTGTCTGTATTGTATGTACGGAGCCAAGATATTGGAGGTAGCAATTACGCGATATAGACGGCAGGGTGTACGCCTCCCTGCGCTGGTGAGGGCTTTTCGACAGCTGGATTTACAACAGGGAGGACTGGAACTGAAGCTTCGGCGCGCAGGACTTCGCCCGAGGTGCGGACCTTCTCATCGGAGGCCATTGCGTATGGTGTTGATGTGGTGTATGATTGCGCAAAGGCTGGTTAGTTTTGTCGTGCAGGAGTGTAGGTTAAGGCGACAATTGCAGTAGCCGCGTTCGACTAGGAAAAAGGGGAGCAGTGCGAGGACAGGGCAGGCCGCGAAGTCGACTGAGCTGGTGGTTGCAATCGAACAGAAGAAAGTCAAAGGCACAACTGAAACAAACTGGGACTGAGCCAAACTACGGGCCCCCTTTTTTCCCCAGTCATGTGGGCTCAATTCAACAAATATTCCTTCAATGCGTAATCCTTTACAGCTACTAGTGCTTGCAAGCCATACATGTACATCCCGCACGTACTTGCAGTAGACTGCTTTGCCAGCCCTGCTCGTGCTTGTTGAGCTTAGTCTATGTCGTGTAACCATGAAAGGTTGAGCATAATCCCACTCGAAACACGACCGCTGTAGAAAAGAGAGTTGGGCAACGTTATGGACATGGACAAGAATAGTATCAACTGTATCGTGCTTGTTTCAGGAGCCGAGCATTTTTTACTCATGACGTCCCCGAGGTCTGCTTCCCTGGGAAAATGTCCATATACTCGTTCAATCATCCCTGTTTCATTCACCATGCCAACTTATAACCTAGAGCATTGTACCAGTTAGTCTGTGGAGCACGTGGCGGGTATGCTATCGGTAGTCAACGTCTTGCATGGTATGGTCTATCGTTGGAGGATTCGAGGGCTGAAGACGGAGCTGAGAATTGCGTTTGCTTATGGTAGGGTTTCATGCAGCACCTTCAGCCGGGTGGTGGCGGAAGAGCAACTCAAATAGAGCAGAGAATCAAAGACGACAGCATTATTGGCCAGACTTGCAGACTCGCGGCTTCTCCAGGCAAAGCGGGTGGAGAAGATGTAGATGGCAGGTTTGCGTTGGGTGACCGAGTACATGGGGTTGTTAGGTCGAGAGTGAGTGGAGGTGGATGGGTAAGATTGAGACTGCTGTTAGCAGTGCGCGGCAAGCACGCGGGAAGCTAATCAGAATGCTTGTGCTTGACCGATGAACGACGGATTGCGTGGTGTCGCTGTTACAGGTACTCGACCGAAACAGCACGACAGCCGTTGGCAAACCTAGTTCTAAAGGCGCTCTGAAACTCAAAGCAGGTCACCTAACGAATTCAACACAATCGTCCTTCCATCTTCTGCGTCTGGAGGAGTCAATATGTCTTCTCATGTGCATACAATGATCGTACTAGGACGAAAAGCTCAGACAAGGTAAAGAATGCCTGTTCGGATCTGGCGGTACTGTACATCAAGGAGATTTAAGCAAGATTTAAGCAGGAGAATATCATGGATATATTGCACGTTCGGATGTGTATGTCTTGGACAGAATAGCGATGTGCAGCAATCTAGACGTAGTCTGAGTATGACTGATATATTAGCGAAATTACTATATCGTGTGCTTTAGCACTCTTTTCGTCACTATCTTTGGCAAACTGTAAACGGGATCAACCTCCTCAAGGAGTCCTTCTCCATAACCTAGCAAGCTCAGTCCTGCTATACCAAAGTACGTATGAAATACATCCACCATGTCTCCCGGTCTATCCGATAGCCCTCCATGCTCGGCGTCCTGGCATCTAAGGATGAACTTCGTCAAAGCCTCCCCATCAATCCAATGCAGTTTGCCTATAATTGCCAGGGGAGACAGCACCCACCAGGCATAGCATACATCTTCCAGTTTCTCTGGTCGACCATTTAGTCCTCCGTTTGGGAGTTGACGTTCTGATAACCAAGCTCCCAGTTTGTCCTTGTCTACCAAATCCAGGCGACCAACGATTGCTAACGCCGCGACGCAAGTGAAGATCTGGCCAGAATGAGACTCTGCTCCAGGTGAAGTACCGTAACCGCCGTCGAAGTTTGCGCAGGCCCGGATATATGAAATAGCGAGGTCTGTGTCGACTAGATGTAGCATGTTGAGGAGTGATAGTGCGTTTAGAGCGCCGTAAAGGAACCGAGTATCAGTCTCTCCCCATTCGTCCCCTGCGAAAGTGCCATTCGTACGATCCTGCAGTGATGAGATGACTAACCAACCACATGATCAGTACACATCTTGTAGAAGTCTCCTCCTAATAATCATACATTCTGCCACTTTGTGTTTTCCTCCTTGTATTCGTGAATCAAGCTCATCGACTGCATCCAGCATTACCAGTGTTTGTACAGCGCTGACAGTATAAAGCATATGCGCATCGTGTCCCGGTGCTGCGCCAAAGCCACCTGTATCGTGTAGACAAGACAGGACGAAATCAATAACACCTTGACGCGCCAGCGCATCAGGCTTCTTTAGCAGATGGCATGCTGTTAGACCCCAGTATATGCCGTTTAGACGAAGATGTTCGGTGAGCCAGTATTCGAGTTCGTCTTTGCGCTGTGCGAGGGATGATTAGATGTGAAACAGCCTGGCTTGATCGCATGAAAGGAGCTTACAGTGTCCAGACTTTGGATATACTCAATGTGCTTCTCGACAGCAAGCCGGAGCTCCCCTGGTAGCCCTTTATGGCCTCCTCCTACACCAGGACCTGATACTAAGCTCATGTTGCGTTCGATTGAAGTTTGAAACACTTTGAAACACAAAGGCTCGAGGAGCGGTGTAGAAGTCTGGGCGAGTGTGGAGAATGTGGAGCTGTACCTAGCGCCATGTGCAGTTTTAGAGTTTCTGACACGCTTCGTCTGTATCACACCTTTATGGCCTTTTATGAATAGAATTGTAGCTCGCTGGTGGTATGTTCTTTGAAGTTGGGGAGCAACAGGAGTTGTAACCAAGTAGCAAAGCTAGTGAAGAAAGGCTCGATGAGCTATGCGCAGTTAGCCGTGTTTGCAGCATTGTATGCAAAGCAGCTCGCCGCACTTTAAAGTCGAGTTCAGCTGATTCGGTGTTTCTGAACAAGCGTGCGCTTATACTTCATCAGATCAGCAGTCCCTCGTCGCAGCATGTTTCACAGCGTAAAGTAAAAAGAATGGATGAAGAGTATATAGTAGAGAATAGAGAGTATAGACTTAGGTAGAGGATAGAAAGGCGCAAGTCTTTTCACGCGTTAGGCAAGTAAGCGGCGCCTGATCAACTTGCCTTGCCCTGAAACGTTTATCGTCGTCGCATCTCTTCCAATCAACCTCGTTGTAATTCTCCGAGCTCCTGGCCTCAGACCGTCTTTGACTGGCCAACGCACACCTCTTCACTTCACTTTCACCTCGTATCCTCTCCTCCTCACTGGCTGTCACCTTCTTCTCCATCATCTCCTGACGACTTCTTGAACGTGCTCAACCTTACGAGCGTACGTGCCAACAGCCGATCTCAGCTATTAAGCGACATAAAACACCAACCTCTCGTCGACGCTCACTCTCACCTCACTCGCTCGTCTCGCAACTCGAATCGCTCAACTGCCTGTGCCTCGCGTGCCTTGCTTGCTTTCTGTTCTGCTTTTTGTACAGTCGGCGGCTTGAACGCTAACAAAACTAGAAAGCACTTTACGAAAGTTCACTTCGACTATAGCTTTTTAGGGCTTCACCCCGTCCTCAAACGACTTATCATCACGCGAACCATCTGATTTCGCGAGAAAGAATCAGAAACAATCCACAACCTGGAAACCACTTCAAGATAGAAACAGTGAGTGCAAGGTCGCGCTGAATCGTTTTTGGAAGAGACAGCCCTGCCAACACATTCATTCTGGTAGAACATGCCCAGATCACCCTCTATCTCCGTCGCATTCCACCCGAAGCAACAGAGCGAAGGTGAAGCGAGCACTCCCCAATCCCCTCCAGACAGTGGAGTGGAAGATTACTACAAGCGCCCTCAGCTCCTCGAACCTCAGTCACCTGCATCTCCTCGGGCATCAAGGTCTTTCTTTGGAGGCATTCGAAGCGGACATAAGAATAAGAATAAGACAATGGATGCATCAGGTTTAAGTGCACCGTCTACTCCGAACATCTCCTTGAACACTTCGGCAGCCTATCGCCTCAACGCCGATCAATCCTCTGCAGACTTGTTACAAGGCAATGGTGTTGACTCATTGAGCCTCTCAGAAGGTACAATAAGATTTCTCGAGTTTACTGAAGATTGTGCTAATCTTTAATTGTCTCACTTTCAGGTAGTGCACATGAAGGACTAGCAGTAGGGGACGTTGTCTCACCTGAATCTACTCCAACCGACCTCCAAGGCCAGCGAAGGCCCTCCAAAAACGTCTTACACAACATTCTTGGTCGTTCACGCTCGGTCGCCAGAACCGACATCTCTCCTAAGCCTGCCTCAAAGACGGCAAACAAAGGCCGATTCCTCGAGCCAGTCTCACGCGACGACGACCCGAGAGCTAGCCCTCGCGCAGCTCCAATCGACACCGAAAAAGCTCTGCCCCCAGCGATGCGCGGTAAGTCGTCCGACCGCGGTGCATCTAGCAAAGAGAACAAGCCGTCCTCTTGGAACGAGAACACAAACATGATGTCTAGTATCAAGTCCACCGGATCGCAGGCGGCCGGTGGCATCAGTCGCGCCAGCAGAGGACTGTTCAGTAAATTCACTTCTAGACAGCCTAGCAACGATGAGAAGCAAGAGGAGTACAAGCTGAAAGTGATTGAGCTGCCGGTCATGGAGCAGGCACGACGCACCAGGATCTGCAAGAAGATCACGGATGCAAAAGACAAGACAGAGTACTGGATGCCTGCCTTGCCGTACAGGTGTATTGAGTACGTCTCACCGTCACTCCATCTATTGCAAAACGTGCTTACATGGATTACAGTTACCTGAACTTGAAAGGCATTGAAGAAGAAGGTCTTTATCGTGTGCCTGGAGGTAGCCGTGAGATCAAATACTGGCAGGAGAAATTTGACCGAGAGCTTGATATCAACCTACTCGACGAAGAAGAGCTCTACGACATCAACACTGTAGGATCCATGCTCAAAGCGTGGCTACGCACTCAAGGAGACGGATTGTTTCCCAAATCTACTCAGCGCATGATCGCTCAGGCTAATCCAAAGGCAACCTCCACGCCTCAGATGCTTCGAGATGAGCTTTCGAAGCTACCTCCATACAACTACTACACGCTCTTCGCCATCACCTGCCACATCGCACTCCTGCACTCTCATTCTGACAAGAACAAGATGACTTACCACAACCTTATGGTCTGCTTCCAGCCTTCACTCGGCGTTGAACCATTCTGTTTTCAATTTCTGGTCTGCGAATGGCGCACCTGCTGGCAAGGCTGCTGGAGTGAGAAGGACTACCTCACGCAGGAGAAGGCTCTACTATCAGCACCTCCGGAGTACCCACCAACCTCAAGTGGTGGCCAGAGCATGGCTACCACTGTCGCATCAAGCAGCAGAGGAGACACTGATGCTCTCAGCATGACCAGCAACAGCAGGCCCGCAACTGGAGGACAAGGCAGTTCCGCTCGCAAGCGTCCTAGTCCTGTTGTCATTCCTGAGGATCAACTGGCAAACGCCTCAAACATTGGCACCTACTCCAAGACCACCATTGGCTCGAGCCCTTCTACTCCACCTTCCCTTTCACCAGTGGGCCAGGTCTCGCCCATTCGTCTTTGATGAAAGAGAGTGCAGCATAGTGTTTGTCTCTACGAAACACTTCATCGAGATTTCATGAAAATTTCACTTGTAACAACAGACAAAAAAATAGGCTGGGGGTCGACACACGGGTACTATCTGGATTCAACTTGCTGAGACTTTTTTGCATCCCAATTCACGTCTCTTTGGGATCTGGAGTAAAACACAAGATTGAATTACCCTGTGTGAGTGGTGCCGGTGGGTAACAGCGGCTACCGAGGCCAATCTACGGCTTCAACTTCCCAGCTACTTTCGCTTCGAGAACTTGTTTTGACTAGACGACTTTTTTTCCTTTTTTTATGGGGAAATCACTCACACCACCTCATGTGAGTGATTCTCTCCACAGCATCGCATCCGGTCTCCCCGAGAGACCTGCATTGGGAGGGCGGCCGCGTTTGTGGCGGCTTTACATGGGATGGCATGGGTTGGGGGGAGTGCCGGGGGAGCATATGGCTGGGCATCTGGGAAATGGACCATTTGAAAAATGGAAATGAATGAAAGGCTTCTTTTAGGCATATGCTGCGATTGAATGGATAATAGTGGGCAGCAAGCGAGCTTTGCATATGGTTGCGCGGAGGAATTGAGCACGCGAGCATGCACACACACACTTTGTATAATAGAGATGATTACTTTGATGATGAGATTTTGTAGGATTATTTGATGGATGAAGATTTGCAAAGATTATGATTCGGAATGATATGTGATTGTGTGGATGATTGCTGTGGCAAAGTCTTTGATTATACTCTTCTTGTCTTTAACATTGTCATTTCTGCTTACACTAAGAGGAATACATGGTATGGCGGTACCATGTTCGCACACAAGGTGCACAAAAAGCAAATCAGCACCCCCAGGCACGAACCGCACAACCAGACCATTCACGTCATGACACCAACAGTTCTTCCTCATAAGGAAGAGCTTACCTTAGTTTAGCTCACCCCGGACCTCACACACATTTGTCCATCCACACAAACGCAAAGAACGCACTTTTCCATCAAAACACGTCTTGTTTGCCTGAGCGTAACGTTGACTAATAGAGTTTTTTACCTCTCTTGCATACCCGAAGCGCAAACTTACTCAGGTCATGAATCATATTAGTGAGATATTGCGGTCCCGCTTTGAAAAGAGTCAGTGTAAATGTGGAGGTTGTGCCTAACTGGGCTTGTGCTTTGGCATGTGCGTGACAGAAGAGGGAGAAAGACCGCACATCTCACCCAGAAAGACCGAGTTCATCTTTGGTCCGGCCTGCTGGAACATGAGACTTTCCGCGGCGAAGACGGCGACATCAAGGCGAGTGTTTCCATGTAGTAAAGATGTGCAAGATCGACGTCCTGTCGAATCGAGGTTGGGAAAATGCAGGAACCGGCACACGCGGCAGCGCCAAGTTGGAACAATGAACATGTGTAAGTAACCAATTACACTTACAAAGGCAGGGCGAACGCGCGTGACGAAGGAGGAGGGCCTTGGTTTAACTTGAACGGTGCTAGTTTGACGCGAGAGCCAAGTCAAGTCGTTTTGCTGGTATAAGCGAGTTGGCACATTTCGAGCTTCGGAGAGAGCAGAAGGCGAGGTCGCACAGCAACGATTGCGCTTGTTGGAGAGTTTTGGAGGTCCGGACGACCTGCATAATGCATGTCGTTAGGTTTCGGTAAGTAAGAAAAGACCTGATGATCTTTGTGCCGCTTTGGACCTGTCGATCTGTCTTTGTGTTTTGTCGAAGGATAAAAGGAGAATAGGAGGCGCTAATTAAGATTCTTCGATATATGAAGCTCGATCTTACCGACCAACCACCTTCGTGGAAAAGAAAGCACGGCAGGCAAGTGCTTTCTTAGTTGCATAGGCGCATCCACCAGATGGTTTCCCACCACGGATCTTGCCGATCTCGCCGATCTCATCTTTATTACACATCCCTGCTCGTGATCAGCAGCAAGGTGTAAGCTTCGAGTCTTCGAGTATGATGCACAAACCACAACGTCTTCGAACGAGCTCGTTATGTCGTTTGCTTATACATTTCATCGGTCGCGTCTTGCCTTCGCTACACTCAAAGGCGCTTGCAAAGCGCAGGATCACTCCTACGGCTATAGCGGCACTTTCGAGTATTCGAGTACAGCCAAGTCGAGCCATTTCATCTAGTGCCCTCCACAAACTTTATTGTCAGACAAAATGCGTTGTCATTCGTCAAACCAGCGCGGCAGCGTCTCCAGAAACGATCTGAAATAACCTTATCGTCTGGCCAACCTTGGACGAGACGGAAGAGATTGCACACCACGTTAACGCCAACTTCCATCCTGTTTTCGAGGTGTACAGCGGAGAGAGGTGAGGGGCGATTGGGCAGCGTTTGCCTGCATGCCATCATTCTGGACTGCGTTTTTTTGTGTTTTCGCGACTCCACTGTGAGCGTGCTGTCTTGGGCAAGGATTATGCACGAGCTGCATTAGACTCGGATATTCAGCAACCTTATGGTCACCGTTCTTTTCTGCTCTTGAGCCTCTGCCCTGTTGTTGCTTCTCCCTTCCCCCTACATCTGTGCTTCCATGATTCCGTGTCCCACCTTCTCTTCCTCCTACTAAACAACTGCCAGCGCCCTCGCAACGCCATCTCTCCACCTTATCCAACCGCCCTTCTTTTTATCAATCTACTTGTCCCCAACTGCCGGCGCTTCACCTTGGCCTGTTTCCATCCTCTCGGTCTTTCCTTTACGCCCATACCAATCTATTCATCAACAACCTTGCTGTCCTGTAGCATCCTGGCAAGCGCGAGTCTTCGTCGCCACCAAGAGCAAGCAATTGGCCTATACAGTCGTCTTACTATAGCCCGGATATTTCTGTATTCTTCCATCTTTACCAGCTAAGAGGCAGGACCTCGATTGAGACTAATATATAACTCCGCGCAACTGGTCTCAAGATCTCGAAAGAAGACCATCTGTAAGCAGTAAGAGACCATTCTTGTTCTCTGGTCACAGAACTCGACCCTTTTCACCAGCTTCAAACACTCCATACCGCATTGTCCGGTCTACACGACCAAGTAACAAATCAAACCACCATCCACTGATTAACAAATCACAATGACTACCGAGTACTTTACAAGGCTCACTACTGCGCACTCAGTGACTTCAGAAACACCCTCCGACCTTCCAATATTATCCGCATCTTTATCACTACGGACTTCCGGACTTCAGACACCATCCTCTGCAGTACCACTCACACCAAACAGTTTCTCACCATTTGATTCCTATCCCAGCAGGCCAAGGTCAAAATCCGGCAACACGTCACCACATGACCACCCAATGGCCTCGAATCTGCACAGCTCCCTCGTCTCTCAAATCCTAAACCTGCAACGAGATCGAGACTTCAACCTCGCCTCTGTGGAACGACTGGAAGAAGCCTTAGGGCAAGCCCATGCACAAAACCAAGAACTACAAGCAGAGTTCAGGAGAAAAGAAAGAGAAAGGCAACTTCAGCAACGAGAAATACAATCGACTGAAGATAGCACACTTCTTGCGCTAGAAGAGCTGTGCCGGGAAAGAGATGCTGCGAGGGCTGCTGCCGAAGAGTTGCGCCTACGAAGAGAATCTATGCAGAGACGATTGAAGAATCAGCAAGATGAGGCAGCAATGGCTGTAAGACTGCTCAACGAGGAGCGAGCGAAATGGGAAGCGGAGAAGCGAGACCTGGAGTTGAAGGCACAGATTGCAAGAGCTAAGCTGGATACGGTACTTCATGAAGTTGCAGAGCACGAAGCCGAACAGCATGACGAAGCCGAGCGACAGGTCAGACACGATTCGGTGGTTGACCAAGCAGATGACGACTATGATGTGCCAACTCCGCGTGCTTTAGAACAAGAAGATCGAAGAGCCAGTGTTGTGACTATCGAGTATCGACGGTCTTCAGTGGCACATGGACTATCTCTGGCAGATGAGCTTGTTGAGGAACCAGTTGAAGAGGAGGACGCGGACTTGTACCTCCGACCACAATCGTCCTTTGACCCCTCCATCAGCCCATCTCTTGACGTCTCCGCTCGCACTTCAATCGACTTTGCTGAGGAGGAAGCGCCAGTCCGACGAGCGCGCGCCGTCAGGTTATCACAAACATTATCTAGCGATCTCGTCAGTACTGTTATTAACACTACTCCACCAAGACACAGCCTTTCGTTGAGCGATTCATCCTCAACCCCACGAAATGGATCACCCAGGAAGTCTAGAGAAGAGCAGGTTGAGCTGCGCGAGTTGATCAATACGAGTAGTCTGTTGCCTAAGCTGGAAGAAGTAGCTAGTGAAGAGCAAGAGACTGAAGAACTTGAGGAAGCGCCGATATTCGACCACTCCTTAATGACCGATAGCTACAAGCCTCCTACACCTGCTGACATGCACATGGTTGACTACGTGTCATCAGCCGTCTCTACGTCAAACTCTCCGATCAAGAAACAGACCCAAGATGATTTGCATGAGCTATTGGCTGTACCAGCTTCGGACAACGCCGCTAACCAGCGCCGCAAGCGTACAGTTCCCACTACACCGAGGTTGGGTGAGGAGCTTTCACACATTAC
>Ga0115853_100470_pt1 | contig 12529 bp, 9 predicted proteins | sample InSIn5gowninarea_FD_83867 | JGI IMG/M metagenome (GOLD analysis project Ga0115853, IMG submission 83867)
GCAGGGGGTTTCGGGAGCAATGCCCCCGAAGCTAAAAACAGCTGTAAAATTGCCTTGTAAAAGTATAGTAATTTCTAGTCAATCTGGGCCGTTCATTAGGCGGATGATCTGACGGTAGAACTTATGTTTAGTTTAGGGTTTTTTGCCCTAGAAGGCAACCCCTCTCTTTATATGAGGGCATTGTATTTGAGGCTGTGAGATAGATGTGTATTCGGTGAGCGAGAAACATAGAGGTGAGACTGTGAGAGAAAACAGAGGATATTACAGCAGTTTTGCTGTAGGTTGTATCTCTTCATTTTACTGGATAATAGAAAGGAAGAACTGGCTGTTCGGGGTGGACGTAGCCCAAACTGGGTGAACCACGTATATCTGTGTCTTTCTTGTTTTGTGCGTTTTCTGTGTTTATATTTCTGCAATATTTTATGTGTTCCATTGCTCCGTAATATATAATTTTCTAACAACTGGTATCAGAGCCGAAGGTCTATTTGGCTGATAAACTCGCAGGAAAGAACGGTTCTTGGTTCGAGTGGGAGCAATGGCGGAAGATGGTAAGTTTAGGGTCGAGAAATTTAACGGCCAAAACTTCTCGCTGTGGAAGATGCAGATGGAAGATTATCTGTATCAAAAAGATCTATACCTACCATTGGGCGGAAAAACAAAGATGCCGACGGGTATGAAAGATGAAGAATGGAACCTTCTCGATAGAAAGGCACTCGGAACAATACGGCTGTGCCTTGCTGCGTCAGTCGCTTTCAACATTTCGAAGGAAACCACGACAGCAGGTTTGATGGAGGCGTTGTCAAAACTATATGAAAAACCCTCGGCCTCGAACAAGGTATTTCTTATGAAACGGTTATTTAATATGAAGATGTCGGAAGGTGGATCTGTTGCAGACCATTTAAATGATTTTAATACAGTTACAAGTCAGTTAAGTTCTGTAGGGGTAAACTTTGATGATGAAATTAGAGCTCTGTTATTCTTATGCTCGTTACTAGAAAGCTGGAATGGTTTGGTAATGGCCATCAGTAACTCTGTTTCAGGATCTAGTACTTTAAAGTTTGATGATGTTGTCGGTGCTATCCTTAGCGAGGAAATGCGACGGAAAAGCTTCGGTGAGACATCGGGAAATGCTTTGAGTGCAGAGTCTAGAGGAAGAAAAATGGAAAGAGGAAAGAGCTCAGGATATCGCAGTAAATCAAGGAAAGGTAGATCCAAGTCCAGATCGGGGATAGTGTGCTGGAAATGTGGAAAGAAAGGACACCTAAAGAAAGACTGTAGATCTCGGAAGGGAAAAGAAGTAGATGCACAGCAAGAAAACAATCATGAAGCAAATGTGACAGGTGAGGTGTTACAAGATGCTTTGATTCTTTCTTTCGAAAATATTACTGATTCCTGGGTGGTAGATTCAGGGGCTTCATTCCATGCCACACCTGATAAGAAATACTTTCATGACTATGTTCAAGGATATTTTGGACAAGTTCGTCTAGGTAATGATAAACCCTGTAAAATCGTTGGAATGGGTAAGGTTTTTGTAAAACAACAGAATGGAAACCAATGGCTACTAAAGGAGGTAAGGCATGTTCCAGATCTAAAGAAAAATCTGATTTCAACAGGGCAGTTAGGCAGTGAAGGTTGTGTGACAACTTTCACAGATAAAGCTTGGAAGGTCACTAAAGGAGCCCTGGTAATAGCAAAAGGTGAAAAGGTTGGTACATTGTATTTATGCAATGGTATTTCTAACTCTGTTAATGCTTTAACTTCCAGAGGAGCAGATGCAGCATTATGGCATCATAGGCTCGGACACATGAGTGAAAAAGGGATGAAGATTCTTCACTCAAGGAATTTGTTGCCAGGTTTGAAGAATGTTGATTTGGATTTCTGTGAGAACTGCATTTATGGAAAATAGAAGAGAGTCAGATTTCTCAGAGTTGAGAAAGAAAAGAAGAACGAAAAATTAGAGCTTGTGCATACAGACGTATGGGGACCTGCTCAGGTATCATCTCTCGATGGCTCTCGTTATTATGTTACTTTTATTGATGACGCAACTAGAAAAACTTGGATTTATTGTATTAAGAATAAATCTGATGTATTTGATACTTTCAAGAAATGGAAAGCTTTGGTTGAGATTGAGACAGGAAAGAAATTGAAGTGTCTTAGATCAAACAATGGAGGTGAATATTGCAGCAAAGAGTTTGATAGGTACTGTTCAGAGCATGGAATTCGCAGAGAGAAGATAATTCCAAGAACACCACAAGAAAATGGTGTGTCAGAAAGGATGAATAGAACAATCATGGAGCGTGCAAGGTGCATGAGATTGCATGCAGGATTGCCTTTACAGTTTTGGGCAGATGCTGTAGATACTGCTGTTTATTTAATAAACAAAGGAACTTCAAGTTCCTTGGATGGTGGTGTTCCAGAGGAAGCATGGACAGGGAAAAAGGTAAACTACTCTATTTTAAAACCTTTTGGTTGTGAGGCCTTTGTCCATATTGATAAAGAAAATAGAACAAAGCTTGAGGCAAAGTCAAAGAAATGTACCTTTATTGGATATGGTGTTAATGATTTTGGTTATCGCTTATATGATTATGAAAATCACAAAATCATTAGGAGCAGAGATGTAATATTCAATGAAAAGGTCTTGTATAAGAATCAGTTGCAGGAAAAGAAACAAGAAAAAGAAAACAAGGAATACGCAGTTCTTGATGAAATTACTGAAAAAGTAAAGGTGCCTGAAAATAATAATAATCAACAACCACAACAACAGCAACCATCAGAACAACAACAGGCACCCCAAACACCTGAAAGTGGTGTTAGAAGATCTACCAGGACAAGTAGACCTCCTGAACGATACTCTCCTTCATTATATTATTTATTGTTGACTGATTCCGGTGAACCTGAATGTTATGAAGAAGTAATGCAGGTTGAAAGCAAGAAGAAGTGGGAGGTAGCCATGGAAGAAGAGATGGACTCCTTAATGCATAACCAGACTTGGGATTTAGTCAGGTTGCCTGCAGGAAAAACTACATTGAAGAATAAATGGGTTTACAGGCTGAAGGAAGAAGATGGAGGAAAGCAAAGGTACAAAGCTAGACTTGTGGTGAAGGGGTTTGCACAGAAGAAAGGTATTGATTTTGATGAAATATTTTCTCCTGTTGTTAAAATGACTTCAATCAGAACTATTTTAAGTCTTGTAGCAGCTGAAGATTTGCATCTTGAGCAGTTAGATGTAAAGACAGCCTTTCTCCATGGGGATTTGGAGGAAGAGATATATATGCAGCAGCCACAAGGATATGAGGTGAAAGGGAAGGAGAAACTTGTGTGCAGGTTGAAGAAGAGATTGTATGGTTTAAAACAGGCTCCAAGGCAGTGGTATCTAAAATTTGACAAGTTTATGTCTGAACAAGGTTATACTAGATGTCACTCTGATCATTGTGTTTATCTGAAAAAGCAAAATGATGGCAGCTATATTATATTGTTATTGTATGTAGATGACATGCTTGTTGCAGGATCTAACATGCAGGAAATAAATGTGCTCAAAAGAAAATTGGCAAATTCATTTGCAATGAAGGAAGGAGTCGATTATGAGGATAATTTCGCTCCCACAACAAAATGGGCTACCATCCAGACACTCTTTGCCCTAGCAGCACAGAACGGTTGGAAAGTCCATCAAATGGATGTAAAAACTGCTTTCTTGAATGGAGATATAAAAGAGAATGTTTTTATGTCCCATCTTGAAGGATTTTATGTAAAAGGACATGAACATAAAGTATGCAAACTTGTGAAATCCTTGTATGGCCTCAAACAAGCACAGCGAGCCTGGTATGAAAAACTAACTAAGCATCTTTTCAAACTCAATTTCAAACATTATGATCTTGATGGTGCAAATTTGTTTGTCAAGAAGGTTGGCAAAATAGTTGTATATCTTGTTGTATATGTAGATGATGTTTTGATGACAGAGAACAATGAGAGCTACATTGCATCCATAAAGAAGGAATTGAGGAAAGGTTTTGAAATGACTAATTTGGGCTATGTTCATTACTATCTTGGTATTGAAGTAACTCAACATCCAAAGTCCATATTCCTTTCTCAAAAGAATTACGTTGGAGATCTGTTGAACAGGTTTGGCATGACAGAATGCAATCCTATGACTACTCCAATGGAACAAAACTTAAAGCTCACATCCATTGAAGGAAAAGAATTTGAGGATGAAACAAAGTATAGACAACTTATAGGAAGTCTCAACTACCTAACTACTACCAGACCAAACATTTCGTTTGTTGTTGGAATCCTCTCCAAGTTTATGCAAAAGTCTTGTGAGGGACATTGGTCTGCTACAAAAAGAGTTCTAAAGTACTTGAAGCGAACTCAAGACTTTGGAATCAAGTATACACAGGTGGGCAACTTCAGCTTCATTGGATACTCTGATTCAGACTTCGATGGAGACAAAGAAACAAGGGTATCTACTTTAGGTTATGCTATGATTCTTGGTTTAGGAGCTATTTCCTGGAGATCACGCAAACAATCATTTCCAACAGATTCCACAACAAAGGCAGAATATGTGGCAGCAGCTGAGGCAACAAAAGAAATTGTGTGGCTCAAGAAAATTGTTGAAGATTTGCAGGTAAAACAAGTACAATCAACTCCACTCATGATTGACAATACCTTGGTAATAAAGCTGGCCAAGAATCCAAAGTTCCATGATCGAATGAAGCACATCAATACTAAATATCATCTGATTCGACAACATGTTGAGGCCAAAACAATCCATCTCCGCTATTGTTCCACTAATGAGCAAATTGCAGACATCTTCACCAAAGCGCTTGGAAGAGAAAAGCTTGAAAGATTCAAAACGATGCTTGGACTCACCAACATCCCTTCAGATTAAAGTGGGGAATGTTGACACCTAATCATAGGTATTGGATGAACAACCGTAATTAGTGTAAATAAATAATAGAGAAGATGAAGAGTGATCGGGAGATGAGCTAAACAGTCTCTCCCTCTTGTATATAATAATGAACAACTTGAACGAATAATATGATTTGATTTGAGGAGTTACCTCCTGGCCTGAAAAAATTAATAATTTCTATTATTGGTGGTCTTCCTTTAACTTAAATTTACAATCAAATTAAAAATAAATTTAATTATAATCATTTTAAAAATAACTTTCATTACTTACATTCTATTATATATCCTATTTTTTTAATTGAAACCATGAATACTTATATTAAAAATCTATGCTTGGGAGCACTACTTTACATGAAGTATAAAAAAGTTGTCCTCCATACTATATTCTAGAAGGGATATAGGGCTATGCGAGTATAAAAACCCAACCTTTCTAATTATAGCAACAAAAAAATTGATTTTACAAAACAAATAAATCCGTGACCAAAAATAATTCAAGAACTCAATATATTTAAACCAAACAAAAACTATTCAAGAGAAGGGGTCACGCCTCATTTCCCAAACCAAAGTCATCCATAGGAGAATCATTTAAATATAATAGATTTTTAGTGGTTTGGCGAGTTGAGTTTCCCCAGGAGAACCCACCTTGTTGAAATTAATGATCTGATATTTGAAGCTCTGTGACCTATTGTTGAATGTCCATAATTTCATCCTTTAAGGTTTGTAATTTTACTCTATGCTCCACAAAGAGTTCCATTGCTACAATCATAGTTGATATTAATTTTATGTGAGTTAACTATAGGTAAATTATATCCTACTGCATTTGTTCTATTTCCTCTACCCACTTAGGGGGAGGAGGATTTCCAAGATCTTTGTTCACCATAATGCCACCAATGGAGCCAATAACCACCAAATTTTCACTTTCCCAGCATAATGAAATTCATGGGATAAGGAAGTGGTAGATTTGATCATTAATTAGCAATGATCCCATTGTCAAACAATTTCCTTTTTTTCCATTTCATCCACCCAAGTTTTGTTTTGTCATATGATATAATGACATTGACATTATGAGAATTCATCAAGAAGAATTTTTATGAGGAGGAAGATTGTACCAAGGAGTGGATCCTTGGGAATAGTTCCTCTCCAAAGATGGCCTATGATAATTTTGAAATTCTTAACAATATGGAAATTGGAAATTCTATTAATCTGATCTAAAGAGATACCTTGAAGCAATCCATATGCTTAAGCTTGATTATTCAAGGCCTACCCCAAACTCCAAGGGAAACTAGTTTCTATTTTTCTTCAAGGATGAAAAATAACAACCCCCAAACTCCTCCCCCATAACCTTTTGTTTTTGTTTCAATAATATATAAATTTACCATATCACCATAAATCACTGAATAGAAAATTCAATACAAAATTGATAGAAAATTCAAGGAGCTTGCTCAATGTGTTGGGTTTAGACATCAATTTTAGGGAAAGGATGCAGATACTCCATGTTGCATTTTAAATTATTTTTCCTAATAAATCATTTTCTAAAAGTACGACATTTTTGATAAGAAAAATTTAAATTATAAAACTAACTCATCTAATTTTTATAACTTTCAAACATTTTAATGAAAAATATAAATCCAACTTCTACTATAAATTAATTTTATTAGCGGCAATAAATGTTGATTTATTTATGACATTATCCTTAAATTTGACACAAATATTTGTAACAATATTCTCAACGAGAATTTCTTAATTTTATAATAAAATATATTTTATTTATTAATTAATAACTTTCTATGTAATTATTTATTAAGTGTCTCCATATTATTATAATTTTATATTTACTATAATTTTTCCACTAAATAATTGATTTATTAACTATGTGTATTACTCTAGTTTGTATTTTATTGATCATCAATAATTACATTGAATAAAATCAAACCCAACCATTTTAGTAAAAAAATGATCTAAAAATACACTAGTTTCATATTTTTAAAATTAACAGATTTAAAAGTTAATGAAAAGTTATTAAATCATGTTAAAAAATTATTTATTGATTTATGTTTATTTATTGTTATTATGTTTAATCATCCATCATTAATTATTTAAGGGGAAATGTAGTTTTCAATGTAAGGCAGTATTGAGGAGTAGCTCTTTGTCCCACGACCCCAGAAATGGTATAGGGAGAAAGGTCATGCACATACTATGATGAAATTTTTGAATCTTAGAAAGTAACCTTGGCCATGGTTAGGGGAGGGAACTCAACCACCTAGCCCTAAATATAGCTTCTAAAGATAAAGGGAGATAAATGGGGATTTGAACCACCAATTGGACCTTTCTACGAGATGATTTTCCTCTAAGAGAGAGTATTGACTCCTCTAGAAGGATTTTATCAATAGATTTGGGTCATAGTGCCACTAAAATTATTTTGGGGGTGGGGGAGAGGGAGGGAGTGGTGGAACATAGCCTTAGGCCATAAAGAAAGCCTTTAGGCACATAGGGATAATAATTCCATCTCAAACATGGGTTTTGGGGCCTAGGACATGAGTAAGTAGGAAACATGAACCTTCAACCACAAACAAATATTGTATCCATCTAGGCCAAGAAAAATGCCTTGAACAACCACACGTGGAATCCTAAGGATGCCTTTCACCTATTATTACAAATCCCATGCCACTAAGTGGTTTTCACTAGTACTATGTATGCTAGGACCCTAGAAATTATTTAGGGAATAAGTCATTGCCTTAGGTACTCAAATAACCTTTGAAGCATCCAAGGTGTTCTTGCCAATGATTAGGGAAGGAACCTTAGGCATTAATCCCTAAATATAGAGATGGGGTTAGAGGGGTGAGAGAGTGAGAGATAGAGAAAAGAGTGGAGAGAGATAGATAAAGAGAGTGTTGGAGGGGAGAGATAAAGAGAGAGATAAGGGGGGAGAGAGAGAGGGAAGAAGAGCGAGAGGTGGAGAGTCAAAGAGTGTAACAACCCCTCTTTGATTTTCCATGTAAATAAAATAAAACCATGTTCATGGGGCACGTATTCCAAGTTGAATGGTGGGTAAAACACTTTAGTGGGCATCCCTTGTGATTAATTAATGGCTATAGAAATCAGAGAAGGTATTGGTAAAGGAAAAGAGGCAATGAATGACATTTAACTATGAGAAATGAAAGAAAATAGGAGAAAATCAAGGTGAAGAGACACAAATTTTCATGCAAGGGATATTAGAGGGAAAATTATTCAAAATGAATAAAATGGAGACATCAATAATGAAAAGACACCAACGAATCAATTGCTAGCCTTTTGAAAGTTTTGAGTTGAGCTCTCCTTTCATTATCTCTCTATCATACACTCCTGCACACTTAGAGAATTTTTGGAGCATCCTTGGAGCATAATAACATTCACTTGGATTTGGAGAGAATAAGAAAGGAAAACAAGGAAGCGAAAGGAGATAGTTGGATAAAAAAATACAATGGGTTTAATTTGCAGGTAACAAGTTGCATGTGTGATATCCTTGCTGATTTTTGGATGTATGGTACATGCATGTGGTTCCTTGGTCATGTGTTATCATTGACATGTATACTTTCCTAGATTGACAGTGGTTTCAACCTTGCCTTTCCATTTTTGTAGGTTTTAACCATGTATAAAAATTACCTGCAAACAAGTTCTTGAAAACAAAAAATATACAATGGCAAGAAACACAAAACAAATACACAGATATTTTCCCCTAGATCCGAAAAATGGGACTACTAGATTGATTTTTTCATTATATTCCTTTCAATGTTACAATACATAATATACATATCAAAGCATTCATAAACCCCAATCCATTAATCCCAGATTAGAACATAACCATAGTTCCCTTGACTGGATCTATAAAATACCATGGGTAGAAAACCATCATGCCCGAAACCATGAGTGAAACCCATGCAAAATGCCATAGGTAGGTCTACCCACCTAATATAGGGTAAAAAAAAATTTCAAAGGCATTGTCCCAGACCCTGTATAGGGGCCTACCACCTTGATACTATGGGAAATCTCTCTTGAGATGCTCCTTTCCACATACCCAACTCTGCAATTGTCCCTTACCATCACCTTTATTTTACTTCCCTCCAGGTTGTGACCCGTGTCCCTGTCCAACTACATTAAACTTCTTGTAAGGAAAAACATTCCCTTTTCCACCTTCATATTGGGGTATTGCTCTTTTTGGTTGCCATTTACCTGTAGTCTTGTCTTTCCCTTTCTAACCTTGCGAAGAATCTCTCTTACACTTTGATTTCTCATAAAAATGCTTCAAATTACCAATGACTTCTTCGAGTGACCAAGGCTCATTGTACTCAATCCAATCTCTAAATGCTAATGGTAATCAACTCATAAGTATCTGAACTTTGGCTTTCTCATTTTTAAGATATGGAATATATCTCAACAACTTGAGGAACTTGGTCGTATACTCATCATCTGTCATCGATCCCATCTTTAGCTCTTAGAACGCCTTGCCCTTACTATCATAGTACCTCTTTGACAATTACTCCTTCTTGAAGAGTCCCTTGAATTCATACCAGCTTAACTATTCTTTTCTAATGTCTCTAACCTACTTCACATCTTCCCACCAGATGTCTATTTTCCCTTTGAGGCTAAAGATAGTTATTCTAGCCTTCATGTTCTCTGTGTAATCATGCATCTCAAGGAATTTCTTCATCCTAATTACCCATGCCTCTGCATATTCGAATTTTCAAATCTCCATCAAAGGTATGTAGCTTTTCTTTCTTGAACTGATATGGAAAGTATCCCCTATCACTCCTCCTATAAAGATGATAACGATGATGACCATAGTACCTGTTGAATCTGGATATAATAGAACCTGTGTCCATCACCTCTCCTATCTGGTGTGTTCAAAAACCTGCCATCTATGATCTTGTCATCCTTATCTGACTTGCTCCCACCATGAGACCTACTACAATATGTTACATTAGTCCTATCCTCCTTCCCATGAATGATCCTAAGAAGTTCGTGTCTCTATAATTTTGAAAAACTTCGAAGGATAAATGCATTAACCTCTACTTGTTTCTCCTGTGGTTGAATGATTATATCATTATCTTCTTTGCAACTTCTTATTTTTTTCCTTCAAACTTCTTAATGTGTCTGCTATGTTAGGAGAGTCCCCATCAACATGATGATCATCTTATCTATAGGAAGAATCTCATGAACTGTAGTCTACCATCTTGCTATTCATCTTTGATCCTATTCTTGCAAATATACCATGTCAGCTAAACCAAAATATAACCATAATTAACATACCTCAATATAGTTCGGGGGAGGATATCACATCTACAAGATCAACCACATTGGCACAATACATGTATAAACGTAATCATATCAATATATAGACATCATTTCATCAATATATCACCTTCATCAACGTTGGAGGATAAGACTCCACATGAGGTATGGTAAGAAGCCCTCTCTTTCACATCTGAGGGTATTTGGCTATGATGGATATGTACATTCCAAAGGAGAAAAGGACCAAGTTGGGCAGTAAATATTAAAGGTGCATCTTTATTAGGTATAAGGATGGTTTAAAAGGTTATAAGATTTGGAATCCAGAAACAAGGAATGTTGTGTACAACCAAGATGTGTTGTTTAGAGAGATCAAATATGTCATTAAACTTGAAGTCCTACCAAAGGAACCTGAGAAGATAGAGTTTGAGCTAAAGGAGAAAGAATCAAACTCTACAACATAACAGGAATCAGAAGATGAACAACCACAAACTCCAGCTATGAGAAGAACAGTTCGAGAGAAGGAAACCATAAATGTATAGTCAATTTTATTTTTCTTCAAATTTTTCTTTATCTACTACTGATGATGATCCCATAACTGTTAGGGAGGTAGTAGATTCAGATGATGGAAAACTCTAGAAAGAGGCAATGGTTGATGAAATGGCATCTTTGGACAAAGTTGAGGCTTGGGATCTGGTGGAGTTGATGGATGGAAGGAAACCAAATGGAATAATATGAATGCAGAAGGCAATGTGAAGAATTACAAAGCTTGGTAGAAAAAGGTTATTCTTAGGTACCGGGAATTGATTTTGGTGATATTTTTTCTCCTATTACTAAGGTAGCTTCTATTAGATTACTTTTATCTGTTGTTGCTACTTTTTATTTTGATATAGAACAAGTGGATGTGAAGAGAACATTTCTTCACGGGGATCTAGAAGAAGAGATCTACATGAAGCAACCTGAAGGCTTTACGATGAAAGGAAATAAAGAACTGGTATGTAGGTTAAAAAGGTCTCTGTATGGGTAAAAATAATCAACAAGGATGTGGTGTCATAAATTTGATACATATATACAAGGACTTGGCTTCACCAGAAGAAAATTGGATCACTGTATGTATTTTAAATTAATTGGTGACCATGTTATTTATCTGGTCTTGTATGTTGATACTATGTTGCATATTGGAAATGACAAAGAAATTATCAATGATTTGAAGACCCAATTTTCCTCCAAATTTGACCTGAAGGATCTTGGTGTTGCAAACTATATTTTGGGATGGAATTTAAATGAAATTGGGAAAAGAGGATGATCCGATTAAACCAGAGGAAGTATTTCAAAACAATACTACATAGGTTTAATATGCAGGATAGTAAACGGGTGAAGCTTCCTATTCTTGTAGGTGTAAAGTTGTCTGTTGAACAGTGCCCCAAGACACAAGAAGAGGAAGAGGATATGTTCCATGTTCCATATGCAAGTGCATTCAATATCTTGATGTATGCAATGGTATGTACTAGAATAGACATCACACATGCAGTGGGAGTATTGAGTAGGTTTGTGTCAAAACCAGGGAAGAAGCATTGGACAAAAATGAAGTGAGTTTTCACGTATTTGCATAGCACTAGTGATTATGGTTTGTGCTACCAAATAAGATCATGATTGGACATATTTTTGGATTTCTATGGATTTATTAATGCAGACTAGGCTGGAGATCTAGATCAGAGAAGATCTACAAGTGGGTATGTGTTTAACCTATTTGGAGGTGCAGTCAGTTGGATGAGCAAGAGATAGTTTGTAGTAGCACTTTCAACTACAGAGGCAGAATGCATGCAAACCACTCATGTAAGAAAGGAAGAAATTTGGTTGCAAAGATTGTGTTTAAGTATGGGGTTAGTACAGCGAGCTATAAGGATAGACTGTGACAATAAAAATGAAATTTTATTGGAAAATAAGCATGCTTATCATTCAAAGACAAAGCACGTTGATGTTTAGTATCACTTTGTGATGGATATGGTTACAGAAAAAAAGATGTTGCTTTTAAAGGTGGAGACTTTGAAGAATGTTGCATATGAATTGACGAAGTCTGTGATCACTAATAAGTTTTCTTGGTGTAGATAAGCAATGGGTATTGTAGGTCTATACCAATGAATAAGCTCTCCTATGACCCCTTGTGTGGAAAAGAAAACAACAAGTGGGAGAATGTTGTGTGTGTGTTATAATCTTTCCACAACAACTAGTCACATGTGGGAGGTTGGGGGGGGGGGGGGGGGGGGGGGGTATCCCCCCCCCTTTTTTTGGGTGGGGGGGGGGGGGGGGGGGGGGGGGGGGGGGGGCCCCCCCACAGGGGTGGGGGGAGGGCCATTGT
>Ga0115853_100383_pt1 | contig 12499 bp, 9 predicted proteins | sample InSIn5gowninarea_FD_83867 | JGI IMG/M metagenome (GOLD analysis project Ga0115853, IMG submission 83867)
CAGAAATCCTGATAAACCAGTGACTGAGTGATTGGAGCATAGGCCGATTTTACAGTTGGTGAGTGGGCAAACAATGTCGGAAAAGTGCACAAGTGCGACGTTTCCCAAGAGAAAAAAACAGACCCCGGCATGACACATGACATGTTCAATCATCGCGATTGACGTGGGTTTTCATATAGACCCTTGAAGCAAAAAAATAAAAAAAAGAGATCGATGCCGACAGCCGGAATTGAACCAGCGATCTTCGCATTGCCAAATGTGATACAAGTGCGACGCCTTACCACTTGGCCATACCGGCGAAGGACATATGATAAATTGCTTCACGATTTAATATATAATGTCGTTTGTTTCGAGAATACTTGCTCATGGTGTGGGGACTTCCGCTTGTGCTCTCCACCTCTTGGCATCTATGACATGGATGGCATCGTTGACTCCAGCAAGTTCTATTGATCACATTCGTAGACGGTGGCAGTTCACGGTCCCAGAAATATAAGCAATCCCATGCTCAGCTTACGAGTATCTATCCTACCTCAAATTCTTGAGCCCTTCCATCGTCCAACTCTAACTTCAACTCCAATTAGCTTATCAAAGATCACATTACATTTTGCCCTGTGTGCAAATTCTCCGAGCCAGCTTGCCAGGATCAGGATGATGCAACACTTCTACCAGAGGGTTGCGCGCATATATGGTATTGTTAAATCTGGTCGTTTATGTAAACTAGGGCCAGCAAGCTCTAAAACTACACTATGGCGATAAAGATAAACTAAAAGCCTAGACTGCAAGGCAGTAGAGTTTTGACTATCGAATCCAGAGTTGCAGTATGTTGTTCTTTATGAATACAACCAAGGAAAACCGAAATAATGCCGCCATGAACAAACCACTAAGTTCTTAAGCCAGAGCAACAATTCCATGGGAAGTCTTACCTAAGTACTAAGGCATAAGCCTAGCCACCCAATGTATCGAATTCTGAAGCACAAGGCATTGTAATTGAAAACGGACGGCATAAACAAACATCAGCCTCACTGTGTGTTGCTGATCAGCGTGTGAAAGTAAGCACCGAAACAAGGGTTTCGCCATCCGGATCACGATCTCGGTACCGCCGCATCTCTGCGCAGCATGACCTACGTACAATCCTTCCCTATTACTTCCTTTATCTCGACGACACTTCTTGCGACACTTTCCAAAAAACGGAGTTTCGTACTAGCAATCCACCAAGCAAAAGACTGGCTTTTCCGCGAGAGCAAGGAAGGAGAGAAGAAACAAGGCGAAACTTCAAAATTATATATAGAGAGAGAGAGCACCATCAATCACACCAAACTTCTCTTCAGCGACGACATGTCAACATACACTACCACCACCACCGATATAACAGCAACAAGAAGAATGTCGACATCCATCCACCCGCTACCGCCTGAGTCCCCATCCAACCCCCCAACCCGGACATCTCTCTCTCAGAGCCAGCTCATCCACCTTACCAGCCAAACCCTTATCCTCGTCATCTTCATCCTCTTCACCTTCTCTTTCCTACACCACATCTCAGCCTTCTACTTTGCGCTCTTCACGCTGCCTGCACCCGCGAAATTTACTCTATTATTTCACGCATTCATAGCGTGCGGGACGCTGCTCATGACGGTGCTCGTCGGAGACAATCTTGTGGGTCACGTGTTGGAGAGAAGGGGGGTTATGTATGAGGGGCGCGGGGCGGAAGTGGCGGTTGTGGGGTGGGTGTGGGTGAATGTTTTGGTTGGGGGTGGGGTTTGGATTTGGTTGCTGGTTTGGAGGGTGGTGGAGGGTTGCAAGGGGTTGGGGGGAGAAGGTGTGCTTGCGGGTTGAAAATGCTTTTCTTTATTTCCTTACTTCTTTCTTCTTGGGATGATGGCGTATTGGGTGACTTGGTAATATGGTAGAAGGGGCGTTTGGGGAAGAGGGTAATGTGGAGTTGGAGGGTCTCTGCGGTTATGAAACATTATGAGGTCTGGGTTTCATCATGGTTTCCGTCTTAGGGCCTTTTACGATAAAGACAAGCACAAATATTCGGGTGCAGTATTCGACGCTGATGAGCGCAAAGAGTGGAGGTTGTTAACATGGTAGCAAAAAAGTGCACATGGGAATTGTGTGATCGCTGAGTCCATATGCCTGCGTGGACTTCAGGTATATTAAATGATCCATGTCGAATGAAGATAAAAAGTGACGAGAGAGTACAAAAACGAAGGCTCAACTAAGAACGAGTTCCTCAGCATGAATCTATGCGTCATTTGCATTGTTCCCGCCCACATTTTGGTTTTTGATATATATGGGCCTTTCGTGACCATCGTAACCCGCTTCGGGTCTGTATTGCCCGTTGCGTGGAGTTTTGCTTCCAAAAAAGCAACAGCACAAGCACGCTTTGTGCATACGTCCAAGAGTCCATTCCACCTCGTGCCATCAGCCCGACCCTCCCTCGCTGTTCTTCTGCACCTCTGCATCAACAGAAGACGGAGCGGAAAGTATTGTGTCTGCACTGCCTAACAACTCATTTGCCATCCTTTCTGCCTCCAAGCCGTCAAAATAATCCTTGAAAGGATCCTCGCCAAACTCGTCCTCGTCTTCTTGCTTTGGCTTGGTGGGCGAGGGCAGAGTGTACTTTGTTCTCAACGTCTCAGACATGTCGAATGGGGTCCCTGATGTCAGCTCGGGCGTCCATTTATCCATGCCCTCGTTTGCCAAAGCGTCTGCTGCGATATTGCCTGGATCTGTGCTGTGGCCTTTGACCCAAGTAAATGTTGTCTTGCCCTTGCATGTTAGGCGCTCCCGTATCCTGGCTAGTATCGGCTGGATAAGTTCCTTGTTCTCCACACTCTTGCCAGCGGCATTCCTCCAACCCTTTGTCTCCCAGTTGTGAAACCATTCGCGCAGGCAGCGGATGGAGTAGTATGAGTCAGTTCTAATCTCGACATCACGGTCGATTGGCACATGGTCAAGGGCTCGGGCTATAGCGACGAGCTCGGCTCGCTGGTTGGTCTGTCGTTCTCCTCTCAAGGGCTCGCCAATGTTTCTATGGTCAAGTCAGAAGACGGAGGATTGTGTGCAATATTCCTGGATACGAACCTGGGATCTCTGGGGCCAAAGTAGACGCCGACGCCGGCCTTGGCGCCTACTTTACCGTTGCCTCTGGAACCTCCGTCTGTGTGCACGACCAATGGTCCCTTGAAGTTGCCAGTTGGGTGCTGTTTGGTTGCATTGAGTTCTTCTGTGGTTTTTGCTCTAATGTTTCCAAGATTCTCGTCCAACTTGATGGTTGGATCGAAGCCATCTACTGCACCCGGTGGAAGAGGACCCATACCCGGCTCGGCCTTGTTCTCTACGTTGGTTGCCATGGTCGCAGGCGACGCATGCTCTCTTTTCTGTCGCTTAGGCGCATGTTCCTCCATCCTGTGTGTCGCTGCTGACGATGCCTCGGAAAGATGACCCTGTAAGCTTATGGGCGCGCTGGAGCCTTTTCTAGCTCGGTCAACAAAGGCTTGGGCCTCTTCGCGTGTGGCAAAGCCTTGTTGCTTCGCGCCCTTGTAACCCTTTGTATGCGATTCTACGGTCGGCCAGTGTGTGTAGACACCGGGCACGCGTCCGACTGCTACTCCGTAGAACTTCGGCTTGATTGGTTTGGTTTTTTTGACGAGGGATCCTTTCACGAATGCTTCTGCTTCGGTATAGGTGGAAAAAGATTGTACTAGCTACATGTCAGTACAGGGACGGACACAGCATCCGATGTTACGCACCCACGTGGTTGTTGAACCCTTCGGTCTGCTGGCGCACGTCTTCCCAGTTCTGGTAGACGCCTGGCACCCTGCCAGCTTTCACGGCGTAAAACTTAAGTGGACCGGTCCTGCGCTTTGCACTTGATGTTTTTGAGGCGGTAGATGAGGTGCCAGCCATTGAGCCTTGTTCGGTGACTAGAGTATCGGGATAGCCTTCCCAGGTAGAGTGAAGGCGTCCGAGGGAGTAAGGTAGACGGGTCGGGGTGCGGCCAATGTGCGGTGTCAATGCTGTGGTATTAGAATGGCGCACAACGAGAGTAACGGGATGACGACGGCCGATTTCCGTGTGCCTGGGAAGCGCAGCATTAGCTTGCGATAGTAGCAGCAAACAAAACTCTATGTTTGGGGTGGGGTGTTACCATGCGTTGGTATGCCCAGAGAGAACAGCGACAGGCCGGGTAAGAGATGACGCAGCCAGGCGGAGCATGCAGCGTTGTGCTCGTATTGCAGAGGAATGCAGATGCGCTACAGTGGACACGAGAATTGTCGGTAAAGCTGCTGCTATGTCTGTTGTGTCTGCTGTTGCTGTCTACTAGCTGTGGATTTGATACAAGCGCAGGGCTGCGGGGACCCTGCAGCAGCTTCACAGGTACATGTTTGGCGCCCCATGTCGAGCTACGTAACTCGTAACTTATCGCGTGAAACAAGCCAAAAGAAAAATAACGTCTGGATTTGCAGATATTGATATAAGCTTCGGCTTGCCGCCCAGACGAGTGAGTGACCAGGACGCATATTATTCTTGGGCCTGGTGTGTCCACGACGCACGCAGTGACGCGACTCTTCGGCAACCCTATCCAAGACGCGCCCCGAAGCGTAACCTCGGTGAAGACCCTCTACCCCACTACGTCACCCATCGCCTACTGCTTGCACTCTGTTCTACCTGGTAGAGTACATCACGGACAACAATCTGGACGTCTACATCAACGACTCTGCATGCTCTGCACTGTTAGCCATGTTTGAAGTGAGCCAGACCCGCCGACTGCGAATCCGCCGTGACTGACGACGCGCCAGGGCCGTCACGCAGCCGACCGATACCGTCTGCACCTGCATCGCGCCCGCTCCGTGGTGCTTACGAGCGATGAGCTGGTAGAGATTCGGGCAGCACAGCGCACTTTTGAAGGCGCATATGTTCGCACGGCAATCGGCCTGTTCTCGTTTGCACTGGTAGTGCTCAAGATCTTCACGGCCGAGTTTTATTCGATTGGCGCTCTGTTTGCCGTCTATGGAGCTGGTATCCTCTTCACTAGTTTGTTCAGGCGGCAGCAAGGTGAGTGTTGTGACGAAACTGTGCATGCGCCTACACACATTGGGTGCTGATAGTCGTTAGGAAACAAACAGTTCTTCTCCGAAGTCGGTGAAGATGGTTTGTACCGCAAGAAGTTTCGCACCAGCGGCAACGTCGTCTTCGCCTTGACCGCGCTGAGTGTTTCAGCCTACATCTGTCTGCTGGTCCTCACGTTGAAGCTTGCCAGATGAAGAGAAGATGAGTCTCTCCTTGGCTCAGCGCAGACGCACCGTGTGTCTCTGCACGACCATGGAGAGTATGGGAATGCGCGATGCATGGCCATGTGCTGGCAGCTCCACATGACTACGTCAGGAAATCTGGGGGAAGCCACTTCGTGTATGCACATGTGTTGAATGGCCGGGGTATTGTTGAGCGCTCCGTGCCCGGCGCAGAGGTTAACAGCGAGCAGACACACATACACACACATACATACAGAGGCATATTCCGGAAGAATGCCACGTTATATTGGCACTCGACACGAGATACAAGACGTTGCAAGTGTCGTCTTTGTTGTTGTTGTCTTGACATGGGGTATTATGTGCCTGTTCCATCGGGCATCGGGGCTCGGAGCGTGGGGTTTTCCCAGTTGGCGCAGTAGCGACACCAAGCGGGGTGTGGCTTGCAGACGGATGCGAGCACAGATTGCGCGGCCTGTCCTCTGACCCCGTGCTGTCTGGAGTAGAGAACAAAGGGTTATTCAAAAGCAGACCTCATTCCATGGCGACCGCTTGCGTGTGTTGTTAACTCGTAAACCAACGTTTGCTCGGCCGGCCGGTGACCTTGTTGTGGCGGGGAACCGTGAGCAGTGTTGAGCCTCATTGAGAAAGACCGACCCCCGAACCGTCACCCACCGCGGCCTCCGATGGTGCTCTTTGATTTACAGTCACCCACACAACCAACACAACGACGGCAAAAGCAACCCTCTCCCCCTTTTCTCTTGCAACACCATCCCCAGCCTCACCCCGCGCCCGTCTCCACAGCTGCAAGTCATCCACTGCCAGTACCTGAGCGTCGCCTCTTGGCGCTGCAGCTGGCGACGTTAGCTCAGCACGACTGCTTTGTCGCCTTGGCATGACGCCAATCATGGCAGCCATTCCGACGCCGATGGTCACCGAGCTTGTTCGTCACAAGCATTCGCATCCCCGCCCTCCGTCCGCCTCTTCTTCTCCCACAAACGCCTCTTCCTCGACGCCTCGCCGCTTCAGCTCCCATTCTACCTTTGCCCGATCTGTAATGAGCAAACTCGCCCTACCGCTCGACACCCAACGCCAGCCAGACTCTCCCGCTGACAACGACCTTACGCCCCGCCCTGTATCGGCCGAACCAAAGTTTCCTGCTGTTGCGCCTGCGAAGAATGTGCAGGCGCTCAAAGAGCGCGCCCACCAAAATGGCCAGCTGAAAGCTGTCCCCAATCCTGTGCAACAGCAGCACCTAAACGGACACACCCCAGCGACCAATGGCGTGGGCACTGCCTTGAGCGACACCCCGCTGCCATCGGTTCCGGGAAGTCCGCGAGAGTACGGAGAGGCTCCGGCCCAGAACACCTCCTACTTCGCTGACCGTAACAGCACCCTCACACGCAACAGCTCTGCTGCTGGCACCCCACGACTACGACCCACGACGCTCGACATCCCTGGGCTTACCAAGTCCAAAGTGTCTCCAGATGGAAAGATTGCCCAGCGCGATGTCGGCTCCAAACTAGTCATTGTCATGGTGGGACTGCCCGCTCGGGGCAAGTCTTACATCACAAAGAAAATGGCCCGCTATCTAAACTGGCTGCAGCACGACACCAAAATCTTCAACGTGGGAGAGAAGCGGCGAGTGGCGGCGAGTCAAAGCGGATTTCGCTTGTCCCAGGCCAATCTTGAGCGCATCTCATCCAATGTCAAGCGCGCTATCGAGGAGCACCAGGACACATTGCCACAGATAGCTGCAAAAATCCTTATCAATGGCGACCCCGCGCACGATGGGGAAATAGACCCACAGAACCTGCCGGACCCACGCCGGGGTAGCACCGCCATCGCAGACGACGACGACGACGACGAGGACAATCCAACCCTTCCACCGCCCCGAGTCGAGGTGACATCACCAGGACCACAAGCGCCTACACCCGCAAATGAGCCAGCCAATGCCGAGAATGAGTCAATGGACCAGTCGGCCGATTTCTTCGACCCCCAAAATCAGCGTGCGGCTGCGCTACGAGAGCAATGTGCCATGGAAACACTAGACGACTTGCTGGACTATATCTTGAATGGCAATGGATCTGTCGGTATATTTGATGCTACCAACAGCACGCTTGCGCGGCGGCAGCAGATTATGGAGCGGATACGAGCGCGCGCGGGACCCGAACTCAATGTCTTGTTCGTAGAGAGTGTGTGTCGCGACCAGAATTTGCTCGAGTCAAACATGCGCCTGAAGCTGTCGGGGCCGGACTATGCTGACAAAGATCCTGTTGCTGCTCTCGCAGATTTCAAGAAGCGCGTGGCCATCTACGAGAAGAACTATGTTCCAATTGGCGACTATGAGGAAGATCACAACATGCCCTATGTCAAGATGGTGGATGTGGGCCGCAAGATGATCTCACATCAGATCAGGGGCTTCCTTGCTGGCCAGGCTGTCTACTATCTCCTCAACTTCAACCTCGCACCACGTATGATCTGGATAACTAGGCACGGCGAGTCTACAGACAACGTCGCTGGTAAAATCGGCGGCGACTCTGATCTCAGCCCCAACGGAGAAAAGTACGCAAAGGCCATGACCCGTTTCATTGCTGCCCAGCGCAAGGAATGGGCGGTTCGTCAAGCAAACAAGAAGGCCAACTCTCACTTCCCACCTGTTGCAGGCGATACCACTCCCCCCAACCCCTACTACAGCCACGAGCTCGAGACTCATAACTTCTGTGTCTGGACTTCGATGCTGAAACGCTCAATCCAGACCGGGCAGTATTTTTGCGATGAGGACTTTGAGGTCAAGCAAATGCGTATGCTCGACGAGCTTAACGCAGGTATCATGGAAGGTCTCACATACGAAGAAATTCGCACAAAGTACGCTGACGAGTATTTGCGACGGCGTCGGGACAAACTCGCATATCGCTATCCTGGTCCGGGCGGCGAAGGCTACCTCGACGTCATCAATCGGATTCGCCCCGTCATTGTAGAGTTGGAGCGAATGACGGATCACTGCCTGCTCATTACCCACCGCAGTGTTGCTCGAGTCCTACTCGCATACTTCCAGGGCTTGAAACGCGAAGACGTAGCCGACCTCGACTGTCCCCTTGGTATGCTCTACCAGATGGAGCCTAAGCCCTATGGTGTCGAGTTCAAAGCCTGGCGCTACAACCCCGAAACTGACGACTTTGACCACCTCCCTAATTACAAGCTGAGGAGGGCACCCACTTTGAATACTAATTAAGCCTCGGCGATTGTATTTTGGGATTGGGAATGTGGAACCATGACATACATGTATTATTATTGAGCTAGATGAACTTTTTTTTCCTTCGAGGCTCCGACATTGGCCGTATGCGGCCTCATTTTGGACCTCTCTCCCACACAGAACTGAACCTCTGGAAACGATCGTTTCCAATACGTTTTCTTCTCTGCTTCCTTCTCATGGCCTAAAAGAAATAGTTAGGCTTGTATAACTGCTCACGAACTCTTTTTTTCTCCCTTTTGCGAGGATGTTTGCTGCATTTACAGGCGTCTTCCTTTTCTCTTTGACTTGATTCCTCGCTTTTTTTTATTCTTCCTTCTGCTCCTACAGGGCAATCTGCAAGTTGTCTATGAGAGTAGCTCTAATGCCTCACATAGAACCAGAGCAGAATACGCAAGGTCAAGCGGCCCTGGAAGGGACGAGGAGAAATGTGAATCATATCTACGTCTTTTTCTTCTGAACATTGCCGTTCTTTTTTTTTGGGGGGGCTGAAACGAGTCATGTCGTGAAGTAGATACAGAAGACGACTGCACAAAGGGTCCAAGTACACTGGTTTATCAGGATTTCTGCTTGGAAAGATTGAACGATCGTATAGGGTTTTTTTCTACATAACTCATCTCTCGTGTACCTACTCTGGTTTCTCTCTTCCATCTACACACCACTCACCACCACCCCCTTCTCACATCCTCTCTTCAACCCCAGTCCATGCAAGCCTCCTCACCTCCTCGCAACAATAACACACGCCTCCCTCACGCCCCAAACCCGCAACCTCCTCTCGCCCAAAACATCCCCCTGCAACAATTTCTCCATCTCATAATCCCCCTTCCTCTTCTTCTTCCTCTTCTTCTCTCCCTCCTCGCCATCATCCCCCTCGACCTCGTTTTCTTCCTCCGTATCCGCCAAAATCTCGACTTCTTCCACCAACCCACCGATTTCGTACGTACCGCTGCATAGCGCGACAAGCCCTACTTCACATGTTGTGCTTGCGCCGGACGGCAGCAAAGGGAGTCTGCGCTGCAGGACGCCCGTCCACGAGAGGCGCTTATCAAGGTCTAGCGCAAGGGCGTGGGGGAGAGAAGACAAATGTGGTTGGAGGCGGAGAAGGGGCGAGATGGCGTGTGGGCTTCGGTTCCGGAGGGTTGTTTGCAGTGTGACGAATGTGTCGATTGGGATGGAGAATTTGGAGTGGCCGAGTTGCTGGACGGGTGAGGAGGATGAGGGTGTGGGTTCTTCATCATCGTCGTCGTTAGAGTCAGATTCAGAGTCTTCTGATTCTTCTGCTTTAGGTGCGTGATCTGGGATCAGCATCATAGAAATGGCTATGTCGTCTAACTTGATTGCTTCGACCATTCGAGGCGATAGTCGGATGCTGCGCAGTTCTAGAGTGCCATGCCGCCCATTATCAATTTCAGTCCATGTCCCGCGTATCATGGTGAGGAGCTCTTGGCGGTACCAGAATGCTTCTCTGCTAGCGCGCTCAGTTTCAGGCGATATCTTGCTTGTGCTGACGACAAACTGGCGTTGGTTGGCAGGGTTCAGAGATGGTACTGGAGCATGTGGGCTGCGAAGGTAGACTTTTGGTAGAATGAGGACGACACGGCTAACATGGCCGGGCTGAATGACTTCGTTGACGACATGAGCATTCTCCCAGCGGTTGTTGTCGTCATCAGCGTTCGACTCATCGGTCGTGTGCTTTCGTGCTTCGAGCGTCACTGACAATGGGTTCGGCCATGAGTTTCTCAGATCCAGAAGAAGCATGCAGTATTCTTCGTCATATCCCTGGCTCTGTTTGTGATGTATGAATGAGCGAAGATGGGTGTCTGCTTTTCCTGCAGCCGCCGCTTGTGGCAGCTCTGTCTTGGAATCTGAGGCCGGTGTGAGACCTTGAAACCAGCCCACGTCGCCTGACAAAGGCACTATGTCTGGGCGTTGGAGTTGAACACTGGCATTCACAGTGATGGATATGTGAGCAGAGACCCGCCGGGTGAAGAATTGCTCCTCAACCTCAGATCTCCGCTTTCCCAGGCTACGCCTCGCTAAACGTGCGCCAAGTTTCTCTCAGCTTCATCCCACGACCGTCCTCTCTCCATCCTTTCCTCACTTCTTCCTTATCAACTTTTCACGACTTTTGCCACTTTCACCAGCCTTTTCTTTCCTCATTGAGCTTCCATTCCTTTGATACCTGTTTTGATACCCACCTTACACAGCCATGTCCGAGTTCATCGGGTAAGTCGCGGCTGCGCCCAATTCGACTCGAGCTCCAGCTGACCCGCGACGCGTAGATCTCGCATTTCCCTCATCTCGAAAAGCGACATTCGGTCAGTACCCAGTCAATGCTGGGTTATTGCAGCCATTGACTCGCCATAGCTATGTCGGCACGCTCGTCGAGATCAACTCAGAAGCTTCCACAGTCTCATTAGACAATGTGCGATCTTTTGGCACAGAGGGTCGCAAGGGCGGCAAGGATGAGTACCCTCCGTCGGACGTCGTATATGAGCAGATCGTCTTCCGAGGTAGTGACGTGAAGGATTTGCGCATTGAGGAGCCAGTCAAGGAGAAGGCACAACCTGCCATGCCACAGGACCCTGCCATCATCGGAGTAAGTCTACACCACTTGTTTCTTTCCTACCTCCCGTCCGGTGATGTAAAATTTTCGGATGTAAATCAAAAAAACCACCGAGAGCGCAAAACCGTGTGGATATTTTCCGTTGCCTTCCTTCTGAGACCCTTGTATACAAACTGCTCTTTCTTGATCCCTTCTTTAAACTTAAAGCTGACGCGACGCATGCGCCACAGGTACAGCAAACTCAGGCACGGCAAGAAAGTAGCCCGCAAGACGTGTCCGGACGTCAACAGCCACCACAGAACTTTCCTCAGCCTGGTCAGTTCCCTCCTGGGGGCTACCCACCTTTCGGTGGCCCTGGAGGTCCTTATGGCAACCGCTTCGGTCCTCAGGGTGGGTTCCCTGGTGGCCCAGGTCCTTTTCCTCCCGGAGGTCCTCCAGGCGCATTTGGCATGCCTCCGTTCGGAGCGCCTCCTGGCTGGTTCCCACCTGGCCAAGGCTTCCACCAGCCTCCAGGACCATTCTCACCAAACATGCCAATCGGTCCCCCCGGCTTGAACCAGAACCAGCCTCCACAGGGCCCGCGAGGTCCATCGGGACCACAAGCTGGCAAGGATGACAAGTCAGGTCAAGCACAGCAGCCAAAGGTTGCAGAGGCAGACGGTGTCCCAGCCAAGCCACAGTCGAAGAACGGTGCAAAGGCTTCTGGTGCTACTCCCACCCCTGCTGGTGCGAAGCAAGCTCCCCCGCCGCCCGTCGACTCTAAGCCCGATGTATCGGCTGCGTTGGCACCGCCTCAGACTCAAAACACCCAGCAGCCTGCTTCAGGAAAGGGTGCACCTGGTGGACCAAAGGGTGGACGGATCATTCCTGCCGTCCCTATCCCAAGCCCAAGAGCTAACAAGACCGCGCCCCATTCCCACCAGCAAGCCGCCGCAGCTGTTGCGACTGCCCAGGTTCCCAGCGGTGCCCATCAGCAGAATGCTACACAGTTGGCGACTGCTGCTGTGGCCGAGGCCATGGCGAAGCTCAACCTGCAAAACAAAGGACAAGTTCAGAGCCAGCCTCAGGGTCAAGCACCTGCTTCGGATCCTATGAACAATCTGGCCCAGAAGGTTGAGGGCATGCGCGACCAGAACCGCCAACATGCACCACGCCAACGAGGTACTGGCGAGTTCCGTGGTAGGGGTGGAAGGGGAGGCCGAGGCGGCCTTCATTCACAACACCCGAAGATGGAGGTCCCTACCACTGATTTCGATTTCGAATCCGCAAATGCCAAGTTCAACAAGCAGGATTTGATCAAGGAGGCTATTGCTTCCGGATCGCCCCTCGGTGAAGGCGCGCCTACTACAGCGGATGCGTCTGCTGACAAGGAAGAAGTCGTTATTCCGAGCGGCTCAATGTATGACAAGAGCTCTTTCTTTGACA
>Ga0115853_100474_pt1 | contig 12358 bp, 22 predicted proteins | sample InSIn5gowninarea_FD_83867 | JGI IMG/M metagenome (GOLD analysis project Ga0115853, IMG submission 83867)
ATAAATTTTAATGCCCACACAATTAATAATTCCTTTGGTAACTGTTAAAACTTGGTATAGCATCGACTTAACTCAAATGAAAAAATAACACAACAATTAAACAACACAAATAAGTATTCATAGCCTCCATTACCTCTAATATAATAGAGGAATAAATCATTCATCATCTTAGACTCTTTATTTTTACTTAATTTATTGAAGTGAGATGTTAGGGATAATGAGGAAACCCTAAGAGAAGTTATGAAAGGGAGTGAGGAGGTATTTGTTTATATATCTTTCTTATGAGATACTAGGGTTTATTCTTCCAAAGAAGACATTAAATACAATGGTATGTTAATATTCATTAATTCTTGCTCATATTATATTCGAGATGTAATTAAGAAGAGTAAACTTGTCTTTCTCTCTCTCTCTCTTTGATATTCTTTCGTTCTTAATCCAAAATAGATTTGAATGAGAAATGGTTGTAAGACATAATACGTAAGTGATATTTGGAAATTAGTGAGGGTAGGAAAATATAATGAATAGTCCAAGTTTTAGAGAGTAATGAGACAAAAGGGAGGAAAAGAAACAAATAAAATAGAAAAATAGAAATGGGAGAAGAAAAGGGAGAGATGATTGTGAATTGAAAGGTCAACCTCTTGACCTTCTCACTACCCACTAGATTTCCTATATCTTTTCGTAAATTGACTCTCAAAAGGAATTTTTAGCTAGAGTTGACCAAGAGAGGAGGATGCAAAAACATCCATGAGTTACATTGTACCAGATATTGCCGAAATGAGAACTCAACAACCATTTAAATGTTTTTTTCTCACTTGGCTTCCAGAGTAACTAATGTTTCCCTGTGTGATGAATTTACTGTATTTGTGTTGTTTAATTGTTGTGTTATTTTTTCATTTGAGTTAAGTCGATGCTATACCAAGTTTTAACAGTTACCAAAGGAATTATTAATTGTGTGGGCATTAAAATTTATACTCAATTTTAGTATATTTAATCTATTATTCCATTATCCTTAGTGAATAGAGAATTCTAATAGCTATTTTATCTCCATTATTCAATGGATTTTTAACTAAGAAATCAAGGGTTTCCATCACAATTTTTTTGCATCTCTTTGAGGAGTATCTCATTGGTGTTTTAAAGCAATTATACTATTGGATTTTGTTTACGGTGATGGATATTTGTCAGCCAAGGGGGTCTCCTGGATATGAAGTCCCAATTAGATCTCACACTATTTGGAGTAGGAGCCCTAACCAAAAATATGTTCAGTTGCCATAATTATGATTCTTAGAGATGTGCCTTGGCTACAATTAACACATAAAAATATACATATCTTTGGTATCAACAAGTAAGTAAACTTTGTGTAATATCAATTGTAATGAATTAGAGGTTATTTCATGCAAATGGGAAAATGAATGAATCTCTAGAAGAAAAGTAATAGTACTATCCTAAAAGAGACGCACAAACATATAAAGAATTGTTAGTTAGCCTACAAAATAGTTCACAAGATAATAACAATCATAGAAAGCAAATACAACACACATCTAACAAGAAACATACTAAAGTTATAGAAATATTTCATTTACATTAGCATGAATGAAATAACATATATTGTAAGCATTTAAAGAATATTCTTACAACATTCACGACACATGCATGAAAGTATATTGTCTCTCAGAGCTTCTAATCATTAAGTGAAAGTTACAAGTATACAATACAATGAAATGGCACTATCCCCAATAGTGGAACATGAAGCTGCTAGTTTCTCCTCCAAAGAATGATACTCACTCTTATGCTAGACTAGAGAAGCCGGGGCTACTAATCTTAAGTTCCAAGCCCCTTGTTTGAGTTATGAGGGTTTATTTATGACATATGAGGTGGCATTTCACCTTCCCTTGTGACCTTTGAGCTCCCTCATGACTCTTGAGCTTCTTCTGTCTCTATTCTACCTAAGTAACCAACCAACCAAGGTAAACATGCGACGAGAGGCTACTATGATCATATTCAACCTCCTATGTGACCTTAAGGAAATGGAATCAATGGAAACATAACATACATACCTTCTACGTCAACTACAAGACCCTTGAGAACCATCCCAACACTTCAGGTAGCTTGCCCTTGGGTCCCACTGAAGTTTTTGACCACTCAGCCTCTAGACGCTCTCATCTTATAGACCTGTCAGTGTCCAGGAGGCTTTGGACGCTCTCATGCTATAGGCATGCCAACATCCAAGGACTATTTTGTCCAGTTTTGTGCCAGCGTCCTCGAGATTTAAGCCACTTTTTCAGGCCCATAGCGTAGGTTACTGTCTAGAATTGCATGACATTCCAAAACAATAAAATAACAGGGAAACAATGATGCTAAAGAAAGTACTTGAACAAACCCTTAACCATACCCATACTAGCCATGACAGACATTTCGTCAAACATATCACAAACTTGTAATCTAAAAGTGTAAACAACAGAATTAAGCATAGGGACTTCATACTTATTTGAGAATCGCTAAGAACCATTGTTCCCTCATATCATTTGTTGCATTATCATCTATTAGGCCATAGATACATTGTCCATTCATTTACAAGTAAAAACATGATGAGATCCATACATAGCCACTGTCATGAAACACATATATAACCAGCATAATAGCATCATAAATACCAATGAAAACACATCCAGATGATCCACATATAAACTAGTATAATAATCATAGAAATACAAGGAGAAATAAACTTTCATTAATGATGCAAAATCCAAACCCAGGATGGGACTACCACGTTCTACCTGACCATAGAATGGTTGAGCCAAGTCTCTCTTCAGTGATTCACCCCCATGCCATGTTCCAAGCATGAATGTGGGACTCAAACCAAAAGAGACAACCACGACATATCGAGGTAAAACCACCTCACCCTCATCAATAGAAACCAAGCTTTACCATAATCCATCTTGGATCACTAGGCCAACACAATAAACATGTGGTTAAAGGATTTACCATGATCTCCACTCGATCACTAGGAAAAACAACCATGGATGTCACCGGATTTCTCCACCTACACCATGAGGAATTTTCCTATCTCCTAGTCTCTCGGGATTTACCGCAATCCAAACACGAATCACTAGGCCCTAAACTAAGACCCACTCTCTAGGATTTATGCATATCCCAAACCTGGGATTACTAGGCCCAATAGAGAGAAATCCACCTCTTGGATTCATCGTATATCGTATCATTCACCGGCAAGGATTCCTAGGCCCACTGAGGCAACACAATCTTGGCTTTATCGCATCCCACATTCTGGCTCAAGGGTCACTAGGCCAGTGACTTTACCATTATCTGCTCTCCAGTTCAAAGACCACTAGGCCATGTGCTATATCATTTGAAGATCCACCTCACTCAGATTCGAATCCATCTGACAATCCAGCTCAACCAAAACATGAGAACCACATCACACCATGGCTATCCAAAAATGGAAAGGCTAGGCTGAAAACACTATTACACCTAGAAAAACCCATGCCATAAGAGAAAAAGAACCACATGCAACACCATGCATGCCAAATCTAGAAAGGAAAATACACATGCAAATTGATACCTGCAAATAATCTGGTTGTAGATGCTTAATCTTGCCTTTCCCTGCTTGATCTTTGCTTCCTCTTGCCTTCTTTTCCTTTCTTGATCCAATTCCAAAATGCTCCAAGAAAACTCTAAGCGTCCAAGAGAGAGAGAGAGAGAGAGAGAGAGAGAGAGAGAGAGAGAGAATAATGAGAGAGCTCCAAAACTAAACTAAAAAAAGGTTACCAACTGATCTTCATAGACCTTTTTATTAATGAGGCTTCTATTTTCTTCATTTTCCATCATTTTCCTTCATTTTCCTCCTCACATGAAACTCGTGACCTTTCACCTCCATTTTCTCCTAATTTCCATTATTTTCATAAATAAATGTTCCAAATTTTCCATTTTTCCTTTCCAAAGCCTTAGCCATTGCATTTGCCAATTTCCTTAGCCATTAAACTGATGAACACTCACACTAGGATGTCTTGCCCAACATTCAGCTTGGAATAAGAGTCCCATCAACCGTGATTATTATTTTTGCCTTTATTAACTTTTATTACATGGAATTTTCACCATGGCTATTACAGAACCCTCCCCCTCAGGGAACACTGTCCTTGGTGTTCAACCACACATATACCTCAACAAAACTGTTGAAAAACAAACATACTGCCCATGGAGCTTTATAACATAGCTTGATGCAGTGTTTACAATGATCACCCTGCTGAAAAGAAAACCAACATGACAACATAATGACATGACACCCATACCTCTTATTGGAGTTTTATAATATATCTCATGGCGGTACTTACATCCATATACATATGTACATATACCAAAACACCAGACCAAAACTGCTTTGCCTAACCAACAAAAAAAGAAGGATACATAGCCCGCATCTAATCTGCCATCTCCCATGTAGCTTCATCAGGCCCAAAGTGCTTCCACTGCACTTTAACTTGCTCAATTACTAGGTTCCAAAGCATGAGCACCTTTTTCTGCAATATACATTGAGGCTTTGACTAGAATTCTCCATCTGGTTCCACCTGCAATACAGACCATTCAATCACATGATCAACATATTTAGCATACTTCTTAAACAATGACACATGGAAAACATCATGGAATTTCACTATCGGAGGCAGTGCAAGTCGATAGGCTACTGGCCCAATCCTCTCAATAATACTGAAGGGTACACAAAATTGTGGTGCCAACTTGGCACATGATCGAATCCACAAGGATCTTTTCTTTGGTTTAATGTGCGAGTAAACTTGTTCCCCAACCTGGAACTCCTTGAACAACCTGTTCTGATCTACATAGCTCTTATGCCTATCATGCGTTTCCTTTAGATTCTTCTTAATTACCTTCATTTCCTATTCCATGTCTACCAATATATCTAGTCCAATAAGTATCATGTTCACTAGATCACTCCAGTTGATAGGAGTATTATAACTCATTCCATACAATGCCTCAAACAAACTCATCCTCAAAGATTCTCAATACCCATTGTTGTAAGTGAACTCTACTAGTGGAAGGTACGCTTCCCACTTTCATTGCTGATGCATCACATACATCCTCAACATGTCCTCTAATATCTTGTTGACCCTCTCTGTTTGTTCATTTGTCTGTAGATGATAAGTTGTACTGAAGGCCAACTTTGTGCCCAAACCTGCAAATAACTCCTTACAGAACTTGGAAGTGAACTTTGCATCCCTTTCTAACATAATCTTCTTTGGAACACCATCCAATCTGACCACATCTATGATGAATACATGTGCTACATCGCTATTTGAGAATGTAGACTTCAGTGGAATGAAATGCACAACCTTTGTCAACCTATCCACAACAACCATGATGGAATAATGTTATCTCACTGTCTTCGGAAATCCTATGATAAAGTCCATGGAAATGAATTCCCATTTCCACACTGGAATCACGATCGGTTGTAGCAATCCACCTAGATATTTACACTCTTCCCTCACACACCGACAATCAAAACACCTAGCCACAAACCCTGATATATCCCTCTTCAAGTTCAGCCAACAATAAAATTTCTTCACTGCAGTCAATATTTTCTGATAACCTGGGTGACCTGAATAAGGTTTCACATCAAACTGTCTAAGGATCACCTTCTTGAGCTCACTTCTACTCGGAACATATATCCTATCCCTAAATCTAACCAATCCATACATTGTAAGGAAATAGTCCATATCCTATACACCGACACATGTACTTGTACTCTGCTGCAACCTGCGCATAATCTCCATATACCTGACATCTTGCTGACCTGCCTGCAAGATACTATCTTGTAAGTCTTTCCCATAGGAGCTCATAGTTTCTAAGTGATTTATATGTACCCACCTACTGAGAGCATTTGTGACCATGTTCTCCTTTCGTTTGATGTACCTGATCTCGAAGTCAAACTCACTGATCGTGGCCAACCATCTAGCTTGTCAGGAATTTATATTCGGTTGGTCAAACAAATACATCAACCCAATATGATCAATCACCAGTACAAACCTCCTTCCCAGAAGATAGTGCCTCCACATCTTTAGTGCATGTATGATCATTTCTAACTCCAAATCATGAGTTGGGTAGTTTTGCTTGTGCTCATTTAGTTCCGTGACTCATAACATACCATCTGTCCATCCTGCATAAGGACTCCACCAAGTCCTCTCTTGCAAGAATTTATGCACATGACAAACTCTCTATCCGGATCTGCAAACTGTAGCACTGGTGCATGTGTCAACAACTGCTTAAGCTACTCAAAGCTAGCCTCACACTCCTTTGTCCATTCAAACTTCTTACCTTTCCTCTGCAATGATGTAATAGTATAAGCAATCTGTGAGAAGTTCCTAATGAACCTCCTATAATACACTTCCAATCCCATGAAATATCTCACCTCATCCACATTCCTGGGAGCTACCCACTCCATGACGACCCTTATCTTTTCTAGATCTATTGCAGTGCCCTCCTTGGAGACAACATGTCACAAGTAATGTACCTCGGTCTGAAAAACTACACTTTTTGAGCTTAGCATACAACTGATGCTCTTTCAACAACCTCAACACTACTGCTAAATGCTCAACATGCTCTTCCTCATTTTTCGAAATACCAATATGTCATCAATAAATAAAATCAAAATTATCCAAATACGGACACAATACACTATTCATCAAGCACATAAATGTAGCTGGAGCATTAGTCAAACCAAATGGAACTACAACAAATTCATAATGCCCATACTTGGTCTTGAAATATGTCTTGTAAATGTTCTCCTCTTTGATGTGTGCCTGATGATATTCAGATCTTAAGTCGATCTTAGAGAACACTAATGCTCCCTTCATCTGATCAAACAAATCATCAATCCTCAGTAGTGGGTAGATGTTCTTAATAGTCACTTTGTTCAACTGCCTGTAGTCAATGCATAATCTGAGAGTTCCATATTTCTTCTTCACAAACAATATCGGTGCACCCCATGGTGATACACTTAGTCTAATGCATCCCTTGTCCAACATTTCCTTCAACTGCAACTTCAACTCTACCAACTCAGTTGTGTTCATCTTGTAAGGCGCTTTTGATGTTAGAGCTTCCCCTGGCACTAATTCAACAGAAAAGTATACTTCCCTGTGAGGTGGAAACTCTATAATGTCCTCAGGAAATAAATCCTCGAACTATTGTAGAACTAGGTACATGCTCAAAACATCTGCATCCTCAACTTCCTTACCCTTGTCACTAGAAATGTGCACTGCAAATAACATACACCCTTTCCTGCGACTATGCTTTTCTTGCATAACTGTCACCATCCTAACCGATGCGGCTTTCATCTTTCCCTATAAGACTCTTGGTTCCCCATTTTCATAAACACACTCAATGGATTTGTCATAGCAATCTACCTTTGCGACTATGAAGACACAACTAATCGATGCCCAACAACATTCTATATGATCCCAATGGAAATACATTTAAATGTGTTATAATAGGCATACCATTCAAATCAAATGCACAAGCTCTTACCCAATGATGAACTCACTTCTTTGTACCTATAGCCAACTGCACTAACCAAGATTTTGCGTGCAATTCCTTACTCAAACCACAATTATCCACCAAGACAAGACTAACATAGCTATAATTAGATCCAGGGTCAATCAAAATAGAAATAACTTTATCACAAAAATTACCGTCCATCTCAATGATAGATGCCTGATGATATTCCTATTTGTTATCAATTGCTACATAAACATGAGGAACGCTCTGACCAACATCCCCAACCGTCTATGCCTCCTGCACACTATATATTTGAGGCCTACCAACTTGATTTTGTGGACAATCTCTCTTAAGGTGCTCCTTACTGCATGTCCAACACTCCAACTAACCAGTACCTTTACCTCCATTAGGCGATTTTTGAGGTCTAAAATGGGCCTCCTAAGAAAAATGTACAACCAAAATAAAATTTATAAGAACCAATATGATTTAAGATGATGATGTCAACCATGGGGGATGATTCACCATTTTTGGGGTAAAAAGGTAAAAAATTAAAAAATAATAAAATAATAAAACTACTTTTTCAATTTGTATTTTCAACTTATCTCCCTAAGGTTTTACTCAAATTTCGAGCGAGAGTACTCGTTGGATGAAAAATTTAATTCCTCACGCAAGGAGTACCCATGTTTCATACTTTTGATGGACCCTGCTACACAAAAAATGAGAAATACATGAAAAACGTGACTGCAATCACGTTTTTCATGTATTTCTCATTTTCATGTAGCGAGGTCCATAAAAAGTATGCAACATGGGTACTCCTTGGATGAGGAATCAATTTTTTCATCCAACGAGTGTTCTCGCTCAAAATTTGAATAAATCCATAGGGAGATAAGTTGAAAACACGAGTTGAAAAAGTAGTTTTTTCTTTTTTCCCTCTTAAATTTGATGATGTAAATATAATATTATTTTATTATTTCCACTATTATTTTATAATTTCCTTACGAGGCCCATTTTAGACCTCAAAATTCCCCTAATGTATGATGTTGTTGTTGTGACCCATGTCCTTGTCTAGATGCATGGAACCTCTTTTGCGGTGCCACATTTTCTTTCTCATCTACATTATGAGGCCTTATCTCTTCGGCTACCATTTACCTTTACCTTTGTCTTTTCCATTCCATCCTTGTTGACATTCATTCTTATGCTTTGACTGTTCATAGCAATGCTTCAATTTCCCAATAACTTCCTCAAGTGACTAAGGCTCGTCATACTCAATCCGATCTCTAAATGTTAATGGCAATCCACTGAAAAATCGCTAAACTTTAGCCTTCTCATCTTTAAGATACGACACATCCCTCAATAGCTCCAGAAATTTAGTCATGTATTCTTCATATGTCATTGATCCCATCTTTAACTCATAGAATTATTTGGCCTTACTATTGTAGTACCTTTTTTACAAGTACTACTTCCTAAAAAGCATCTAAAACTCGTACCATGTCAAGTCATATGTCATGATGTCTCTAACCCGCTTCACATCTTCCCACCAAATGTCTGCTTTACCTTTCAAGTTGAAGATATCTATTATGGCCTTCATATTATCTATGTACTCATGCAAATCAAACAAATACTTCATCCCAAGTATCCAGGCCTCTGCATCTTCTGACTTCTTCACATCTCCATCAAAAGTAGGTGGCTTTACTTTCTTAAACTCATTTGGAAAGTATCCCCTATCACTTATCCTGTAAATATGATAACGATGAAGATCATGGTGTTTATCAAAACCAGAACTAGAATAATACATGTATCCATCATCTCTTCTATCTGGAGTATCCAACAACCTATCATCTCTAATAGTGTCATCTCTATCTGAAATGTGACCACCATGAGACCTACTGTCATATGCCCCATTATTTTTGTCCTCCTATCCATGGTTGATCTAAAGTGGCCTTTATTGTTGCAATTCTAACAAACTTTGAAGAATTATAGCATTAACCTCTGCTTGTTTCTCTTGTGCTTGTATGATTTTTTCATTGTCCTCCTTACAACTCTTTATTTCTTCCTTCAATCTTCTCAATGTGTCTGCAAAATCAGAAGAGTACCCAACACCACGTTGCTCATCTAATTCATAGGGAGAGTCTTTGTAGTCTACCATCTTGCTAGCCATTTGATCTCTTTCCTGCAATGCATACTATGTCAACTAAACCAAATCACAATAAATCAACTTACCTTAGCATAGCTTAGGGAGGATACCTTGTCTGCAATATCAACAAATCGACATGATACATGTATAACATAATCATAATAGCATATAGACATATAAAAATAAGTGCACCAAAACATAAGCATCATTCTAGCTAGAGTCCATTCATCAATGCATGGCCATATCAGCCACACATAACATGATCTCATGCATGAAAATAACAACCATTACACCACTGACACATGACCACATGCAAACATCAACATGCATAAGCAATGCGTAATCAACCACACACGCATGAATGCATATAATCGAGCATAAGTGAACAATACTTGAAACCAAGCTTACTAGAATGATGCATGCAACCAAGCATACAAGAATGTAACCAAGCATATAGGAATATAACCCAACATACAAAAATTATACATGTAAGTGACATATAATGACATGTAACCAGTCATACCCTCATGATGACACATCCCACAACAATAACATCAGATCCCACATGGTGACATCACTACAACCACAATCAACACCATGCAATGAAACAAGCACATGGAATTCAAATGTAAGAGACACACATGCAACCGACATGCATGCATGACCAACACACACAACCCATCTAGTCCAAGGGGTGAACCATGCTCTATTACCACTCTATAAAACCCTCCTCCCACATCTTCCCAAGTAATTAGCCAACCTAGGTAAACATGCGATGAGAGGCTACTATGATCAGATTCATCCTCCTATGTGACCTTAAGGAAATGGAATCAATGGAAACACAACATACAAACCTTCCACGTCAGCTACAACACCCCTGAAAACCATCCCAACACTTCAAGCAACTTGACCCTAGGTCTCATCGAAGTTTTTGACCACTCAACCTCTGGACGCTCTCATGTTATAGTTCTGTCAGCATCCAGGAGACCCTAGACCCTCTCATGCTATAGGCATGCCAGTGTTCAGGGACTATTTTGTCTAGTTATGTGCCAGCGTCCCTAGGATTTAAGCCACTTTTTCAGGCCCAGATCCCAAGTTATTGCCTAGAATTGCATGACATCTCTAGAATAGTAAAATAAGAGGGAAATAATGATGCTAAAGAAAATACTTGAACATGCCCTTAACCAAACCCCTACTAGCCATGATAGGAATTTCGCCAAACATATCACAAACATGTAATCTATCGATGCAAACAACATAATTAAGCATAGGGATATCATACTTATCTGAAAATCGCTAAGAACCATTGTTCCCTCATATCATTTGTTGCGTTATCATCTATTAGGCCATAGATACATTGTCCATTCATTTACAAGTAAAAACATGATGAGAGCCATACATAACCACTGTCATGAAACACATATATAACCATCATAATAGCAATTGAAATACCAATGAAATCACAGCCATATGATCCACATATAATACTCATAGAAATACAAGGAGAAATAACCTTTCATTAATGATGCAAAATCCAAACCTGGGATGGGACTACCACATAACACCCGACCATAGAATGGTTGAGCCAAGTCTCTCTTAGGCCATTCACCCCCATGCCATATTCTAAGCATGAATGTGGGACTTAAACCAAAAGAAACAACCAGGGAATACCGAGGCTAAACCACCTCACCCTCATCAATAGAAACTAGTCATTACCATAATCCATCGTAGATCACTAGGCCAACACAATAAACATGTCATAATAGGCTTTACCATGATATCCACCCGATCACTAGGCCAAACAAGCATGGATGCCACTGGATTTCTCCACCTACACCATGAGGAATTTTCCTATCTCCTAGTCTCTCAAGCTTTACCACAATCAAAACTCGTATCACTGGGCCTTAAACCAAGACCCACTCTCCAAGCTTTAACGCATATTCGAAACCTGGAAATACTAGGCCCAACGGAGAGAAAACCACCACTTGTCTTTATCATATATCCTTCCATTCACCAACAAGGATTCCTAGGCCCACCGAGGCAACACAATCCTGGCTATACCGCAACCCATAATCTGGCTTAGGGGTCACTAGGCCATGTGCTCTATCACTCAATGATCCACCTGACTCAACTTCGAATCCATCCGGAATTCTAGTTCAACCAAAACATGAGAACCCCATCATACCATGGATTTCCAGAAATGGAAAGGCTAGGCTGAAAACATAGTTACACCTAGAAAAACCCATGCCATAACAACAAAAGAACCACATGCAACACCATGCATGCCAAATATAGCAAGGAAAATACACAAGCAAGTCAATACCTGTAAAGGATCTGGTTGTAGCTGATTTATCCTGCCTTTCCTTGCTTGATCTTTGCTTCCTCTTGCCTTCTTTCCCATTCTTGATCCAATGCCAAAATTCTCCAAGAAAACTCTAACCGAACTAACAAAAGGTTACCAACTCATCCTCATAATCCATTTTATTAATGAGGCCTCTATTTTGTTCATTTTTTATTATTTTCCTCCACACATGCAATTTGTGACCTTTCACCTCCCTTTTCTCCTAATTTTCATTTCATAAATAAATGTGTCAAAAATGTCATTTTTCCTTTCCAAAGCCTTAGCCATTGCCTTTGCCAATTTCCTTAGCCCTTAAACCACAATCAACACCATGCAATGAAACAAGCACATGGAATTCAAAT
>Ga0115853_100388_pt1 | contig 12357 bp, 2 predicted proteins | sample InSIn5gowninarea_FD_83867 | JGI IMG/M metagenome (GOLD analysis project Ga0115853, IMG submission 83867)
AATCCGACTTGTTGTTGGAGCGAATGAGCGAATCAACACTAGGCTCAGGCATGTTGATATCCAAAACATGTGGCTTAGACAAGAGTACGCCAAGGGATCGATACAGATCAGATACCTGGAAACAAGCGGTATGCCAGCTGACGGATTAACAAAGAAGCTCACCCAACAGCAGTTTGATCATTTCAAGAAACTGATCAACATTCACGATGCAAGTCAAAAGATCACTGAAGGTTGAGCAGAAGATTGCATTCGATCCTACTCACAGCCGAAGCTCAACGACCAAGCACCAGTCCAAATCGGGAAAATAACGAAGTCACTGAGCAGATGCTCAGCGACCAGCGTTATCACGAGCCCGAAGATACTGAAGGATACGATCCTCGAACTGATCAAGAAGATCACGGATCACGCCCATGAACTCGTCTGTCGAAGAAACAGCAACCTGAGCTGCTGCTCGCTGACGACGAGACGGAGTCTCAGGTGGATCAGAGAACATCTGACCAGACCGATCACCAGGATCAGACAGCAGACCTCGAAGACCACCACCGATCACGGGAGCAAGACCACCACCGATCACGGGAGAAGGACCACCGCCGAGCACGGGACCAGAAACACTACCGAACATCTGAGCTGTTGGAGCACGACCACTGAGCCGAGGATCAGTGATCCTGGAAGACTCCTTCTTGACGGCGGGGGAGCTGGTGATCACGCGGCGCTTCTTCGATCGGAGTTTGCGGGCGCTCGGAGGTGGAGGTGGAAGCTCGTTGATATGATCACGGACAATCGAGACGAGGGCACCGACGGCACGCCGCTAGATCAGATCAGTAAAGTCACAGCGATCAAAGAAGCAGACGATCAAGACTTACCGGCTGACCCTGGGCGATCGCACGAGCAGCGTTGCGGACTGAAGGGACGATGTGCACTGGACTGATCAAGGGGTTAGATCAACAACAAACAACAATCTGAGCAATGATCTTACAGCGGACGACAAGAGTGAGTGCCGCACTCCTGGCAGCGAGCACCGGAGTAGCTCGGATCAGCTCGATCATGGCACACACCAGTACCAGTGCCGGCGACCAGACGCTTAGCGCAACCGATACACGGATCAGATCGAGGACTACCGACAGCGCCTGGATCAGCCTCAATGACCGAGTCGTCACCATCGCTCTGATCCTCACCGGAGCTGACCTGGATCGGCTCATCCTCGTCGTCGTCGTCGATAACACGCTTCTTGCTCGGGTGATCTGCTCAATGATCAGTAACTATATCAAGATCACTGATCTCCAAAAGGCTTACGGGTGGACCGGGAGCGACGACCGCCGTCAGGCGGATCACCGCCGCGATCACCACCAGACGCGGACATGGTGACAGAGGGATCGGCGTGTGAGATGATATCCTGCGCGTGCGATCAGTGAGCGTTCCAATCAGTGGGATCAAGCAATCATGCTTACGGAGATGTCGAAGGATGCGGACGCAAATGGATTAGAGACTTGATCGCTCATGCGGTTGAGTGTGTGAGCGAATGATCGAGCAAGCAGAAAAGTGTTCATATCGCTGAGCAGATGCTCGTTTGAGCAAACATACGGATTAGGAAGGGGCGCTAGTCGGATCAGGGAACGCGCCGCAAATTCGCGCACGCGCTCAGCAAGGCTGACGCACGAGCGCGCGAAACTCCGATAAAATATAAGGCTGACCAACCAGATCACAGAGGAGGGAAACAAAACAAGCACGTGCTCAGAGCCGCACCGTAGCAACGGATACGTCACATGCTTGGAACAGGTACAACAACCGAAGGATTAGATGCACCTGAGGGGTGTGTCGCAGTGAAGTGGTGGATTGGAGCAGTCGCAGGGTCAGAAGATTACGATAATCCGGGCCGAACGATTGTTACAGATATGGATATTAAGGACTAATCCTAATTAGGTGTGATCCTAAGTATATAAGGTAGATCGTGAGCAGGATATATCAACAGAGGAATTTGATCACTTCCTTCTCAACTGAATTGTCAGATCATTGTCTTCCAGCTTCAACAATAGCTCTTATAGCTATTAATAATAAGCAGCCTGTAGACCCTAATAGGCTTTGCATACGTGTTAAAGTAGTAGAGCTAGGCAAGCACTAGATTATTATTAGTCTAGCTAGTAGGACTAACCTTAATAACCTAGTCCTATAGGAGGTCCTTAGTAAACTAGTTAGAGATAAGAACCTTGCCTGCAAGGATAAGAAATAGTAGGACTACCTTCCCTATTAACCTAACGCCTTGTACTAGGGTAACCTACTTGCAATTGCTAGGCTAAAGTTTCTTCTGCTTCCTAGACTTCTCTAAGCCTATTACTACTAGTTGCGACAAGATCTTGCCTATTAGGAAGCTAGACTTATTAAAGTTATATATGTCCTTATTAATAATACTATACTTTGCCTTTATTAACTAAATAAGCGTAAACTAGGGCTAGATAACTGCTAGGTCCTTGCAGGCAGCTTGCTAGCAATTATATAGGTAGGTCTATTGCGTTTGCAGCTTAGGTGTACGCTAGATAAACCTATTAACCTAGTTCTTGCTAACAGTGTTACCACTACGCTCTCTTAGCAGTTTATCTGCTATATCTTATACATCTACCTTTAAGGAGGGTAGTCTATAATTAGACTCCTTAAGTATATATAGTATAACTACCTCCTCTTCTAGCTTTATAAGGCGCTTTGTGTTTAGCTTGCAGTTGCATTAAGAGCGTGTTCTATTGCGTTAGTGTTAGATTATCTGTTTAGGCACTTTATAGACTTTCTCTGCGCGTTAGATACTTTTAATTTAATTTCTTAAAATATTAGATATAGCAAGCTGTATGTTAGCTTTAGTGTAGAGTCTTAGGGTCTGTTATAGTTAAGACATTACGTGTTATTGTTGCGCCAGCGTTCTTGTGGCAAGAGTGCAGCGCTCAGTGGGGTGCGGCGCTTGGTGGTGAAACACGTTATATTACTTAATTAGAGTTCACGCGTCTTAAAACTAAGAAAGAGAAGTTACAGACATAGATAAAAGAAAGTTCTAAAGCGCAGAATAACGCGCTTAAGGCCTTAGAAGAGGTTTTAGAAGAGTTATAGGTTATATGCGCACGCAAAGAGCGTTTATAGCAATAAATAGACTTATTAGATTATTATACTAAAGAAGCAATTTCTGTCAAAGAGAGGAGTGTTCTAGAGCAAGAGTTAGATAAGGGGACTACATTATTTACTAGTTCTTTAGAGGGCCTAGCCCTAAATTTATTGCTTAGCACTTAGAGTTCTTTTAAGGACATACTACTTAACTATTAAGTTAATCCTAATATAGCATTACCTGATTAGCCTGCGCAAATTCCTTTCATAGCTGCTAGCAGTTTACAAGGTTTATAGTCAGTTCCTATATATTTTCTAAATCTGGATATCCTGACTACTCAACTAGGTATTTAGTCCCTTATCCTTTCTTCTAGTGTTTTATTATTTTTTTTACTTCCTACTCCTCCTAGCTATCTACCTAGTAGTAAAAGTCTTTCTAGACTAGCGTTTATAGGTTAGCTAGTTCTAATAGCAAGATATAGAACACTAGATAGATCTTTATATCCTTAGGCAGTGCAAATTAATAGTTAACTAAGCTGATTTACTTAGAAATAAAAAATAGTCTAACCTTAACCTTAGCTAGTTTTTTTATTAGTTGCTATATACGTAGGTTCCTTATAAGAAGATACACTTTGTCTCCCTCCTTTGGCAAGGGCACAATTTTTTATTTTTTATTAATATAAGAAATGCTCCTTAATTAAGCTTTAGCAATATTCTCTAGTAATTTTTAGTATACTTTCTTTAGTGCTTTAACTAGGACTATTGCTAATTTTATTTAGATATTACTATCTAATAACCTGGTAAAGAGAGTTAGGTGTCTCCTATAATTTGTAAAGAATAGTAATATGCCTATTACTTCTAATAACTTGTTATTATATGTAATCTGTGCTATAGGTATTAGTAAGACCTAGTTATCTTGTTGCTAGTTGCTATAAATCCTTAGGTATGTTTCTATAGTCTAATTTGTTTATTTAGTCTGTCTATCTATCTGCAGATAATAGGCTATAAAAAGCTTCTTCTTAGTGCCTATTACTGCCAAAAGTATAGTCTAATAGTTTGATATAAAGAGCTTGTCTTGATTGCTAATAATTAACTTAGGGATACTATAATAGTAGATAACATAGTCTTTAAAGACATTTGCTAGCTGCTTGGTAGTGTAGCTATGTTAAAACAGTATTATCTCAGCATACTTAGTAAACTAGTTAACTATAATAAAAACTGTGTTATAGGTATATCTTATAATAGGGTCCTTAGAAACAGGCATTTGTGTAACAAAGTCTATTACAATGTTTATCTATAGTGCTGTTAGTAGTTCTATAGCTTGTGCTTCTCTTTACTTAGTGTGTGTGCTATGTTTGTTTTGCTAACAGCTGGTATAATTTTTAATAAATTTTGTAACCTTATTGCGTATATTTAGGAACTTATAGTGTTATTTAATAAGTTCTATTATTTATATAATACTAGGGTGTCTATATAGCAGGTTATTATACTAATAGCTAATAACTTCTTCTTATAGTTCCTCTAGTACTTATGCCTAAATGCGTTCTTCTTATTTAACGCATAGTATAAGGTTAAGCTGCTATAATAGTCCTAATAACCTATCCTTATTCTTTCTAAGTATATCCAACTTATCAATTATTTTCTTGCCTGCAAGGTTATAGCGTTGGCTAAGTGTGTCGACTCTGCTATTTTCCTTTCCTAGTGTGTATAGAATCTTGAACTTTTATTAACTAAGTTATTCTAACTAGTAAACTTATTATTAATTTAGAACCTTACTTATAGTAAAGTGCACTAAGTTCTTATAATCTGTGTAGATAGTAAGTTCTAAGCAGCTCTCTGTATAGACTCTTTAATATTGCAATGCGTTAATAATAGCTATAAATTCCTTATTATGTATATTATAGCATTCTTTAGGTGCTGTAAATTTTCTTAAGTAGTAGGTAATTAGGTTCTATTATCCTCTTCATTCTTATGTAATGCAAGCTTTTAATGCTAAGTCTAAGGCATCTGTCTTAAGGTGTATTAGTTTGCTGCTCTTAAATATAATTAACATAGATAGCTTAATATATGCCTGCTTAAATAACTAGAAAGTATTCTCCTATACTTATTCTTACTAAAATAGTGTGTCCTTCTGTATAAGTGTTAAAGTAGTAAGGCTTTTATAGAGTAGTCCTTAATAAAGCGTTAATTAAAGTTAATAAACCTAAGGAATTCTTAGACTTCTTTAATAGATATAAGTATTAGCTAATCCCTTATAACCTAAATCTTCTTCTTACTTATCTTAACTCTATATTTTCCTATAATATAGCTAAGGACTTCTACTTCTTCCTTGTGCTATTGTTACTTTTCTAGCTTTAGCCTGAGATCTGCTTTTGCTAAATAGTCTAATACTTATCTTATATAGACCTTGTGTTCTTCTAGCGTCTTGCTATATACTAGAATATTATTAAGGTATGCTACTATAGTAATGTCTAGGTATGCTTACAGCACATTGTTAATAAGAGCCTAATATATAGCTAGTGTATTAGTTAGCCTACATAGCATAACTATATAGTTATAATAACTACAATAGGTTCTAAACGCTATCTTCTATTCTTTACCTTCCTTTATGTATATAAGGTTGTACGCTCTGCGTAAGTCTAGTGCAGTAAAGAACTTTGCTCCTTATAATCAATCCTATAAATTAGATATATTAGATAGCAGATATCTGTTTTTAATAGTAATTTTGTTAAGTGTTATATAATTAATATATAGGCATAGTAATCTGTTCTTTTTCTTAATGAATAGGATAGGGAATCCTACTAGGGATTTAGATTTCTATATAAATCCCTTTATAAGGTTCTCTTTAATATACTTGCAGAGTACCTCTAGTTCCTTCTTAGATACCTAGTATATTAGCCTAAAGGGTAGTTCTTTCCCTTCGTAGAGTTTAATCTTATAATCCTAAGGTTAATGCTTAGGTAGCGCTTTTATAGATAACTCTTCTTCAAATATCTAGGCGTACTAATAATATATATCTAGTATAGCAGGAGGTACACTCTTAGTCTCCTTAACTGTTATAGAGGGGCTTCTTAGGTCTATATAGTTAAATGCTCTATCTTAGCGCGTCTATAGTGTTAAAGAGATATTATTAATCTCCTTCTTATCTACCAACTCTAGTATAGGTTGCATAGGCTAGTGTGTAGTAGTGCTATATCTGCATCTATTAAACAAAAGCTTATATTTCTTCTAATTAATTTATAGGTTATGCTTTTATAACTATAGTAGTCCTAATATAACATTGTAGGCAGCCGTCCTAAGAATATCTAGGTCTAACTTCTTGTTATAGTGTTATATTTATAGGGGGACACCTTAAACTTTAAGCATAACTATTTCTTCCTCTAGTATTAGTTCTTTATTAGCTACTTATAAGGGGTATAGTGTCTATTTATACTATAGTTAGAGTCTAGCTCTTTCTACTGCTTTATAAGATATTGTCGCAGCTAAAATTGCCTATATATACTACCTAGCCGCAGAGCAGAGTGGATTAGTCTATTTTGCTCTGTGACAGATATATAGCTTGTCTATGCACCTAAGTCTAATAAAACTATTATTATAACTCCTCCTAATAGGATTAAGAGCTTAATAAGCTAATTAGTCCCTATAGAATTAAGGAATTAACTCCTAGAGCTTATAGGCGTGTTCCTAAAAAGGGCTCCTAACTACTATATCTATATTACTCCTTATATTTAGCGTGCGTCTTATATTTAGGATTTATACAATATTACTAGTGTGCAATAAAGCATTAGCTATTAATAATAAGCTACTCAGTGTAGGCTTCTTATAGAACCTTGCTTTCTAGGAAATGTGCCTTATCTTATATATTCTATAGGTAGACTTTGCATAAGTTATTAGTGTATTAGTACTATTATAACTAGTAGAGGTTGCAGAGACTTAGAAACTATCCCTTAGCTAACTTGCTATTATAGTATATAGTGCACCTGTTATATGCACATGCTGTGTAAGAAAGCAATCTATACTTTAGTTTTCAGTAGTCTAAATAATATTATAATCTTAGTGTTTAGAGCTAAATTAGTTGTTAATTAAAGTTAGTTTTGTTAAGACTCGTCTAATTACTGTAAGATTTCTAAATTTATCTAAGAGTAGCATAGTTGTCTTGTGCCTACTCTATAATCTATCCATGTCCCTATCCTTCCTTAGTCGTAAGGAGGTTGTTAATTGCTAATAGAGCGTTTTTATAGTCCTTCTTAAATATAGGTATAAGGCTTACTAATCTAGTTTGCGTTTCTTAGTCCTTATATCCTTTTAGCGTCTTCTTAAGCTATTCCTTTATAACCCTTAGATTATTAGGTAGCAAAACAAGGTCATTTAGCTTACTTTTAGTTCTATAGGTAATATCAAAATAAGCAATATCTTTTACTATACGCTTATTAGACTTGCGTAGCTTATAATTACTCTAGTTCTCCTTATTATTGCGTGATTATCTATGTGCGCGCCGCTTAGCCTGTTAGGCTAGCGTTTTTTAGCAGCTTAGGCTATTAGTAACGTGTAAATACCCTATATAGACTCCTCTTATATTATAGACTTGGGAGCTATTCTCCCTAATCTTTACTAGAATTATAGTATTCTAATATGATAGGTATTTATTATAGTAGATATTTAGTGTTTGCCTTCTTAGCCCTCTGCGAGAGATATTAATAGTGTCTCCCCTACAGGTTAAATTAAGCGCGTAGAAGTCCTCTTCCTCCTGGTATAGTATTAGCGCTTAATTATATACTCTATAGACATTAACTTACTTAGTTATGTCCTTATTAGAATTCTTGAAATAATCACTATTAGATCTAGAATATTTGTCTTCTATAAGACGCCCTATATTATTAATAAGAACTTCCTATTTATTACTAGTCCTATTATTATTATAAGTTAGTATAGTAAGTCACTATACTACCTTATTCTTTTTGCATTGGTCTTAAACAAAGTAGCTGTTAAACAATAGGGGCTGCACGGATAGGATAGAGGTCATAGACACAAGAAGTATATTCTGGGTGGTAGATAGAGTAATCGCTGCCGTCCCGCAGCAATCTACGCGGGGCTATATAGGTCCATTTTGTGCTAAGCCTCCGAGGTTCTCCCAGGGATGGCCTCCGGCCTGACAATGCCCTCCTTCTTAGGGTTATCAACCCGACAACTGCAACCTATGTCCTAGTGCGGACCTCTTTAGTCTACTGTAGGCCAAAATAGCCCAACAGAGGTAATAACTGTGCTGGCAGGTACGTGTTAGCCCTTTAGTATGTAGCTGCCTTCACCTTCACCTAAAGGAGATGCCACTTTAAGATTTCACCTTCACCTAAACTTCTAGGCAATTCTAGATAGCCTATGCGCGCGCGTGTTGTGTATAGACAACTGTTAATTCCTGCCTCTCTTTTTGACCTGCTTACCTACACCCCACCGCACACTTTAGTAAGTTAGCCCAGAAATCCTCTAATTTTGCCTAACAGTGGCATGGCTTAGAACAGGTCAAATTGGCTCAATTTGGCTCGTTTTAGCTTTGTCTAGCTTTCTATAGCGTCCTTTGTCAATCTTTAACAGGTTTTGGCTGACATTAGCAGAGACTAACACTAACGACCCCACCTTACCGCTTATTAATAACTACTAGCCCTTCAACGCCTATAGCAACTATGCCCGTCCTCTCGCTCCCCGCTCGGCGCCTTGCTGCCTGCAAATCGTCTACGCAACGCACAGCTGTCCCTTGCGCGCGCTGCTTAGACGCCTATGCTCGCAGCAATGTCAGCTGCCCGTGCATCTTCCCTTCTCCTAGCGCTTTGTGGGACTGCTACGCTGTTAAGGACAAGCAGTACTATCGCTGCAAGAAGTGCTAGAAGGCTAGCCAGATCTGTCTTAGTGTAGGTTCTTTGGCACTGTTTGGCTCTGCTTAGGTTATACTAACCCCTCTAGCTCCCTAACAACGCCAACTAGATCGCCCTGCGCAAGATTAAGCGTAATGTCTCTAGGCTTGTCAATAGCAGGTTCCCCGCGACCATGTTAGCCACTAATCCTGACAATGGGAAGACTAGAGAGCTTCTTGCCAATAACTGCCTTATTGTGTCCGCCTGTCTTACTAACGACGCTACTTTGCTTTGCAATCTAGTCCAAGAGTACGTATTAGCGTTCTTTAGCATAATTTAGGGTATATTAACTTGTTTTAGGAAGCACTACCCTATGACTGCCTCCTTAACTGCTTATAACAGCAACCTGGTTATTAGTACCTCCTGCTAGTCTAGTGTCTATCTTAAGGGTCGCGATCGTTCCAAGGAGGGTCTGCTTAAGAAGGAAGCTGCTTGCAAGCGTGCTTTTAAGGAGGAGGAGGTTAAAGATAGCAAGATCACCCTAAAGAAGAAGGTAATAGTACTTTCCGTCCTATTATAGCTCCTCCTAACTCTTCTAGCTACGCTTTAGCGTCTGTAGTGCTAGTAAGACTAAGAGTAAGCTTGCGAGGGAGGCTGCGGCGGCTGCAAGGGCGCCTACCTGCAGGAAGGCCCCTGCCAAGCGTGGCAGCGCCAGGAAGGGGGCTAGTAGACGCAATAGCAACTAGACAGGTTAGATTGTTAGCGTTAGGCATAGATTAGCGCATTCTAGCGCAACATAGCGTTACTAGGCACAAGATACCTAGGTTTACAGCGTACACAGGTCCTTAGGGACATCTTCTTTATAATCAGCCTAGCAAGGGGCATAATGGGCCAAATTAGGGCAAAGAATACCAATCAGTTCCATAATTCTTACTCTCTTTCCTACTCTTGCCTTTGTGATAATGCTATTAAACACCTTTGTAAAAAACCTTGTAAGGAAAAAAATAAGGTAAAGGTAATCTATCTCTAAGGCTTAGACTTAGTAGAGTCTTTCTAGACTTAGCAGTTTATTTTTCTTCTCCCTTTCTTTGTGTGCCTGTCCCTAGGGCATTATTTTGTTGTCTTAGGCAGAACTTGTGCCTTTTCTAGTACTCCTTAAGTGTTTCTAGAGAAAGATTAGTTCCTATTTCCTAAGAGTTGTCCTCTGGTCCATAGTCAAGCCATTTAATCAGATATTCCTAGTTGCCATCGTTGTTTTGCCTTCTGCTGAGTACTTTCTCCACGTCCTAGACCTTTTCTGTTAGATTGATTAATAGTTCCTAGATCTGGTCCTAGACAACTAGGAGATTGCTACTTTGCTTGTATAGCTCTAGGAGTGACGCATGGAAGACTGGATGGATCTGTTGCTTCCCAGGTAGGTCCACTTTATACGCAGATGGTCCAATTTAGGCCAAAATAGTCCCTAGGCCTAAGTATTTCTAATCCAGCTTTTTCTTAGGGCGGATTGTGCAAATGTTGCAACTTAATACAAGTACTTAATTGCCTACCTAAAAAGGTGCAATCTGCTGTCTTTTATTAGCATAGTCCTCTTAATATTTGTTTGCTCTAAGCATATTATCTTTGCAGGCCCTTTGCAGGGCAATTATATGTGCTGCAATCTGTCTTACAAGTAGCGCTTCTCCTGTCTCTAGGGTCTAGTTAGGCTAATCTGCCCCTCTTAGGTGCATTCTATAGTAGGCCTAGAAAGGTGTAACCTTTATAGTCGCGTGTACGCTGTCGTTATACGCAAATTCCGCTATTGCAATCCATAGAGCCCAGTCATCCTGTTCCAATAAACAATAGCATCTAAGGTACTGCTCCAGCGTTTGGTTCTAACGTTTAGTCTGCCTATCAGTCTAGGGGTGAAAGGCTAATGTTAAGACCCTCTTAGAGTTTAGGTAGTAGTTAAAGGTCTTCTAGTGTCTTGCGCTCATTAGGGGTCCACAATTAGAGATAATCCTCGCTAGGACTCTATAGAGGCGGATAACTTCACGTATCCACGTGTATGCGAGGTCTTCTCTAGCCCAATCAGCCCGTGCTAGGATGTAGTAGGCCATTTTGGTCAATCAGCATACAACCACAAGTATCAAGTTATACACTTGACCTGCTATCTTGCTTAGGGGTAGTTCTGTGATGAAGTCCATTGTTACTTCCTCCTATGCCCGTGAAGGCGGGGGAAGTGGTTAAAGCAGACTGTATAGCCAATGCCTGGCGGCAGTTAACCTTCTACAGTGCAGACAGTCTCAACAATAGTTCTCTACATCCTTTCTAACACCCTTCTAGGTGTATCTGCGCAGAAGCTTCTTAAGAGTCCTTCTTGCGCCAAAGTAGCTAGACAGTGGATCATTATGGCATTCTCTAATAACTTGCGCCTTGTTGGCAGCCTCAATCAACGTGATTAGGTTACTGCGCGGGTTTCTAGGATCCCTTATCCCAGATTAGCCCAAATTATGTTTGTTGTCGCTCAGCGCGGACTCCTTAGCCTCCTCTAAGTTACTATCAGGTTCTAGGGTGTCTTTAGAGGCTTTCGCTCGCTGTTCCGCTTAATAGAACTTGCGTATGGCCTCCCTGCCCTGCTTACTAGATCAAAGAGCCGTAGCGGCCACTAACATAGCTGTTCGCTCTGTTCGTGACAAGAGCTCCTTTAAGGGGTCTATAAAGGCTTTGTTATATTTTATTTCTGGCCTCTTTACCTCTGCCATGTAATCTAGCCTTCTAGAAGGTCTATCCGCTGGGTTTGTTGACCCTGCACGGTGTGTGATCACAAAGTTGTACTTTGATAGCTTAAGGTAGGCTCTAACCTGTTAGTGGCTCAGGATCTTAGTGCTTATAAACTATTTAAGGTTCTAATAATTAGTTAGGACTTCAAAGGGGATTCTATCTAGGTGTTGCCTCTAATATTAGAGACTTTGTACAATAGCCAGCAACTCCTGGTCGTGTGTGTCGTAATTATACTCTGCCTAGATAAGTTTCCTAGAGTAGAAGTCAATAGGCCTCTATTAGGGCCCCTTCTGTCCTAGTACTAATTAACTTAGGATTCCAGAAATCGCTCCTCCTAATGCGTCTACCTCTACTCTAGTACTTCAGTCCCTTTTAAAATAGGCTAAGATAGGTACCTCTGTAAATGCATCCTTCAGCTTCTAGAAGGCCAGCTTAGCCTCTTCTTTAAGTGACAGAGGCTGGCTTTCCTCCCTTCTCATAGCTAGCCCGCCCCGGGCAGCATTTGGCCCTTTTTAGGTCAATTTAGTAAGGGGTAGCGCAAGCTTAGAAAAGTTGGCAATAAAGCAACAAGCTGTATGTGCGCCTTAATAAGTGTAAATGGCACGTTTAACACACAGAGTACCTAGGATACATAGTATCTCCTAAAGGTGTCTTAATAGACACAAGCTGT